>Ga0316626_10000058_pt1 | contig 38461 bp, 60 predicted proteins | sample OWC_Aug_T1_C1_D5_FD_207656 | JGI IMG/M metagenome (GOLD analysis project Ga0316626, IMG submission 207656) | Wetland soil microbial communities from Old Woman Creek delta, Ohio, United States - OWC_Aug_T1_C1_D5_A | ecosystem: Environmental > Terrestrial > Soil > Wetlands | place: USA: Ohio...
CTACAACGTGAAGTTTTGTTAAGATTTAGGGGTAATTTTATTTTGGGGTTATTTTTATAATGGGCAAAAGGGGACCAAAACCGGGCAATAGTGGGGCTTATCAGGGTAAATCTGTAGAAAAACGCCCGGCTCCGCCAGTCAATATGACCCTGAAGGCCCGCCGGATCTGGAAGGCGGTGGTGGCCAGCCTGCCGCCCACCCATTTTCGCCCCGGGGATTATCCCCTCCTCCGGGCCTACTGCGAGGCGGAGGCGCTCAATCATGAAGCCTCTATGAAAATTGGCACCGAAGGAGCTGTGGTAAGTCGCACCAAGAAAGAAACCAAGGAAGATGGCACAACAATAGAAACGGTATTATCAACTAAAGCAAATCCGTGGGTTGCTATTCAAACCCAGACCGCCAACACTATGTCACAACTTGCCACGAAGTTGCGGTTATGTGCAAACGCAAGATATACCGGAAAAGAGGTTGGGGATGCTCCACCCAAGCCACCGTCGCAACGTGGCGGGTTGTTGTTTAGTGAAGAAGAGTATGATTTTCATTAAGTGGGTGGCGGAAGTGGCGCATCTTTATTGAAGTTTTTTTAAAAAAAGCAGAACATGTCAAACGATGAAATGGACTCTTGACATCCCCCGCGCCAACCGGGTTATTAAGTTCATCGAAACCTTACGGGTTCCTGATGGCGCCCTGGTGGGGCAAAACATCGTGTTGCGCCCCTGGCAACGGGAGATAATCACGGAGGTCTATGCGCCCACCTGGCCCGACGGCCGGCGGGTGAGGCGCCAGGCGGTGATGAGTCTCGGCAAGAAAAATGCTAAAACCGCCTTAGTGGCGGCCCTCACCCTGGCCCACCTTTGCGGCCCTGAAGCGGTGCCGCATGGCCAGCTCTATTCCCTGGCCTTTGACCGGGAGCAGGCTGCCATCGTTTATAAATATGCAACCGCCATGATTGGTATGGATGAAGAGTTGGCGGACCGCCTCAACGTGATTGATAGCCGGAAACGGATCGTGGATCCGGTAAGCCGTTCGGAGTTCACCGCACTTTCCGGTGAGAAGAAAGGCAAGCATGGCAAGTCGGCATCGTTTATCGCCTTTGATGAGTTGGCCGACTTTGGAACGGATGGCACTCTGTATGATGCCCTGATGACGGCGCGCGGCGCCCATGTTGATTCCCTGGCATGGGTGTTCAGTACCCAATCGCCGGATGATAAGGCCATTTTGTCAGAACTCATCGACTATGGGCTCCGGGTAGAGGCCGACGGCAGCGATCCCAGCTTTAAGCTGTTTCTCTGGACTACCCCGGAGGACCTTGATCCCTGGGATGAAACCAACTGGCACCTGGCCAACCCGGCCCTGGGGGATTTTAAAAGCCTGGAAAGCCTGCGGGATGAGGCCAAAAAAGCCCAGAACATGCCGAGCCGGGAGGCTTCTTTTCGTAATCTTCACCTGAATCAGCGCATCGATGCCGCGGCGCATTTTATTACCCCGGATTTGTGGCGCGGCTGCGGCACGGCCCCGGACCCCGAAACTTTTGCCGGTCGGGAATGGTGGGGCGGCCTCGACCTCTCCGGCAAGAATGATCTGACTTCCTTGGAATTGGTGAGCCGGGCGGCAGACGGCGTATGGGATGTGCTCTCGTTTTTTTGGACTCCCGGGGATAACCTCCGGAAAAAGGAGGACCGGGACCGGGCACCTTATACCGTATGGCGCGACAAGGGGTTCCTCATTGCCAAGCCGGGGAAGGTGATTGATTATGCCTGGGTAGCCGCCAAGATCGGGGAATTTAGAGAAGAGTTCAACATCGCCGGGATCAAATTTGACCGCTGGCGGATCAACGACCTCCGCCGGGAACTGGATGCCCTGGGAATTGATACCTGGATCATGGGGGAGGATTACAAGGAGGGCGACGTGGGCATGAAGCCCGACGGCCTTTGCCTCATCCCTCATGGCCAGGGTTTCAAGGATATGAACCCGGCGGTGGAGATCCTGGAGGATCTGCTGATGGCCAAGCAACTGCGCCATGGGATGCACCCGGTCCTGACCTGGTGCGCCTCCAATGTGCGCATCCAGGCGGACCCGGCCGGCGGCCGCAAGTTCGACAAGCTCAAAAGCACCGGGCGGATAGACGGGATCGTGGCCCTGGCCATGGCCTTGAACGGGGCCACCAGTAAGGCGGAGGATACGGTGTCGGTTTACGAAACGCGGGGAGTGTTGGCCCTGTAATAACTTATTCAAGGAGGCCTTATGATCGCAGAAATCGGTATTATGGTCGGTCTTTATATCCTTACCAGGTGTGCCTCTTTTCTGGGGCGGCCGGAGCCCGTCGCGGCTAAGATTATGGCCGGTCTATCCCTGGTGGTCACGATATTTATTCTTTTCGACCTGATTATTCGGGGAATGACCGGGGTAGGCAGCCCGAAATAAATAATTGAGAAAGCCCTTGACAAACCTTTCAATCAATGATACAGGGGGGATAGATTTGATAGAAATCCGATGCAAGAAGTGTCATCGATTGTTGGCAAGGGTGGAGGACAAATCGAAAAAAATTGAGCTTGTTTGTCCTAAATGCGGGTTAAGGCAAACAGCTAAAAATTAGCGCCCCCAGCGGGCCAATAATCAAATAGCGCCCCCAGCGGGCCGCTCCGGAATCTAATCCGGATCGGCCCGCTTTCTTTTTTTGGGGAAACTGCATGGGATTGTGGAAGGGGATCAAAAAGATATTCGGGTCCGGTTCCTGGTCCGCCAGCGATGATCGCTGGTATGCCCCTTATGTCGGGCCGGAAACCAATGCGGGCGCCAAGGTGGACCACAATTCGGCCATGGGCATCCCGGCGGTGTGGGCCTGTACCCGGATCATCGCCGAGACCATCGCCAGTTTGCCGTTATTTCTTTATACCCGGAAGGGCCGGGGGAAGGATCGGGCCGCCAGCCACCCGCTTTACACGCTCCTGCATGACCGGCCCAATCCGGAAATGAGCGCCATGAGCTTCAGGGAAACCGAGACGTACCATATTTTGCATTGGGGCAACATGTTTGCCGAGAAAGAAATGGACCAGCTCGGTCGCGTCAAAGCCCTGTGGCCATTGCCGCCGGACCGGGTTGAAGTTCGCCGGGACATGGATACCAATGAAATTTTCTACAAGGTCCGGATAGACAATAGCGGGGAGACCAAGCCCCTGGTCCGATCCCAAATGCTTCACATCCCCGGCCTCAGCTACAACGGCATCGTGGGGATATCCCCGATTACCAAAATGCGGGAGGCCCTGGGCTTCGCCCTGGCGACAGAAGAGTTTGGCGCCCGTTTCTTTGGGGCCGGGACGCATCCGGGCCTGGTGGTGAGCCACCCGGGAAAGCTGGGGGAACAGGCCCACAAAAACCTCAAAGATTCCCTGGCCTCCACTTACGCCGGCCTGGGGAAAAGCCACCGCCTCATGCTCTTGGAAGAGGCGATGAAGGTGGAAAAAATCGGCTTTTCCCCGGAAGATTCACAATTTTTGCAGACCCGGGCCTTTGAACTGGCGGAAATCTGCCGGATCTGGCGGGTGCCCCTTCACCTGGTGCAGGAATATTCCAAGGGCACCAGCTACGCCAGCAATGAGCAGCAATCCCTCGAATTCGTGATCCATACCCTGCGCCCCTGGCTGGTCCGCCTAGAGCAGGGGTACAACAATCAGCTTTTTCTTACCGACCTGGAGCGCAAGCGGTATTTCTTCGAGCACCTGGTGGACGGCCTGCTCCGGGGGGATATCGCCGCCCGGTACGAGGCCTATACGAAAGGCCGAAACGGCGGCTGGCTCAGTGCCAATGATGTGCGGGAACTGGAAAACCTTAACCCGCTGCCGGGAGACCAGGGGGACATTTACCTGCAGGCGGTGAATTATGTGGAAGCGGGGACCGAGCCGGTGCCCCCGGAACCAGTCGGACCTCCTGAACCAATGCCCTTAGAAGAAACCCCGACGGCGGACTATTGGAAAGCTAAAACCTCAGATTTGGAATTAATTGTGCCCTATCGCGGCATTTTTACGGATGCCATTGAACAGATCTTAAGTAGACAGGCAAATTTAATTAAAAAAGGGAAAACCGATAATGCCTGGAGTGAATCTTCTCTAATTGATTATATGGAAAAGAAGATAACTCCCGTATTAGATTTATTCATTATTAACAATAATGGACAAATAACAGAACAATTTAAGCAAATTGAGATTAATTGTTATATCCAATATCATCAAAGTAAAGTAACAAGCATTCTGGATCAAAAAATTGATATCGAAGAACTTTCCTCTTATGCCGAAGCAATGGCGGAAGAAACGATGCTGGCGATACTTGCCAGAATAAGGAGCCAAGACCATGGCTGATATTATCCCGATGCAACGAGGTTACGAAATCAGGGCGAAAGTCTCGGAAGCTGAAATCTGGATTTATGAGGAAATCGGCAGCGGCTGGTTCGGGGATGGCTTGTCAGCCAAACAATTCGCGGATGATATCAAAACCCTGGGCAAAGTCGACAGGATCACGGTGCGTCTCAATTCCCCCGGGGGCGACGTTTTTGATGGGATCGCCATTTATAACATCCTTAAATCCCATTCCGCCCGGGTGATTGTGAATATTGACGGTGTGGCGGCCTCCATTGCTTCGGTGATTGCCATGGCCGGGGATGAAATCTACATGGCGGAAAATGCCATGATGATGATCCATGAAGCCTGGACCATGGCCATGGGTAATGCCAGGGAATTGCGGGAGATTGCCGACCGGCTGGAAAAGATCAGCGGGGTGATCCGGGACACTTACGCCAAACGGACCAGCGAAAAAGCGACGCCGGAGACGATTACCCGCCTTATGGATGGGGAAACCCTGATGACGGCTCAGGAGGCCCTGGACTATGGGTTCGTCGATGCCTTAACCGAAGCCCTGAGGATGGCGGCTCATTTCGACCTGGATAAATTCAAGTTCAAAAAGAATCCCCTGGCGGCCCGGGTGCCGATGCAACCGGAAGCCGCGGTGCCGGATAACGGGATGCCGTTGCAGCCCGATTTTACCTGCTTTGATGAGCCCCTGACCAGGGGCGGAGCAATTATCGCCAGAATCGACAACCACAGGAGAAATTAACCATGAAAACCATTACCCAAATGAGAGAAGAAATCGCCGCTCTCATGCAGCGCCTGGACAATTCCCGGACGCAGTGCGTCCAGGAAAACCGGGAGCCGTCAGTGGAAGAGCGGCGGGTGGCTCTGGATATTTTGGGGCGAGTCGCCGAACTGGAGGACATCATTAATGTGGAATTGCAGTCGGAAGAGGTCAAGGCGCGCCTGGAGAAATCTCAACGTCAGCCGCTGAAGCCGAATCCGAATGAAGGCCCGGAAGCCCAGGCCAAAAAGGACAAGTTCCGGTCTTTCGGCGAGCAGATCGTGGCGGTCATGCGGGCCGGTTCCCCCAACCCGGTCATTGACCCCCGCCTGCGCACCACCATTTACGATGCCGCCACCGGGCTGCAGGAGGGGATTCCCTCGGATGGCGGTTTTCTGATTCAGCCCGAGTTCAGCACGGAGCTGCTGAAACGGGCTTATGAGACTGGCCAGGTGGCCAGCCGCTGCCGCCGCATCCCCATTGGCGCCAACGCCAATGGCCTGAAGATCAATGGCATCGATGAAACCTCCCGGACCACCGGCTCCCGCTGGGGCGGGGTCCGGGCCTACTGGATCGGCGAGGCGGACGACAAGACCGCTTCCAAGCCGAAATTCCGGCAGATCGAACTCAGCCTGAAAAAGCTCATCGGCCTCTGCTATGCCACCGATGAACTGCTCCAGGATGCCACGGCCCTGGAATCGGTCATGAACCAGGCCTTTGCGGAAGAGTTCGGCTTTATGCTGGATGATGCCTGCATCAATGGCACCGGCGCCGGTATGCCCCTGGGGATCATGAATTCCCCGTGCCTGGTTTCCGTCTCCAAGGAGGCGGCCCAACTGGCCGACACGGTGGAATATGCCAACATCGTCAACATGTGGGCTCGGTGCTATGCCCGGAGCCGCCCCAACGCGGTATGGTTCATTAACCAGGATGTGGAGCCGCAGTTGTTCCAAATGGGGATCATGGTCGGGACCGGCGGTTCGCCGGTTTACATGCCCCCGGGCGGGGCCTCGGCGGCCCCTTATGGCACGCTTTTCGGGCGGCCGGTGATTCCCATCGAACAGTGCCAGACCCTGGGCGACGCCGGCGATATCATCCTGGGCGATTTTTCCCAGTATATCCTGATCGACAAGGGCGGCATTCAGTCGGCCAGCTCCATTCACGTCCGGTTCGTTAATGACGAATCGGTTTTCCGGTTCGTGTACCGGGTGGATGGCCAGCCGATCTGGAATTCGGCTCTGACCCCGTTTAAGGGCAGCAACACCCTGAGCCCGTTCGTGCGCCTCGCGGCCCGGGCGTAGGAGGTTTTATCATGAGCTTTTCTCTCATCGAAAATGCCAAAATCGTCAACGTGCTTTCCCCGATTGACAAAACCGGGGGGGCCCTGGCGGCGGTCTGGATCGCAGCTAAGAATGCCGCCAAGCTGAACTTTCTCTTTCAAACCGGAGTGATGACCTCCACCAGCAACCAGGCGGTCACCCTGTATGTGGCGGATGATGCCTCCGGCACCCACAATGCGGCCATCGGGGCCAATGCCGATTTGACGATGCCCTATGTCTACAAACGCACCGTCAACACGGATACCTGGGTCAAGACCACGGTGGCTTCCTCCACCTTCAACCTGACCAAATCCAGCGACGGTAAGGCCTTTCTCATCGAGGTGGATGCCCAGAAATTGGGCAACTTCACCGTTTCCTCGGTGAGTTATCAGGCCAAATATGTCCGCCTGGCCGTTGCCACCCCGGGCGCCCATGCCTGTCTCATGGCGGCCCAGTGCATCCTGACCGGGCTGCGCTATGCGGAGGATACGCCCCCGACGGCCATCACCTAACCTTCTCCCCCTGGGGATAGGGCGGCCGCCCGAAAGTCGCAACCTCCCGGCGACTTCCCCAGGGGAACTTCGGGAGATCCGGGAGAAAGGTTTTTATGAATCAGGAAACACCCAAAGCCTCTTTTTACGACTGGATGAGCGCCCACGATATCCTGGAGCACCTGCGCCCGCTGTGGGACGGCGGCGGCTTTCACCTGCGTTCCGACGGTAAGCTGGAGGGCAACCCCCAGTCGGCCATCGAGGGGCCCTGGCACTACATCAAACACCGCTGGGAGTTCGACTGCTTCACCTGGCACCATGTCATTTTTGAGCACATTTCCAAACGGCTGGTCATCGGCAGTAAATTTGTGCCGGCCAGTTGCCTGGAATGCTTCAAGGTCGTGGTCCGGCCCCAGACGCTCAAGCAGCTTTTCGCCCTGGAGAAGTTGCAAATCGCCCTGGGCCGCCCCTGCAAATGCGGCATCGAGGTCCGGGATACCGTGCATGGCCTCTATGGGGGTTATTTCTATAACAAAGGCCTGCCCGAGGGCCTGGAGCGTTACCGGGAAGTTCGGGCCGCCGTGGACGCCGCCGAATACCTGGGGCCGGAAGTCCCGGTGATCCTCAAGCGGGGCTGCACCGAGTTTGAATTGGAATGCGGCCCCTCGGACCAGTGGCAGACGACCCCGGATCAGTTGAAAATCGAGGCCATGGTGGAGCAATACCTGGTCAAAGACGACATGCTGCGCCAGCAGCCGGAGCATGTGATCTGGCATCTGCACCGTAAATGGATTGAGTTCGCCTACGCCCGCGGGGATTCGACGTATGCGGAGTTTACTGATGGGAAACCCCTTTATCCGCCGGTGGTGACTTACCACCATCTGGCGGAGAGGCAACCTTCGGCCCCGGAGGCGGGGCCGCCGGCAACGGCGGAGGGATAAACCATGAGCACGAAAGCACAGTGGAAATCAGGGAAGTTGAGTTTTTATGACGGCTATGAAACCGTCAAACCTATTTCCCCGGTGGTCTTTTATGATGATTTCCTGGGATTCCACTTCAACAAATACATCGCCGGGGAAAACACCGTCGCCCCCTGGGGCACCGTGGAGACCGATATCAATCTGGCCCCCGCCCTGGTGGCGGCGACGGCCAACGGGGTGATTCAGCTCACCCTGGACACCGATGACATTACCCAGCAGGCCGCGGTGTATTTCGGCGATGTCCTCACCCTGAGCATGAAGCAGGGCTTGATTTTTGAGGCGAGGGTAAACCTGGAAGTCCTGCCGGCAGCGGGCGGCGGTGAGCATTCCCGGGCGGTGTGGGGCCTGGCCAGCGCCACCAATGCCACCCTGGATTCCATCGTTACCAATGCCTGGTTTCGGGTAGAATCCGCCGCCAACACGGCCTTGCTGTGGGAAACCGATGACGGCAACACCGACGACGACGACAATGATGCGGCCACGGTCCTGGCGGCCCAGGCTTATCACATCTACCGGATTGACTGCCGGGATCTGGTCAACGGTGTGAAGTTCTACGTTGACGGCACTCTGGTGGGCACCTCCGGCGACATGAATACCAACCTGACCGCGGGCGAGGCCCTGGTGCAGCCGTATTTCTGCATGCAGAAGACCAAGGCCGCGGCCAACACCGCGGTGGGCACGATGTATGTGGATTATGTGCGCCTGTATCAGAATCGCAGCGCCTAACCAATGATGGGGGCGGGAGGCCCCCATTTTATGCCTGAATGCCGTCAATGCGGTCAATGCTGCACCTACATAATGTTTCCCTTGGTAGGGATCACCAAAGACAACGATCCCCTGGAAATAGCCAAATATGTCGAGGCTCATAATTTTAAGATATTTGCAGGGGAAAAGCATTTGATGGCCAGGGCTTTAATCGGTTGCAGGTTTTTGGAATATGACACACCCTCGGGCAAGGCGGTTTGTTTGCTTATAAATAGCCCGAAAAGGCCTAAATTTTGTCAGAAATATTACTGCGAATCCGCCGAGAGAGGGGAAGAAGATGCTCAAGGTTAAAATGCTTGTTAGGCATACCGGCCCGGCCGGGAAAATGGAGCAGGGATTTGAGTATCTTCTTCCCGCCTCTTATGCCCAGGAGTTGATTGATCACGGCCTGGCGGTCCTGGTGCTCCCGGGGGCAATGAGCCCGCCGGTCAATGTCACCATGCAACCCACTAAAACCACAGCCTTGGCCACGGCCTTGCGGGAAATGCGGGCCAAGAACCAGGGGATTATCGACGGGCCCAAAAAGAGAAAATAAATGGCCTTGAAGCTCATCACCGCCCCGACGGTCGAACCGGTCAGCCTGGAAGAGGCCCGTCTGTTCCTGCGGATAGATTCAGACCCCGGGGAAGAGGATGCCCTGATCGCGTCCATGATTACCGCGGCCCGGCAGGAGGCCGAGAAGATCACCCGGCGGCAGTTGATCACCGCGACCTGGGAATTGAGGCTGGATTACTTCCCGGAGACCATCTATCTGCCCATGCCACCGCTGCAATCGGTGGCGCCCATTGCGCCGGTGGTTATCGGCGGAGTGAAATATCTGGATGCGGCGGGGGTGGAGCAGACCTTAACTGAGAATACCGACTATCTGGTGGATACCTATTCGGAGCCGGGCCGGATCACCCCGGCCTATGGGGAGGTGTGGCCGCCCATTTATCCGGTGCCTAATGCGGTCCGGATCGTTTACAAGGCCGGTTATGGCGATGCCGCCACCTCCGTGCCGGCCGCCATCAAAAACTGGATCAAGGCCATGGTGGGGTCCCTGTGGGAAAACCGGGAGACGGCGGTGGTGACCCCCTCCACCTTGACCCTGGTGAACCTGGGGTTTCTGGACGGCCTCCTGGACAATTACCGGGTTTTCGGGGTGGACTGTTGAGGGCCGGCAAACTTCGCCGCCGCCTGGTGATCCAGCAGGCCACCGAAACCCAGGGGGCTACCGGAGAAATGGCCGTTACCTGGGGCACCTTTGCCACGGTTTATGGCAGCGTGGAACCGCTCCGGGGCCGGGAATATTTTGCCGCCAAGGAGCAGCGGGCCGAGGTGACCACCCGGATCCGGATCAGGTATCGAACCGGGGTCACGCCGAAAATGCAGGTGCTGGATGGCACGAGGCTTTTCCTGATAAACGATGTGATTGATCCCGAGAGTCGCCACGCCGAGATGCAACTCATGTGCGTGGAAATGGTGGCAACCTGATGGCCGATGTGGAAATTAAGGGGCTCGATGATCTTCGCCGGGCTTTAATACAACTTCCGAAAGAGATAGATGAAAAATGCCTCAAGATTGCGGTGATGACCGGGGCTAATGTTATTAAAAGGGCGGCCGCTGATTTATGTTTAAGGCGCACCGGCTTAACTGCCAAAGCTGTCAGGATGGCTTTTAACAAGAAAGAGTCGGCCTACGGGAAGAAGGTTTACCACGTTTTTGTCAGTCGGAAAGTTTATCTTGTTTATCCCTGGGGTAAGGATAAAGGGCGAACGGACCATTATGGTGGTAAAAAAATCGATGCTTATTGGTGGCATATCATAGAATTCGGCTCGGTGAAATGGGTAGGAAAGCCCTTCATGCGTCCGGCCTTTGATAGCACCAACCGGGAAGCGGCGGAAGTTATCAAGGGCAAGCTAGCCGAACGGATTGAAATTGAGGCGGCGAGGCTGGGGAAAAGATGATCGAAGAAACCCTCTTCACCCGCCTTTCAACCTTCGCCGGCTTGACGGCCCTGATCGGCACGGCCCCGGTGCGGCTCTTTCCGGTGATCATGCCCCAGGGTGTGACCCACCCGGCGGTGACCTACCAGTTGATTTCCGGCCCCCGGGAGGCCGCCCACGGTTCTGATCCGGGGATAGTCCATGCCCGGTATCAGTTCACCGCCTGGGCCGCCACGAATGCCGCGGCCCGGAATGTTATCAAGCAGGTTCGCCTGGCCCTGGAGAGATACCGGGTGAGCGGGGTTCACGACTGCTTTATTGAGACCGAATATGATGTTTTTGATGAGGCCGCTATCCTTCACGGCCGGGGGTTGGATGTGATCGTGCATCATACGGAGGCCACGTCATGAGCGAAGCGGTGATCAGCAATGGGAAATGTTACCTGGCTCAATTTGACTTATCCAGCGAACTGAATGCCATCGCCGCAGATATGTCGGCGGAGGCCCCGGAATCAACCGCCATGGTCGCCCTGGCGGCATCCCCCGCCAAGGCCAGGCTGGGGGGACTGGTGGACACGAAGGTGGCCGTGAACGGGTTTTTCAATTCGGAGCAGATCATCTTCAATTCCATGGGCCTGGCGAATGTCCCCCTGATCATCGCCCCCACGGGCGCCGATAACACCTCCTGCTTTCTCTTCCGGCCGGTCCTGGCGAAATATTCGCTGGGCGGCAAACTGGGGGAAGTCTATCCCTACAAGGTTGAAGCGGAAGGGAATGGGCCTTTTGTCTCCGGCACCATCCTTCTGCCGAAGCTGGCCCGGATTATCAGCGGGACCGGCACCGGCCGGCAACTCGGGGCGGTGGCCGCCGGAAAGAAAATCTATGCAGTCCTGCATGTCTTTTCGGCCACCCCCGGCCCCGATACCCTGGACGTGGTTCTGGAAAGCGACGTGAGCGCCGCCTTTCTGACCATCAACCGGATCGCCGCCACCCTGGGGGTCGGGTTCAGCATTAATGACGCCGGTGACGGTTATGCGGTCAACGATGTGATTACGGTGGTGCAGTCCGGGGGCTCCGGAGGCACCCTGACCGTGACCAGTATTTCCGGCGGCGGCGGCACCGGGCCGGTGACCGGACTCACTCTCACCACCCCGGGCACCGGTTATGCGATTGCCAATGGGCTGGCCACGACCGTGGCCCCGGTGGGGGGCACCGGCTTCAAACTTAACATCCTGGCCCTGACCGACACGCCGGTGATCACCTTCACCCAAAAAACCGCCGTGGGATCCGAATGGAAGGAAGCCGCCGGGCCGTTTACCGATGATTACTGGCGGGTGAAATATACGGTTGGCGGAGTTGACCCCAGCTTTACCTTCGCGGTGGGGGTGGGCATCCTTTAATCAAGGTTAAAAGGAGTATTGATTATGGCAGCTTTCGTTTTCACCAACGGCTTCATTACCATCGCCACCACGGACCTTTCGGATCACCTCCGCTCCTGCAGCATTGACTACAATGCGGAGGCCCCGGAAACCACGGCCATGCAGGACGTGTCAGTTCCGGTCAAATCCCGCCTCGGCGGCCTGGTGGATTGGAAGGTGGACCTGGAGTTGAACCAGGATTTTGCCGCCCTGAAAACCCATGCCACCCTGTTCACCCTGGTGGGAACGGTGGTGGCCCTGGTGCTGCAGCCGGTGAACGACACCGAAGGGGCTACCAACCCGAAGTTCACCGGCAACGCGGTCCTGACTAAATACAACCCCATGGGCGGCAAGGTGGGCGACGTGATGGTCACCAAATGCGAATTTGTGGGGACCGGCGCCCTGACCCTGGATACTGCCCCGTAAATCGGGGGAAGGAGATTTTATGGCTAAACTGCTTGGGAGAGCAGAGATTCTGGGGAAACAGGATCGGACTTATCAAGATGTGAATGTGCCGGAGTGGGGCGGCAAGGTCCGGGTGCAATCCCTCACCGGGACGGAACGGGATCAGTGGGAAACGGCCTGTCAGGAGCAGCGGGGCAAGGACAAGGTTTTCTCCACCGACAAACTCCGGGAAAAGCTCCTCTCGTTTTGCCTGGTGGACGCGGAGGGCAAGAAGCTCTTCTCCGAGGGGGACATTGCCCTCCTGGCGGAGAAGAACGCCGCGGCCCTGACCCGGCTTTTCGACGTCGCCCGGAAACTGAATGCGATTGGAACCCAGGATGTGGAGGAGCTAACAAAAAACTCCGAAGCCGCCCCGAGCGGCGCTTCTATTTCAGCCTAGCCAAAGAGGTTTTTCATATGCCGGTGGAGGAAATGCTTGCCCGTTTAAGCTCTCGGGAATTAAGCGAATGGCGGGCATTCTTTATTTTGGAGAATGAGGATTTTGAAGAACGCAAGCTGGCCAATCAGTCCCGGGCCGACGTGCAGACAAGGATGAGCCGTTAATGGCAACCCTGGGTAGCCTGATCATCAGCCTGGAGGCCAACACCGCCAAGTTTGAAGCGGCGATGTCGAAGGCCGAATATGCCGCGAAAAAAGCCTCTGACAATATCATCGGGGCCCTAAAGGTTGTCGGCGTCGCCATGGCCGGGATGTTTTCCCTTTCCTCCCTGGACGCCGCCTTTTCTCGTATCACCACCATGGAGTCTAACCTGCTCAAGGTGGCCAATCGCCTCAATACCACCACCGAAACCCTTTCCTCTTTTTCGGTCATGGCCCGGAAGACCGGCATGGATTCTGACTCGTTCAACATGGCTTTGACGCGCATGGAGAAGGGGCTTTCTGCCGCGGCGAAAGGGGCTGAGACGGCCACGGGGAAATTTGACGAGGAAGGGGAGGAAATTCTTAAGGTTGCTTCCACTTATGCCGAGTTGGGCCTGAAGGCGGAGATTGTCGCCAAACTTCCCCTGGAGCAGCAGCTTCTCGCCATGGCCGCGGCCATGAAATCCAACATCGCCCCTTCGGACCAGGTACGGATCGCCATGGAGTTATTTGGCCGGGGCGGCGCCGGGATGGTGACTATCCTCAAGGAAGGCCCGGAGGCGATGCAGAAATGGATTGACCGGGCCACCGAATTGGGGCTGATTACCACCGATATGGCGAAGCGGGCCTCAGAAGCTAAAAGCGCGGCGGGTGATTTGTCGCTGGCGTGGGAGGGGTTTGCCCGGACCTTGGTTGATGCGGTGGCCCCGGCCATCGCCACAGTTCTAAATTATCTCACCGATTTGATGGCGCACCGCCAAAAGATCATGGCTGAGTTGGCCCAACCTATGATGGCGGCGCACGGCGGGGCATTGGAATTAGACCCGGAAGCTGTCAAGGCGGCTCCAAGCACGGCTTACACCTCCGCCTTGACCACCCCATCCCGGACTAAACCTACGGTGGCCGGCAAGGGCGGCGGCGGCAAGGGCGGCGGCGGGGACATGGGCCTGGACCGGATGCAGAGCCTCATTGATACCCTGCAAAAAGACCTCTCCCGGCTGACTGAGGGCAGCCTGGCCGAAATAGATGCTTGGGCGGTGAAGATTGTCAGGGACATTGAAAAAGTCGGCAAGAAAGGGGCGGACACCGAGCAGGCCCTGGCTTTGGTGGCCCAGGTGGAGGCCGGGAAAAAGAAGAAAGTCACTGAGGATTACGAAGGGTTTGTAGCCAAGGAAAGCGGCGATTCCTATAAAGCCATTGAAGCCGAGGCGAATGCCTGGCTCACCAAATATAAGGGGTTCGCCGGGGCGGAAGAGCAAATCGCCAGCATCAAGGCGGGGAAAATCTGGGACTTGGATGTTGCGAACTCCGAGAAGCGCCTGGGGATGCAGAAGAGCGTCCTGGATGCCCTGGCCCAGGAGTCGCCCTTCCTCTCCCAACAGCTCATGTTCAAGGCCAAGATCCTCCCCCTGGAAATCGAACTCAACCGCCTGGCCATGGAACGGATGATATTTGAAAACAAGATCGGCCGGGCCCAGGCGGATGAGCTCCGGGGTTTGCAGGCCCTGGCAAATCAGGCCAAGAAATATAATTTGGAAAGGGAGGAGTGGAGATCACAAGGGATGGGAGGTGGTATCAGGGTGGCCGCCGTGGATATGAAACAGCAGGCCGATATCTGGGCGGCAGATCAAACTGCGGCATTAATGAAAAGCATGCCCGAACAGGTTTCCAGTTCTATGGCAACTTTTTTTGTCGATACCCTGAAAGGTAAACAAACTGATTTCATGGCCATGGGCGAAGCCATGGCCACCAGTGTGATCCAGAAATTACTTGAAGGAGTGATGGTGCAAATAATTCCTGCCCTGGCCGAAGGGATCGGCGGCATCATGGGCGGTATTGGCGGGGGTGGTGGAGGAGGTATTTTTGGGTCAATCCTGGGGGTAGTGGGCGGCATCTTTGGGTTTCATGAGGGTGGAATCATAACGGCTCACGGCGGCTGGCCGCTGGCTTCCGATGAAAAACTTATCAAGGCCCAAACCGGGGAAAGGGTTTTGAGTCGGAGCCAAAATAAGGCTTATGAAGCTGGCGGTGCGACCTTTCATTATGCCCCGGTGGTCAATGCTATAGATGCTCAAGGGGTTGAAAAGGTTTTAGAAAAGCATGGTAAGGCCATGTTGAGAGCTATCAATAAACACATCGGCCCCCGGGGCCAGAAGCTGGGGGACGGGAGGTATTAATCCTTAACCGGAGTTGGAATATTATGCGCCAATTTCCATTCGGGGAATGTCATTACGGGTTGGGGTTTCAAATGAACTTTTTCTCTGTCAAAGTTCAATTTTTCAGCATCGGTTTTATAACTATTATAGGTTTGCAGATTACGGGCCTCGGCCTCTTTTTGAGCCGCCTCATCATGGGATGAACTGATGGTATAAGCGCCATATCCAACGGCGGCAGCTAAACAACCCTGCGCACCAACGGATAAGGCAAGCACGATACATAACAAAATATACTTTTTCATAAATTCTCCTTTAGTGATTTTGATAACAAATTAAGACTTTTCGTTAAGAAAGTAAAGAGAAAACCATGGCTGGCAAACTCATTTACCCGACCGACGATCCCTCTCCCAGCACATACACCTTTGTCAAAAATTACGACTATGGCCACCGGGTGGGATATCTCGACGGCCTGGATGATCAGGTGCGGGGCCTGGACGGGACGCTTAACAGTTACGCCGGGCCTCAGAAAAAAACTTATGAACTGACATTCTCCAAGGCGCTCAAGACGCAATTTGATTTTTTCATGGCCCTGTGGGCGTTGCAATGCCACTGCGATCTTTATCTGGACGGCACGAATAAGGACGCCACGGTGAAGATGATGGCCCCGCCTCAAGGGGGGTCAGAGGCGGCCTTTGAAGTCCCGGGGGAGCCCACTTACTCTTTTGACATTCGTTTTGAAGAGGTTTAGCGATGCTGGCCGCCGGCGCCGAATATCAGGAATACGAAGCCCTTGTAACCGGGGCGGCGCCGGCGGTGCGGGCCTCAATCCTCCCCTACTTCTGGCCCACCGGGGTCAATGCGGACGGCAGCTTCACCAGTTGCATCTATGTGGGGCCGGACCGGATTCAGGCGGACTATGAGGGGTTCACCGGGGGCGAATGGATTTCGCCGGTGCTCACCGCCAACCTGCAGGTGCCTACCTCCCCGGCGGTGGTCACCTGGGATTACAACACCCCGGGGTTTGACTCCCTGCTCTACTACCGGGGGGCCAATGATACCACGGCCCTGGCCGCGTCCGCCTGGACGCTGGTTAACCAGGGCGACACCATCCAGATATTCCCCTTCTATCAATTCAAGTTGACCCTGGAGGGCTACCGGGCCTGGGCGGAAGATAGTTCAACCGGGGATCGGGAACTTAACCTTACCCTGTTTGTGGCGCTGGTCAATGAATCAACCGACCTCGATAATTTTGATTGGGATTTTGAGCAGGATTTCGACCTGGATCAGTTTATCGAGTTGATCAATGCCTTGCCGGAAAGCATCCTGGAATGGGATTTGCCCCTCGACGTATTAGGGGATGATTTTACGGCCTGGGCGGTGGACACGGCAGGGGTTGAGGCTGAAGAGGGCTACGCCAGCGACGCCAATGTCCCCGGCGATTCCCTCACTTATATCGAAGCCCTGGCCCTCCTGGGGCAATTTACGGTCGTGCAGGATATTGAATGGGCCGGCAGCGTGTCCCTGGAGGCCCCCAAGGACTTCTCCGACCTGGTGGCCGGTTCCCATAGCGGGTTGCTCCTGAACAACCGCCAGAAGGACGGGGCGGGGCTGCCGGCGCCGCGTTATTCCCCTGACAAATCCTCCTTCCTGTTTGCCGATGAAGATGACTGGTATGGCAAGCAGCTTAAAATGGAGCTCGGCTGGCGGCGCCGGGCGAGCTGGGGGACCACCGGGTTCTGGAAATTTTTGGAAAACCTCTTAGATTCCTCCGGGGAAGGGCATGAGCTCACCTGGCAGGGCGGCGGCTCCCCGGCTTACACGACAGGCCTGCTGCCCGGGACCACGGCGGTAGTGCTGGACGGGGCGCATTATGCGTCGGCGGCCAATCATGCCGATTTCAACCCCGGAACTGGAACCTTGTCTATTGAGGTGGTAGTTGAGTTTGATGAACTACCTGCATCAAACGGGGTCTTGGTTGGTAAGCGGGATGCAACTTCAAAAGGGTATCTTTTTTATTGGGGTGTAGACTGTATCCGTGTTGCCCTTATAGAAGATTTAATCTCAAAATATTATTCTGGATATTTCGTCAGCCCAGCAATGCAAACAGGAGTAAAGTATTATTTTGTGGTAACTTGGGATTCTTCTGATGACCTGCGAGTGTACCTTAATGGATCGCCAATAGCTCTTACTTATGACCAGGGAAGCAAACAATCGCTTAATCTGGACACTACGACTCCATTTTGTGTGGGTGGTTTGAACACTGGAAGTTCTGAAGTATATCAACTCGATGGAAAAATTGATCTGGTCCGCTTCCATAAGGGCCGGGCCCTGACCGCCGCCGAGATTGCCGCCAATTATGCCGGGTTCCTGGTGGGGATGCCATATGAGGTGGGCTTATCCTCTGACTATACTGAATTTTTGACGCTGTTCCTGGGGAAGATTACCAAGTGGGGGCCGGTCACCCGGGCCTTGGAATCGCCCAATAACGTGGAAATTTACGCCAAGGATTTTATTACCGACTGCCTGCAAAAGCGCATATGCCTGCCCGCCGCCGATGGCAGCCCCGCCCCTCTGACCTTTGGGGAATTTCTCTGCCAGGGCGAGGCGATTTCCGGCTGGTCCCCGGCCCCGCTGATCCGGTCCGCCTATTTTGAGGCCAATGATTACAGTGAACTGGACGGCACCGTGGAATCGGGCGGCGGGGCGGTGTCATTGATCACCCCCGGCCTCACGGGCACCCGGGCCTTCCGGGCCGCCACGACCGGGGCGAACCAGGCGGCTTACGGACTATTTCATATTGATAACAACAGTGAAATTTTTGTTACGGGGAATATGCGGTTCTCGGCAATTCCCGGCGCCATTGTCGATTATAACCTGACGATCTTTCAGATCATCGGATCTACGAATTTCAATATTTTCGTGGATCACACCGGGGCGATCTACGGGAGTCAGGGGGGGCAGACCAAGTTCAATATCCTGGCCTACCAGGATGTGCCCTTGCCCTTTGCCATGTGGCTGGCGCCTACCAACCCGGGCTATGCCAAGTTCTGGATCAATGGGGAAGAGGTTATCAATGCTTCCCGGGGCAATTTTTCGGGGTTCCTGCCCACCGAGTTCCGGTTCGGGGCGCAGACCGGGGCCACCGCCGAGACCTGGACTCTGGATTTCGACGACATCGAGATCCGCTATAAATATTACAACGAAGCCTTTCAGGTCTCCGGCGGCCCCTTTACCGAGATTGGCCCGGTTTATGTCAATAATATCGCCCAGCCTGACAGCCAGGTTATCGGCGCCTATACTCAGACCCTTACTCGATTCCCTCAATACGGTTTAGTGACCATTGCCAGTAATGACCCGGAATTTAAGCCCCCGAGTGATGTTCTTATCCGGGTGGTGGAAAATGCCGGGGGACGCCACGCCCTGTATATCATTGAGGCCCTCCTGGCCGCCGCCGGGGTGACCGCCTATGTCGACGCAACCGCCTTGGCCGCGGCTTATGCCGCGGTCCCCGATGATATTATCCACGCCCGGTTTGAAGGTGGAGAAGCCGACAAGCAGGGCTTGAAAGATTTCGCCTCCCTGGGCCTGCCCATCGCCGACGCGCTCAAGGAGGTTTGTTCCCGGTGCCTTTACTGGATTTTTGTTGATGCCGGGGTGATCAAGATTGTGCCCTACCTGGGCACGCCGCCGAGCGGCCCGGTCCTGGCCCTCACCGGCTCGAATATGCGGGAAGCCGGCCAGATCATTGACATGGATAGCTTAAACGCCTTCGTTACCGGGATTTATGGCTGGTACGCTCGCAATTCCAGCCTGTTTTATACGGCCGGCGATACCACGGCCGGCGGCCAGGGGACCGGCCTGGATTTCTCCTGGGACGGCCCGGTGGCCTGTGAATCTCTGCCGGTGGTCAAGGCCAAGGTTGATTTGCTCCTGAAGTTTCTGAGTGCTCAGGATCGGGTAGACCCGGTAAGCCTTAATCTGGCCGGCGCCCGCCTGGAGTTAATGGATCCGGTGAGCCTGGCGGATGATTTGTTGAACGATGCGGCGCAGAATTACTGGATTACCCGAAAGGAAGTCAACCTTGATCCGGGGAGCCAGGGGACCAGCTTACAACTCATGCGGTTTTTGGGGGAATAAATGGCATCACCTAATGCGAAATTTCAACCCGGAACGGGAAAACAGGTCATTCTTAAATCTGATTTCGTGGATATCGAGCTCGCCATTGCCGCCACGGCGGCCCTCCTTTCAGCGTATGGCCTGGTTGAGCCGCATCGGGATGTGGTGGCCTCGGCCGGGGTAACGTTCACGGACCTGGTGCCCGGGGCAAAATACCGGCTGGATTACCAGGGAATCCAGAACACCGCTTCAGACCATACTTATTTGCGGTTTAACGCCGATTCCGGGGCAAATTATATAAGTCCTTTTCTATCATTCTACTCAGCCGGGGTGTCGCACGCGGCTTCAACCACTGCCATTAGGTTGGGGACGACCGTATTAGCCACTTCTTTTATGTCAGGGGTGGTTTATTTTGAATCTATCGTGGGCGATGATACCTATGTGATTGCCCGGGGCCAGTCGAACTACAACAATACCGGCACTCGTTATGGTGGAGTAATCTCCGGCGATTACAATGGGGCTGCGGCCTTAACCAGCGTGACCTTTCTCCCGGCGAGCGGCACCTTTACCGGCCGGGTTTCCCTCTATCGGGTGGGATAATGGCTGACCTCCTCGACAGCAAATACGATTTAGTTGACAACACTTACACTGCCAAGGAGCAGTAAATGGGAACGCCGTTTACATCGGCCCGTAGTGGACTTTGGGATGCCTCCGACGTTGATACCTGGGGCCAGGGGGCCGGGGTTTACCCTCAGACCGCCGGGGATGTTTGGACCGTGGCTGCCGGGCATACGGTGACCTACAATAAGGTGTCCACGGTGGAGTTGGGGCTGGGGACTATCAATGGCCTCTTGACCTTCCTCAATTCTATGAGCACTAAGCTCACCATGAACCATAATAATATCGCCATAGCTAATGGCGGCGAACTTCGCATCGGGTCTTCGGGAGCCGGGATTATCCCTAAGGCCTATACTGCTGAATTGATCTTCAACACTACTTCTGACTGGGCGAAAGGCATTGCCATTGCCAATGGTGGCAAACTGACGGTTTACGGCGACCCGGATTATTTCGGCTCGGATTATGATGCGGTGTTGGCGGCTTCCTCTGGGGCGATTCCTACGGCGGGGAATGCCGTCACCATCACCGTGACCGGAGATTTCACGACCAAGTGGGTTATTGGGCAAGAACTCCTGGTGCATAAGGGTGGGGCGTATGCCAGTTACATCAACGACTTTTGCCGCCTGGCTATCACCGGCTTGGCGGTGAACGGGGCTGATACCGATGTGGCCTGCACTGTCACCGAGCGCCCGGCTGCTCTGACTTGTCTGTTGGGGGCAGATGTATTGAATCTGTCTCGAAATGTTATGATTTATAAGTATGGTTTTAATGCTAATCTTGGACAAGCGAATACTAACCGCCCCATAGTAAGTAATGCCAATGCAGGATTAAATAGTAATTACAATGTCTATGATGCGGTTTTCGCCGGTTTTGCTGGGCCAATCATAGGCACAAACCCTGTCTTTGATGGGGTTATACGAAATGGCACAAATGCGTTACAAGCCGCAATAATAGGGCAGGTAAGTGGGATTTTAACATCTTGTGGAGCTTGTATAAATACAAGTCGATACAATACCATAAATTGTACTATTTGCGCCTGTCCAAGTAATGTTATTACTGATTCTCATTACAGTATATTTACAGGTGACTTATTTGGGAATGCAAACACCTTATATCAGTTTTCAAATTGCATCTTCACGGGGAATATATATTCTTGTGGCAACGCAATATTAAGTGCTCCGGATGCTTTTATAACGGGACGTATTGGATATGACAAAAATGATGTAGCCAAACCTAATGGAATTGATGTGACCTTTGGTACTTATTTGAATTTTTGCAGGATTGTAAATGCAAAAATAGCCACTCCTATTTTTGGTTCGCGCAATTATTTGGGATTCGGTGGAAGGGTTGGTTTTGAGCATTATCAACAAGTAGTGGGAACTCATTACATAGCCGACGCTTATGGCGACATCTCCAAACTCGCTGTCGGGGCCTCCGGCACTCCCACGCCGCCCACGGCCAACCCTCCCAGTGGCGTTACGAATGTCCTGGATGTGCAGAACGTCCAGAGCAACTGCCCCAATGCCTCCCCGAATTATTTGAAAATCTTTGATCTGCGGGTGTGGGCCGCCGCCGGGGTGAGCAAGACCTATAAATTTTACGTGCAATGGGTATCGCCGACCAGCCATACTCTGACCGCCGCCGAGTTGATCCTGTCTGGGGAGTACCTGGACAACAGCCCGGCGGGAAGCGGCCACCTGGCCACGGCAACCCCTTCGGCTGAGACGATAGCCGTGCGCACGGGAACTACTGATTGGGCCAAGTACGTCAGCATCACCATGAACCCGGCGGTGGACGGCTGGGTTAACCTTAAATTGACGCTTAAATACTACGAGTCGGGCGCCATGGCCCTGTTCGTTGATCCGGTGGTGAACATTACATGATTACCTGGGAACAGATCGGCTGGACGGAGCGGGCCTGGGGGCATCAGGTTTACCTCTACCTGGTGGATAAGGACACCGGAGAACAGTTTAACGAGGCCCCGGGGTTCGACCACAAGCCTACGGATGAGGAAGTGAAAGCGGCGGCAGAGGCCATTATCGCCCGGATTCTGCAAAGTCGGATAGACCGGGCGGCGGAGGAACTTAACCCGCCAGAAACTATTGACAGCCTGAAAGAAAAGGTAAGGGTACTTGAGGCCCAGAAGGTTGAACTAGAGGCCCAGGTAGCCGCATTGCAGGAAGCAAAACCGATAGAGAAGCAACCCATTGGCGGTTGATAATCCAAGGAGGAAGCAATAATGGGAAGCCTAACTCAATTTGCCCAGAAAAAGGTGTTGGATCACCTGCTCAAGACGGCTTCCTATTCGCCGCCGGGCGCCGGTGCCTTGGCCCTTGGCTTGAGCACCGCAGATCCGGGGGAGGACGGCGCCGGTTGGGCCAACCCGACTTATACCGGCTATGCTCGCAAGGCCATCACTATGGCCGCGGCTTCTGGTAGGGCGATTGCTCAGACAGGGGCGGTCACTTTTGACCCCTGTACCCTTGGCTCCAGTGTGGTCACTCATTGGGGCCTCTGGGATCAGGTGGCCGCCGGCGGAAATCTTTTAGCCTATGGCACCCTATCGGCGCCAAAAACCATTGTCGCGGGCAATACTCCCAGCGTGGCCACCGGCCAGGTGACCGTGACCTTTAGTGCCGGAGGCGTGTTCACTGCCATAGCCACCTTGATTCTTGATTGGCTCTTCCGGGCGCAGGCCCTGGCCCAGCCGACGGACGTTAAGATCGCCCTCTCCACCACGATCCCCACCGACGGCGGCCCGAATATCACAGAGCCTGTGGGTAACAATTATGGGCAGATCACGCTCAACACCTGGAACGCCGCGACTCTGGCGACGCCGGGCTTGGCCGATAATAACGGTGACATTACTTTTGCCGCCCCCTCCGGCTCCTGGGGCACCATCGTTTACGGCGTGGTCTATCTGGACACGGAGCCCTTTGCCTATGTGGACGTGACCGACCAGGCGGTGGGTGTGGGCGACACGGTAAAGTTCGTGAGCGGGGCGCTGGACATTACCCTGAATTAAGGCTAGGCAAATGGCTGATTACTGGTCCTACGGAGAAGTGGTTATACCACAGTCGGTCACGGCGCCGCAGTGGAGCTACGGGGAGATTTACACTCCCTTAGCCTCCTTGGGGGCCACCTATAGTCTGTCGGGGACGGCTGGAATCGAAATCTCAACGCCCTCCGTAGCCCTGCTCTTGCTCAAGGCCCTCACCGGCGTTGTCCCAATGGACACGGCAACCCCGGCGCCAGTCATGAATGTCCTCCGGGCCTTGAGCGGGGCCGCGGCTCTGGATCCGGCGGGGAGCACTCCGGCATTGCTCCTGCTCAAGATTTTATCAGGCCTGGCGGTGGCGGACACAGCTACCAGTTCGGCCGCCCTCCTGCTGCTCAGGGCCTTGAGCGGGATGGCAGCCCTTGAAACCGTAACCCCGGCTATTATTTTAGCGCTCATCGGGGAAATAAATCTAACGGGTCTGGCGGCCCTCCAAACGATTACCTCCGCCATGGTCTTACTGAACTTCGTCCCCGCCCCGGAAATCGGCGGGGAGCTGCAGCTTTTAGTTCAGGCCCGCCTGTTGTCGGTTCTTCCTGAATGTCGGCAATTAACGGCTTCCCCTGAGTGCAGGCAAATAACCGCATCCCTGGAGAATTGATATGGCCAGTAAAATAACCTTGAAGCAGGGTGAGGCTAAGACCGTTACTTTTACCGTTACGGATGAGGCTGGGACCGCGGTGAACCTCTCCGCCGCAACCCTGACCCTGGGGGTGAAGAAGGCCAAAAGCGATGCGGCCTATGCCCTCACCAAAGCGGACGCCGCCTTCGGCAAGGCCCAGGCCGCGGTGGGGATCGTGACCCTGGCTTTAGCTGCAACCGATACCAATCTGGCAGAAGACACCTATATCGGGGAGCTCAAGTGCTCCTGGAGCGGCGGGGCGGAAATTGAAAAAAGCGCCGACTTTTTCCTGCAAATCAAGGCCGCGGTGATCCCGGTCACCTGACCGGCGCCTTAACAGGAGGGCTTATGGATGACCCAGCCGAAGGAAGTCCTGGGAACGAAAATGCGGCTTGCCGGGTTCGGGTGCCTGGGGACCGTGGCGCCGGCGTTGGGCCTCAATCTAAAAATAAGCGGCTATCGAGTGCAGGGCAAAGCCAGCCGCCGGGAGTTCAAGCGAATCCTTCTGGAAGTTGTGAATCTGATCAACATGACTCCGGCGGGCAAGCCGAAGGTCTGGTCTTTCCCTTGGTACTCCCGGTTCTGGCAACGCATAGTGGCGTGGATAGTTTGGCTGGCGACTGCAAAAACTCTACCCGGGCTTGGTGGAGCAGGGTTAACTATCATACAACCCCTGGTGGAATCCTTCGCCCTGGTGGATTATTGGCGTGACCACGGGCATTGGTTCCTGGTCATTGGTTCTTGCCGTCCCTATGAAGTTCGGCAAGTAGTTAATTTTTTGATGGATAACTGTGGGGAAACGGCTTACCAAGAAGGGTTTACACTTTGGTAAATAGGTCAAACATATTTCCATGTTTTGTTCGTAACAATAGAATGAACATTGCTGCGACAAATATTATATTTATCAGACAAATGGCTGAGGCTGTGCCCCGTTTTGTGCAGTTTTCTTATTTCAATTACTTCGTCAACAGTAAGCTTAGCGCTTGGGTTAGTAGTACCAGTAGTAGCCGTTCCATGCTGAAACCTATCACACCAATTCTTGCTCAGAGTATCCCAACGAAGGTTATAAAGAAAGTTATTGGTGGGGTCCCCATCATTATGGCAGGATTCATGTCCGGGAGGACAATCGCCTCTAAAGGCTATCAAAATAACCCGATGCAGGGAAACCAATTTTGGTTTTCCATTTTTCCTTACTGGAATTCTCGAATAACCTCTTTTATCAACAATAATGCTAAGGTTTTTTATCTTATAACCAGAGGATGCGAATTGCTTAACCGAGCGGGCATTTCCATGGTCGCTGACTTGATAGGTAGGGTATCCAGGAATCTCTTTCCATTGCTCTTGATCCGGACTAAACTGGTAATCACTCATGGTCATGGCCTCCTTAACAGGCTGAGATTGTGGGGGAGAGCCGTTGTCCCTGTTAGCGCAGGGCTGCGGCTCAATTTTATTTAACTAAAGCAGGCAGGAAATGTCAAGTGTTTTGGCTAGTTGTAAGCATTTTAGCGTTGACGCTGTGTGCGCTTATCTATCCAAGGAGATAGGCCCGGTGGTGCGGCAGGGGTACTTTGAAATTTGATTGCAGCCAAATGGAGTGGTGAGGGGGGCAAGGGATGGCGAATGGAAAAGACAGTTGGAAAAACTGGTTAATCGCAGCTTTGTGGACAGTTACGCTTATATTAGGCGGGTTCGGATACAATTCTATTAAGGATTCATTAGATAAAAATTACAATTTTCAAGTATCACATTCACAGGAATGGGCGAATTGGAAGATAGAATACACCAACCAGCAAGCCAACGTATGGAGAGCGATCGACAGGATTTGTTCCTACCAGGCTGAAAGATTGATGAAAGAAGGTAGGGTTCCTAATTACAATATGTGGCCCGACAAGGTGAAATGATGAACGGACCTCGGAGATTTAATTTACTTCTGGCGATATTGGTCAGTCTCGCTTTTGGATTAGTGGGGGAAGTTTCGGCCCAGCCTCCCATGTCAGAGCGAAATGTAAATATAACCTCCAAAGAATACGTTACCTTAAAAGAATATGTGGATATGCGTTTCCGTGAAATGGAGCGTACCATTGATTTATCTCGTATAAGCATGGAACACCGTCTTGCTGGAATGAATGAGTTTAGGGAGGCCTTGAATAAACAGACTTCAACGTTTTTAACTAAGGCTGAATTTGACACAAGCAAAGAGAACTTTCAAAAGGACATAAAATTATTGACTCAGGCGAAAGATCAGATGGATGGCAAAGCTACCCAAAATCAGATGATTGCAGCACTGATCATATCCATTATTAGTTTGCTTATTGCTTTGGGAGGATTGCTGAGACATTTTAAGGTTTAGGGGGTGATTCCATGAAAACCGGCCAGGTCAACGACTCCTGGTGGAACAACCTGCTCTGGTGGGTTCACGACCGGCTGGACGGGGCGTTTCACCTTATCTGCGCCCCGGGGACGTGGCTGCATCAGAAGATTCGGGCGATCTATGTCAAAATTGCCGGAGGTGAGGACTGATGATTTTACAGCGCAATCTGGATGACCTGTTCGGAGAACCGGATGAGACCGCCGGGTATCTGGTGACCATGGATTTTAGCGAATTCAGTTATGCTTTCAGCCATGTCAAAGACTACGAGGGCAACCATTGGCGATGCAGAATCTATGGGCACGAACTCTTGGCCGACCCCCTGCGCCAGGCCTTTGGTTTAATCGTGGACCGGGGGTTATTCGACGAACTCAAGACCTATGACGGATGCTTCAACATCCGGCGCATGAAGGGCAGCGGGTCCATGTCAGTCCATTCCTGGGGCCTGGCCGTGGATTTCAATGCAGCCGAAAATCCCTTCGGTGGCCCGGTGAACTTCTCCGATGAGTTTATTCGGTGTTTTGCGGATGCCGGATTTGAGCCGGGCGCCCTCTGGCGGACTCCCGACGGGATGCACTTTCAACTTCCGTGGACCCGGGACTGGACTGACTCGGATAACCCTTTGGCCCCGGTGGATGTATGAGTAAACACCGCCTGAGGGAGTTCTGGGTTGACCCGAGCTCCGGGCAATACTCGGCCTCGCGGCTGTGCTTCCTGGTAATGATCCTGCTTTATCTCCCGGGCCTGACCCTCATGGAAGCCCTGGGAATAAAACTTGGTATCTGGGCGCACATCGCCGTGATTGTCAGCGCCATCGCCGGGGTCTATGGGGTCAACTCCGGGGTCAGGGTTTGGCAGGGCCGGGTGCTTGACCGGGATAAGGACGGACATGGCTAAGAGAATGGAGGCTAAATAATGCTGACCATAATCTGGACTCTCATATCCTCCCGCCTGGGAGGCTGGATCGTGGGCGGTCTGGCGGTTGCCGCCGTCCTGGTGGTCCTCAAATGGGAGCACGCCGCCAAGCTCAAGGCCCAGGCCGGCAGGGCCGCCGCCGAACAGGGCCTGCAGATCGGCTATGAGGGCTATGTCAAGCTCTACCAGGAACGGGAGGCGATCCAGGCCAAGGCGGACCAGCAAAGGAGAAAGCTCAATGAACTGCAACAGGCGAATGATCTTGACGGCCTGGCTGACACTTTCAATAATTCTGGGGGGGTGCGCCGCCCCGTGCAGCCAAATCCCAAGGGAGGCGCTAAAGCCCCTGCCCGCTATCGTGCTGCCGACGGCGCCGGTGTTGAATACCAGGAAGCTCCTTGACGCCCAGGGCAGGCCCGCCGGCCTCCTGTTCCCGACGGAGGACGCCTTTGCCGAGGCGGAATATAAGGTGGGCCTGAAAGAAGCGGCCGAACTGGGCATGGCCAACACCGCCGCGGCGAATAAGATATTTGAGATTCTGGCAACCCCGGCCAAGTCCTGGTGGCAGTTTTGGAGGTGATCTTGCTCCCCTGGTCCCTGCGCTGGAATAGCTGGAAATGGACCCAAATCTGGGTTTATTCCAAGCTCTGGCGGGATCACCCCGGCGTCGTGATCCTGGCCGGGGTCGGGGTGCTATTGCTTTTGCGGATGGTCTTTTGATCTTGGCGCGCTTTTGCCGCGAACCTCGTTTTAGGTTGGCGCGAAATGCAACAAAAATCCCCCACTTTCCCCCGCTTTTTACCACTTGCTATTTTAGGCAAAATCAGCGATACTGCGCTCTGTAGCACGTTCCGGGCCGTTAGCTCAACTGGTAGAGCAAGTGACTCTTAATCACCTGCTCTTTTTTATTTCATGCGGGTTTCCGGGCGGGGTTGGCGCGGTCTTGCGGCAATCATAATTTTGCGGCGGCTTCTTCCAGGTGTGATGAGGATAGATGTGCATAAATTTCAGTTGTACGGCTATCTTGATGGCCGAGCAGCTTGCCCACGGTATAAAGGGGCACCCCCTTCATCACCAGCCAGGAGCCGTAGGTGTGGCGCAGATCATGGAGCCTGCAGGCGAGGCCAGCGGCGGCCGCGGTGCGCTGGAAATGGTGCGTGACGCTATCCGGCTGCCAGGGCCAGAGACGGCCCACGTCCTGATTGAGTTCCGCCAGAATTACCCGGAGGTGGTCATTTAAAATAATGGCCTTGGGTTTGCCATTTTTAGTGCGTCCGAGGTTAATGCGGTTGAGGGGCCACTTGATGTCCTGGGCGGTGATTCGTAGACTTTCGGAACGCCGGGCGCCGCCATAGACCTGAAATTGCCAGAAGAGGCGAAAGCGGGGGTCGGGCTCGGCTTCCAGAAGACGATCAAACTCCGCCTCGGTCAGAAACCGGGGAAAATCCTCTTGGGTAGTAAGCTGCTTAATCCCCCGGCAAGGATTAGCCTTGAGATAACCCCAGGCCACGGCGGTTCCAAGGGCGGCCTTGAAGTGCCGGAACCAGGTGTTAGCTGAGGTCGGGCTGACCGTTAATTTTCCCATGGCTTGTTCTATCTGCTTGCGGGTGATTTTGGTGAGCAGGGTGTCATCGCCCAGGGCCCGGCGGAAAACCCGGAAGGCCTGGCGGTCGGTCTGGCAGGTCATGGGCCGGGCGGTCTTGAAACGATGTTCCTCATACTCTTCCCAGAAATCCACCAGGCATTTGGGGGGCGGGCCGCCCTCCAGGGCAGTGACCTTGCCCTCCAGATACTCTTTCCGGGCGCGGCGGAATAGGCGCTGGGCCAGAGCCTTATCCTTGGTGCCCAGGCTTTTGCGGTCAATCCGGGAATAATGGACGTACCAAACACCGTTTTTGTGCTGGCGAAGGTTGACCATGCAGAGGTTCATACCGCGCTTTCTCCGGGGGTGTCAATACCCCTCACAACCCATGCCTCCGTTTCACTTTCTGCCAGTGGAGCTCTTCCGGGCTGGGGCCGGGCCGGTCGGCCTCCAGGGGCGGCAGGCGGTATTTCCAGCGCGGCTGTTTCTCGCCTCCGCTTATATTGAACCGCTCCAATATGCCCCGCTCCACCATCCGGGCCAGGGTGTGCCGGTCCTTGATACGCAAGGCGTTCATGGCCTCCTGGGGGGTTAAAAGGTCTGGGATCGGGGTTGGAGCCGGGGTCAATGGGTTAGTCCTCTATTTCAGATAAGGCAATAAGGCCGGCATTTCCCGGGTGAGGTAGGCCTGCTCGATCTGGTCCTTCATCCATTCGCCCACGGTTTCGCCCGACGGCAGCATGATGAACGGCTGCAAGGCTTCCTCCAGGGTGGTGATCCCCGACTCCGCGGCTTCAAGGACCGCTTTGATCCACAACGCCAGAGCTCGCCAGCGTTGCCGGGTCGCCTGTTCCCAGGCCGTTTCTGCCGCCTGGGGGGAGCGGAGCTTGCCGCGGTCGGGGGTATGTGTGAACTCCCGGGCAGTCTTGGCAGGTAGGGGCATAACCATACGGTATGCCTTTCCAGCCATTTCAAAAGTGATCATGGCCCGGTTGGTAGCTCCGTCCCAGCCATAGGCGAAACCTCGACAGCCATAGCGAATCAAGGTGCGCTGAATTTCCGTTATGGATTTATCGGATGACACTTGGGTTTGGGCGGCATATTTCATAAAGTCCTCACGGGTTCATGTTAGCCAACAACCACGCCGCCGCCACGATTGTTAAGAGAAGAATCCAGATAGTCCAGAGGGCGAGGCGGTTCATGGGTTTCTCCATTTTCCATATTTTTCCCAAGGTAGAATTATCTGTACTGATGCTCTACTTCCAGTACTCGGATAATTATCCATAAGAAAAGTACGAACTCCTCTGATTTTAATAATTTTTAATGGAAGACGTTTTCTTTTATATTTCGTTTCTTTGCGAAACCAAAACCATTCAAAAAATAGTTTAAAGAGGCAGGTCATTTGGGGGTCCCCAGGGTGGCTTTGAGGCGGTCTAAGGCATCGCATCTTCGACGATACCAGATATTTACATTAGTAAGACCGGACTCAGGATATGTTTGACAAGCTATTTTCACATCATCTCTACGCACCAGCACCGTCTCCGGGCCTGGGGTAATCTCCTTGGCGGGGGTGAGGAAGGATTGTGCTTTCCCAACAATGCAATTACCTTTATGTCCATATCCCCATTCGCAATCACATATCTTACAGAAGTTAATGTTTGGAATTCCTGCACCATCAGACACTTCTGCTAAACTAGCAGTTTCCATCAATAACCTCTTCGCCTCCTCCAACCTATGCTGCTGTTGTGCAGTTTTCCAACGCAATTCTAAAACCTCTTTGGCTAAATCATTCCGTTGTTGAAGGATGGTCTTTTTTAGATTGGGGGAAAGACTATCCTCCTCCAATCTCACCTTCAAGTCAGCATACTTTTCAACCCATTCGTCTTTTAGTTCGGTCATAGTGGCGAGTTGTCGCTTTAACTCGTCTCGTTCGGCGGCGAGGGCAGCGAGTTGGTTAAATACATCTAAAGTTTTCTTTATGTTATAAGCGTTGCATTGTTGACACTGCAAAATCAGTTTTCCTTCTGCTTTACAAAAGAAACATTTGTCGTTCATCACTTCTCCTCTCCTATTGTCTTGAAATCAGGATTATTAATAAGTTCCTCTATTTTTTTCCGTTGTGGATGTTGTGCTTTACTGGCCACGCCGCCTCTGCCGCCAACAGTATGGCTTCGAATAGGTTGTCGGCCTCAATCCAATCGGTTACAAGATAGTTGCACATAGTTTCTCTAAACTTGGCTGCTACCTTAATCATTCCACTTGTGGATAAAAAAGTGACATAAAGTCTACTCCACCCCAACTCTTTCATCCTCTTAATGACCATCTCAATCTGCCAAGCGGGTGCGTCGGGGGAGTCGGGTGCCCAGTCATCGACATAACAAACTAAACCGTGTTCATTAAAATACCCACTAACCTCTTTTCCTGAGCCAATCAAAACCATTTGGTCTTGCTTGAACCACCCCATCAAATCGACCGCACTCCACTTGCGCAACTCTTGGCGTTCTTCCTTGTTCATAATTCTTCACCCTCCCAAGGGCGGCGGCAAGAGACATCTTTTTCTAAGCCCGCGAAAAGGTCTCACAACCTTACGCCCGTCCTGTCGTTGGATTAGCACATTGCGCGGCCCTTTCCCATTCCACCTAATTAAAACCACAACGGGCTTCCCGCGCTCAAAGTACGTTTTGCCGATCATGCGTCTGTCCTTCCCAGAGGCGGCACTCACCAGATTTCCCCATGCGAACTGGGGAACAGTTTAACCCTATGCGGATCATGGCAGTCGCAATAGGCGATTATCTCAGGATTTGCCATGTCGCCGTTGAAGTCTGGTTCAGCTTCGGGGCACCCGCACTCTTCAAACCAGTCGTAATCAATGGTGAAAATTCCCTGATGGGTTCCTGACACTTCCACGGTCGAACCGTTTTCACTGGTAAATTTCATTCACCCTCCCAGGGGCGGGGCCGGGGGTTGGGGGTTGGTCATGGTTGCCAGAGGTAAAGCGCCGCGGCCGCCAGGAGAATGCAGGCCAGGGCGGCCAGGTAGTCAAGGATGGTTTGCCGGGTGCGGCGGCGGTCCGCCGGGGTGCTGAGATATTCCCGGTTGAAGTCCCGGAGATAAAGGGCGAGGATAGAAGCCCGTTTTTGGTTTTTGGTTTTTGGTTTTTCGTAAAAGTCAGGCAATGCCGGGGTTAATCGCTTCATAATCTTGCTCCTTTGTCTTTCCCAAACCTAAAACCTAAAACCCAGAACCTGCCCTAACTAATCCTCGCTTGCAGGTAGTGGCCACCCAGACCACGGGCGATGCGGCGGGCCTGGCGGCCGTCCAGTTCCATAATCAGGGCGGTGCGGATCTCCAAGACCCGGCGCCGCATCCCGGTCCAGGTGGTGCGCATGACATAATAGGTCTTGCGGATGGGGTGCGCCATGGGGCCTCCTGAGAAGATGGTTTCAGGTTTCAGGTTCCAGGTGCCAGTTGTGGGCCAAAGCGGGGGCATGGTTAATCCCTCGGGTCGGCCAGGGAGCCCGGGCGGTAGCCGTCCGCCGCCGGGGCGCCAGGAGGTACGGAACTATTCGGGGGAGGCGGGCCTGGCGGCCGCCCCCGGGCGATGACAAATGAGGCGCAGAGCAGCCAGCCCGCCAGAAAACCGAGGATGGCCCCGGCGTAAAAGGTCACGGGTCCACCTCCGGGGCCCCGGGCGATGACAAATTGGGCGCAGAGGAGCCAACCCGTTTGTCTATATCCAATACCCGGAGCAAATCCTGGGTAAGTATATGGATTCTGTCTATGCCTTCCAGGAGCCTCATTCCTAAGCGCCAACTCAAGAATGCAGCAACGGCCAGGCTCACACTTCCGATTGCGAATAAAGCGGAATTATAAAGGTCCATGGTTTTTCTCTATGGAGTCCATTAAGGTTATCCTCCTTCCGGCCCCCGGGGTGTGCGCCCAATGGGGCCGGTTCTGGTTAATGGATCATCAGGTTGTAAAAGCCTTGCCTTGCCGCGGCACGCCGGGCCAACCCCCGCCTCGCCTGCCGTGTCTTGCATCGCCTAGCCGGGCCCCGCCCTGCACCGCCACGCCAGGCCCTGCCTCGCCTGCCTTGCCGGACCGCGCCTTGCCCCGCCAAGGCTGGCCTGGTCACGCCATGTCATGCCCGCCGTGACAAACCCAGCTCTACGCGGCTTTGGCCTGAGCCGCTTTGTATTTCCGCGGCCGCGGGGCGGCCTTTTTCCTAACCACCTTTTGCATTTCGGCAAAGACGCCGGCGAGTTCCTTCAGGTTCTCATATCGGGCCATGAAGGCTTGCATGTCCACCGTGGCCTCAGCCAGCAGCGCCTGGCGCAAATCGCCGTCGGCCAGGACCTCCACCATGGCCCGATAGCCGCGGTCATTATAGCGGTCGTCCTTGAGTGAGACAAAGGCCCGGCATTTGGTTTGCGGTTCCATGGTTATTTGGATGACCGCGACCCGGATAATCTGCCGGGCCTGCTGCAAACGCCAGGCGTGCGCCGCCTCGGTATCGTCCCAGGTGAAGGCCGCATGCAGGGCCGTGGTAGGGTTTTGAGCGAAAGCCACCACGTCTTCCGGGCGCAGCATTCCCCCGCTTTGGGCCATGATTTGGTGCAATTCATCCCAATACTTGGCTTTTCTTGACATAAAATCTCCTTAAAGTTGATTGCCGGCCGTGTCTTGCCAGGCCCAGCCGCGCCGCGCTCTGTCATGCCTCGCCTTGCCATGCCTGCCGTGCCCTGCCGGGCCAAGCATAGCCCCGCTTGGCCCCGCCGCGCTGTGCCCCGCCATGCCTGCCGTGTCTTGCCCGGCCAAGCCCCCCCACGCCGCGCATAGCCTGGCCGTGGCAGGCCTCGCCTGCCGCGCCCCGCCTAGCCAGGAGGAAGGCCTTAGGCTGCGGTTTTAACAAAATCCTCCAAAGGCATCCCTTCCAGCCGGAAGGTGCCCCAACCCATGCCGACGCTGCTGCGGGAATCGGGCCGGCCCTCTCCCAAACCCACCTGCAGGCCCACACGCACCATGAGATTGCTCACGTCTTTGAGGGAGAATTGATCGGCGTCGAAGGTGATCCGCACCTTAGCTTCCCAGCCCTCATCCCACATGGCCCGGGCGCGAATATCCATAGTGTTCTGAATCCGTACCGGGTGCTCCACATAATGGGGTTCGCCTTTGCTGATCTTGACAAGAGGTTGGCTGTCATTTTTATCAAAGCCGTCGGCCTGGATGAAAATTGAGAGTTTGGCCAGGGTCATTTTGAAACCTACCAGGCGGCAGGCCGAAACCATGGCGCTCCGGAAGGCCCCGGCGGGAATGCCGTACCAGCCTTCCCGGGAAACGTGCTTGCTCTGCTCATAACAGAGTTGGAAGTCTTTGGGCTCCCGCTTTTGTCCCTTCTTGGCCTGGGACCCGGCCTGTTGTTTGGCCTTGATCTCCTCGGCGGCTTTTTGGGAAAACGCCTGCTGCACATACGGCGCCGTTCCAATGATGGTAAATTCGGCGATTGACAACCTGGGAGGAGCAATAACTACCTGCGTCCTCGGCAATGTTTCCACGGATTTCTCTTTCTTGGCCATTTTCGGTTCTTCCTTTCTTTATGGAGATGCCCGGTTAAAGCCTGGGCTCGGCTTTCTCCCCCTGGCCCTTGCCCTGGTCTCCTTCAACTACAGGTGCGTGGAGGGTCCGGGCCGCCCCGCCGGCTTCGCTGATGCTGGTAGACCGGCCGGCGGGGGTGGGGTGATTGATGAATCTCTTATACCATGCGGTATTTCAGAATAGCAAGAAAAAAAATGCCAGGCGGAATATTTTTATGCAAAAAAAATTGAGGGAGAAGGAAGGGCTATTCGTTTATGGTCATTTTACCAATTTCAGATAGGAGGGCCTGGAACTTCTCCTGGGGGGAATTATAAATATTGAAAAGGCGGGATAAATCTATTCCCAGGCCCAGGGCAAGCGCCAGGATGGTTTTGAGCGGCAAGTTTTCACCCCGGTCACCGCTGAGGTATCGGCTTATGGTGCCCTGTTCCATCCCGCACATTAGCCCTACCTGTTCTTGGGTGAGGCCCAATTCCCTTATTTTATCCAGGATCGCCTTGATTACTGCCGCATAATACTCCTGGACCTTCGCGTTAATGTCATCGGGTTCCATGAATTCAATATGACATGGGGCCCCAAAAATATTTAATCCGGACGGTATAAATTTATCTTGATTTTCAATATTCCGCATGGTATGAAGCCTTCATGAGCATGGACTTGAAAAAATATCTGGCCGAGGAAAATATCTCTCCTTCCGCCTGGGCTAAAAAGGTTGGCATTCCGCAGCCGGTGATAAGCAGGTTTCTGGCTGGGAAACGCGGCCTTTCTTTGGATACGGCCCTACTCATCCAGAAAGCTACCGGCGGCAAGGTTCGGGTCGAAGATTTGAGCAATGGCACCCCCTGACTCCAAGCATAGACGGCGGCCCTTATGATATCTGTCCAAATATGTTGACCTCTTAGACAGGAGTTGCCTTTTTTGTCCAAATTTCAGGATGACCCCCGTGGCACCGTATCCGATTGGATTCAAAGCACCCTGCTCCGTTCCGGGGTTCCAGTAGCGGAGATAGCGGCCAAAATCGGCAAATCTGAAGATTTAATCTATAAATGGGCCAACAAAAACGCCGAGCAGTGCATCCCCGCCCACGCCTTAATCACCCTCATATCAACATCTGGCGACCACACCATTTTACGCGAGTTGGCGGAGATGTTCGGGTTTGATCTTCTTCCCAAGCGCATCAGCCTTCCCGCCAACGGCAACCTGCTGGAAACCCTGAAGGCCCTGGTTAAGGCCCTGGAAGGGGAAGTGGTGGAGGACCGGGAATTTTCCCGGGCGGCGACGGGGCGGTCCGCCGGCCAAACCACCTTTCCCCGGGAGCGGGAGTGATGACGGCAGACACCTGTGCGGCCTGCCGCAATTATGCCGACGCCCTGGAGGCCGAGGCCTACTGCTTCGGCAAGGACGGGGTGGTGGCCGGCACCGGCTGGTGCGAGGAGTTTGTGCACCACTCCCAGCGGTTTTGCCTGCAAACCGTGGAAGAGCTGGGGCCGGTGCCGCCGGCGTTCGCAACTAAAGAGGCCGGGCCATGCCGGGGAAAGTGATAGTAGAGCTGACCTGGTGGGGCCGGGTCCTGGTACATGGCCTGGCCCTGGCGATGCGGCTTGGCCTGGTGGAGCCTACGGTGGCCCGGGCCGAGGGGATGGCGGATTGGCTGCTGAAAGTGGGGGCGGTGCGGGTGGAGGTTAGGGATGGGTGAGCCGGGACAGACGCCCGGGGCCGCCACGGCGTTTCTCCCCTATCGCTGCGAGCGGTTGCGGGGGGACTACCTGCAATCGCCGTGCGGCCGGCAAGTAGCCGAGGCTGAGGCCCGGCGGCAGAAATTTCCCCAGGCCCTGTTAGGTCCCCTGGAGCATTGCTTGGCGTGCCGGGGGAGGGATTTGATCATCCGGGAGGCGGCGGCGGGAAAGATCGAGCCATCGGTCGAGCCATCGGTCGATTTGCCGGCGGCGGCCAAAAAAGCCAAAGAGGGGCAAAATATGGGAGGAGTCGTGGCTTGCAAAGATGAGGCGGAAGCGGCAAGGGTTTTGGGGCCGGGGAAGATTCCGGTCATAGCGGAATGCCTGCCGCCGCTGCCGGTTAAGGGCCAATTTTGCAAGTATCACCCTGAGGTTGAATCCCGCCGGAACAAGCACGGCACCTATATGGGCTTATGCCGGGAATGCCTGGCGGCCAGGGCCAGCCGGAATAGTCGGAATCGGGGCCAGAAGGCCCTTCATGCCAAGATGACCCATGCTGTGGCCCGGGATTTGGGGAAGAGGCCACCGGCACGGCTGCCGGATACCCCCCCTGATCCGCTTAGGTGCGCCACTCACAATCTGCCCATCAAGTTTAACCGCCTGGGGGTATCCATGGGGGGCTGCGAGGTTTGCCGCCAGGAAATCGCTTCTCCGGGCGGGCACCGGGCCATGGATAAAGTAAATCAGGGCCCGCTGGAAAGGATTTTTGCGGAACATCCGGAGGAACTGGCCTGGTTGCGCCAACATTCCCAGGGACTGGTGCGGAAACCGGAAGAACAGCTTATTTTTATCTGCCGGGTGCTCAAGGCAGACGGGGTTTACCGATTATGACCGGCGGCCTGGCCGCGGCCCTGCTCCTGGCCTGGCTGCAGACCTGCGCGGTGACCTACGGGGTGGAGCCGGAGTTCGCCTGGGCGGTGGCCCGGGTGGAGTCGGGGGTGCCGGGAACGGCGGCGATCCGCTGCGGTCCCCTGGGGCGGTCCGGGAAATACTACGGGCCCATGGGGATCAACCGGTGCTTCAAGGCTCGGTGGCCCATTGACAACGCCTTCGTCAACATCGAGGTGGGGGTCAAGGCCCTCCGGGGGGCGGACAAGCGGCGGGTGCTCCAGCGGTACAACGCCGCCTTCAATGAGGCCTACTACCGGGCGGTGATGGCACTCTACCGGCAGGCGAAGCGGGAGGGGAAGTTTTATGGCCAGGTTCAGACCCGGGGTTAGAGTGCAATACAGCGACGGGGTGATCTACCGGGTGATGCCGGACGGTTCACACCGGCGGGAGGATGGGGGCAAGATGACTAAGGCGGAAAGGAAGGCCGGCAAAAGAAAAAAAGGTCCACAGATTGAAAACTTGGGCCACCGGGAGAATAACCCATGAGCAACAACCACAAGGGCAAAATGAAGGCGGTGCCGCCTCAATTCACCACTGTGGCGGCGCGATTGACCATCACCGCGTTTACCGACCGTCCGCCGACTTTGGAATGCGCCTGCAGTTTAGTGGAAGCCATGCTGCTGCTGAGCACGGGTCTGCAAATTATAGCTAATAGCATACAGCAGGCGAACAAGCCGCCGGCCCCGGCCGAGGCCGACCCCGTGGATAAGAAGCGGGAATACCTGGGGCCGAGGAAATAGCATGGCGTCATCCAAACCTCTCCTGATCGGGTTATCCGGCAAGGCCGGCAGCGGCAAGAGCACCGCCGCGAATTATTTGCGGCGAGTGTATGGATATCATCAATTTGCCTTCGCGACGGCCTTGAAGGATACCGTCGGGACGGCCTTCGGGTTCACTGAAGACCATCTGCATGGCGATCTGAAAGAAGAAATTGATCCCCGCTGGGGGGTTTCACCCCGCTGGTGTTTGCAGTGGCTGGGCACCGAGGTCCTCCGGAGCCGGTTTCCGGATATTTGGATCAGGCATCTGCGCCAAGACATTCTCGATTTTCTCTCAATTAACGGCCAGCGGCGTATCGTGGTGACCGACGTGCGCTTCCGGGATGAGGCGGAGGCCTTAAAGCGAATGGGGGCGGTGCTGATCAGGATTGAGCGGCCGGCGGCCGGCGCGCGCGCGGGGGTGCTGGGCCATATTTCCGAAACCGCGCTGGACACCTGGGCCGAATGGGACCACGTAATTCATAATACCGGAAGCCTGGAGGATTTTACCGACTTGTTGGACCTGGTGCTGTTTCATGACATGGAGGCCGCCGGGTAATTTATGCCTCGCATCCGCACCATCAAGCCGGAGTTCTGGACTGATGAAAAGGTGGTGGAACTATCATCGTGGGCGCGACTACTCTATATTGCCCTGTGGAATTTTTCCGATGATAATGGGGTAGTGGAAAATAAGCCGAAACAGATTAAAATGAGAGTTTTTCCGGCCGACGATCTTAAAATTGAACCCTTGATTGATGAACTGGTCACTCATCATCTGGTGAATGCTTACGAAGTGGATGGCGATAAATTTCTCTGCTGCAAAAATCTCCGTAAACATCAAATCATTGATAAACCAAGGAAATCCAATCTACCCTTACCACATGGAATTGATATCAATAGAAATCAACTGAAATCAACTGAAATCAGCTTAGGAAGGGAAGGGAAGGGAAGGGAAGAGGAAGGGAAGAGGAAAAGGAAGGG
>Ga0316626_10000059_pt1 | contig 38245 bp, 88 predicted proteins | sample OWC_Aug_T1_C1_D5_FD_207656 | JGI IMG/M metagenome (GOLD analysis project Ga0316626, IMG submission 207656) | Wetland soil microbial communities from Old Woman Creek delta, Ohio, United States - OWC_Aug_T1_C1_D5_A | ecosystem: Environmental > Terrestrial > Soil > Wetlands | place: USA: Ohio...
CGTCGTGAATCGTCACCCCGAAGAAACTTTCGATGTCGTTTGCAAGGTCGATTACGACCGACCAGAGCGCGCCCAGTGCGGATGCGCCTTCCTGGTTCTGTGGAATGCGAAAGAACCTCATCTCAGTACCCAGAGATCATCGTGAACCCCGGGGCCGGCATTGCCCCATATCGACTAATCAGAAGTCGCTTCTGTTCCTTCAGGATCATCTCGGCCCTATCCCTGAAATAGGGCGCCTGTTGCGGATCGTGCCGGATGCTCACGAACTCCGCCCCACGGTTGATCATGACGTCCTCAAGTCCTACAGGAAGGTTCACTGTGGTCCCCGTAGTAATGCTCGACGGAGCCCCGGACACCCACGTCAAGCGAAACGTTCCCAAAGCCTCCGCGGTCGGGTAGATGGCAAATCGATCTGGCTGCTCATGCACGCTCAGCTGCTTGGAATTGGCACAATTCAGATCATCCACCACATTCAGCGGGTAATAGGTGTCACCGCCGATAAGCTTTTCCACCCTTCGAATGCGCTCAAAGTCCGTCATGATGGATTTCGGGATCAGATTCGACGCCGTCATGGCGACGGGTGATCCCGTGACACCATCGATGGTCATGGTTGCGGTGTAGGTTGCTCCTGCCGATGCTACTACCACCGTCCCCGTGAGTTCACAGAGGTTCGGGACAACCTGCCCAAGCCATCGGCGCAGACGTCGATACTCCTGCTGCAGCACTGGTAACAGCTGGGTACTGTCGCTAAATTGAGTATCGACGTCGTGCCCGGTGATGGCGCGAACCGAGGTTATGAGGTCAGAAAAGAGCACGATCTGCGCCCCTGTCTCGACCTATGGCAGAACTGAATACCAGACGGTGATGGTCCAGTTACCTGCGCTCAAACTGGCCAGATTGCTTGCCGCGAAAGTTGCCACTAATTGCTCACCACTGAACGATCCACGCGGATGCACGCCCAGCGTTCCCTGGTAGTTCCCAGGCGCCAACGTGTCCAGGTCGGTTGACGCAACGATGGCATCGGCATCTGTGCCGCCGAGGGTAATCGTCAGGTCATTTCCAGCCAGAACACCCTGGGTGTTGACCTTGATTTCGTGGGCCAACACGACGGCATTCGTCGGCAATGCTGTATCCACGTTCACGGCCTGAGACGTTCCAGTCAAAGACGTTTCCGCGACCGTCACCGTCTTCTTTTCCGGAGCCGCAGCGTCAAGTTCCGCCAGCTTCGCGACCAATGCTTCCAGTTTGGTCTTATCAAAGACCGAGTTTCGGAGTTGCTTTTCAGTCAGAACCGTTCGTGCCATGGCTATTGGTCCCCTTCATCTTCGACGTCTTCAGACGGTCCTTTGACCGCCGGCTGTGCTTCGCTGTTGATCATGTTGACAATTGAAGAAATACAATCGACCACGGTGGCCGACGGTAGGCCCATGGCTCGCGCCATTGGTCGCACGGCTTCAAGCATCTTTTCTTGGTTGTCCATGCCAGGGCCGTCGGGCTCTTCGGTGGAGAACTCACCGCCAATTCCCGCGATCTTCTTTGGCCTGGATTTCATGCTCATGAGCCCGGTTTTCTTTCCCGGCTTCTCTTCACTCGGACCGCCGATGATTGCGATCATGTGATTTGCTCCAAAAGAGGAGATAGCCAGGGGAGGCTTACCACCTCCCCCAGCCTCTCATTGGTTACGCAGATGCCAGGTCATATCCAACGTGGAAATGACCCGGGGAAACCATGCCGATGCCACCACGGAAATAGAACCGCATTTCGAGATCTGTGGACGCAGCCAAGGTGCGGATGGTGCGACCGTCGGTGTCATCCACGTTGACGAGAGAGTCATTGTGGATCAGGAAGGGGGCGAAGCGCTTGTCGTCGAACGGGCCCATCCAATACGCGCCTTGCTCCATGTAGATATCGGGAAGGACCTTGATGGTTCCGGTCGGGGTGACGAGAGGGAATGCCTCAAAGCCAATCTGGTACTTGCCCAGGTTGATCGCGACGGTTTTGATGCTTTCCTTGTCGCACGTCAGAACTCCGTAGTCCTCGGCGGACAGGTAGGCAACACTCGGCTTGATTCCGCCCTTCATCTGGGCGACAGATCCCAAGATCAAAGCGGTGGAGTGATCCTTCCCGCTGTAGCTCTTGCGAGTTCCGCACAGTTGAGGGATGCCGGTACGGGTGACTCCGAAGAAAGCGCCGCTCGGTGCGGTCTTGGGAACCCAGCCGGACATTCCGACTGGGCAAGTGATCGTGGCATCAGTGTGATCGCCCGCGATGAACACGGTATCCGTCGCTCCCCAGGTGTAGGCACCTCCGGAGACATCCGCACTCACGGTCACGACGGTTCCGCCGCTTCCGTTGTCGTCGGCGATCTGGGTCACGTACACGTTGCCTCCGCCGCGAAGGGCGCCTGTGGCCGTCGAGGAGGCGCACAGAAAATCACCAACCTCGATGCGGTTGACGACAGACGTGGGCAGGGTGATCGTGCTCGACCCAACCGCAGTCATGGTCCCTACGCGGCCATAGCCAGCTTCCCATCCGAACACGGCCAAGCGCGATCGAATCTTCGCGATCTTGGCATCCGTCTCGACCTGCAGGATGTCGAACATATCATCAGGATTGCCCTCGCCGGCCTTCAGGGTCGCGCGGCTCCACTGAGCGGTCGCGTCGGTGTCGTAGGCCTGAATCACCCACGAATTGCCCTTCGCAGAGTGGCCGCCCACGGCCCCCTGTGAAATTCCCTGAGCAGTGGCGAACGTCTGCGAAACAGACGAGCCCTTGCTGTACAGGTACCGAATTTTGTACCCCGTACCTCCGCCGTCGTTGTCGGCGCGCGTTTCCATGCCGGCGATCAACGGAGTGATCGACTTGTCGGCCTCAAACCAAATTTGCTCAATCCCCGTTCTGACATGCTCAAGAAAGAGCGGGAGAGCCGTTGTAAGCGTAGTGGACATGACAGACCTCGCGTGCAAGCGGTTGAACTTCGAACCAACTGCAATCGCCGCGAGGTCGTCTAATTGCGGCTATGGTCTGCGCCTAGATACTGTAACTATGAGCACGATTCTCAAGAATCGTCAATTACTAAGTTTGAACTCCGCCAACACGAAGACGCCTGCGGATCTCGGCGCGCTGTTCTTCGAGGGTCTTACGTGGCTGTTGCTCAACCAGCCGACTACCTAAATCCTGCACCATCGACGACTGTGAAAACGATGGAGCAGGGGCAGGCTTCGGCGCCTCGACTGCCCTGGGCGCCCATCCCGCGGCCTCTGCGCGCTTCCTGTACACTTCTTCGAAGTGCTTCAGCACCGCTTCAGGGTCAGGAGCATGAATGCGCCCGTGCTCGTCTCGCTGCGACTCCGCGTAGGACGTGACATCCTCGCGCTTTAGGCCGTGGGCTGCGATGAATGGATACTGATCCTTGGAAAACACCACACTGCACGCCTCCATATAGCGCTCGCGCGCGCCTTCAAGCGTGGCTAGATCTGCAGCCTTGGCGTCTTCCGCTGCCTTCTTTTTCGCTTCTTCCTCTGTCTTGGCCCTGGCCTCCTCCTGCGCCTTCAGCTTGTCTGCAACGATCCTGTCAACCTCGGACGGCGACATGGGCCGCTCATCTTCTTTCTGAAGCTGTTCGAGCAGCTGGAGCGCAATGGCGCTTGGGTTGACGTCGGCCTTGAGAGCCTTGAGCGCCCCCGCGATGTCGCCGGCCTCGATTGCCTTGGCCGCGCGCTCGACCGTTTCAGCTTGCTTCAGTTTAGCTTCGTGTTGTTTGGCGCTTTCCTCTCGCTCGGCCTTGGCACGCGCTTGCTCGGCCTTGAATGCGGCCTGTTGCTGAGCAAACTCGCGTTCTGCCCGGCTGAACTTGGCCACCCGATCGGCCAAGTCATCCTTGGCTTCAGGGTTCTTCGTGTCGGAAGACGACTCTGTGGGGGATGTCCCAACTGTCGTTGAGGTATGACTTGGATCGGTCTTCTTTGCAGGTTCGTTTTGGGGCGTAGACGGTCCCGTTGTCTTCGCAGAGCTTTCGCTTGATGCAGTCCCTGATTTGTTGAAGGGATTGGCGCTTGCATTTCCCGGCTGGGCCTTCGGCACGAATCCGTGACGAGCCCTTGCCCTTTCCAGAAACGCCGCAGGGTCGGGAATCAGCGGCGCCTTGAGCGGCGCGGCCGGTTCGCTCTGGGCCTGCCCCCCACCAGGTGCGCTTCCCGTTAAGGCCTGTGAGGTAGATGCCCCTTGGTTTGTCTGCGTTTGGGCTTGTACTACGGGTGCGGTCCCTGCGGTTTCTTCGGCCATTGTGTTCCTTCTTCCGTGGGTTGTCTTTCAGGAGTTCTCGTTGCGTCGCCGCCAGGGCGTCGCGGGTGAATTGGTCGATCATGGCTGTACCGGAGAAACCGGCGGTGGCTGCATGGGAGGAAGCACCGAGCTCGGCATTGGCGCCACGCCCGCAGGCTGGCCAGGCAACACAGCGGGGACCGGCAAGATCGGGGCGCTACTGGTGACGCCCTGGAGCAACTCACGACACGCCTGAACCCACCGGCGCAGGCACTCCATGTTGCGAGTCGGCCACTTCTTCTGGACGTTCGCGCGGCAATAGGTCTTCTCACCAAGAGAGATCGCGTATTGCAATCCCTTCTGCCCCAGCATCGCGCTGGGCATGATGAACACGGCATCATGTAGAGCCGAATCAACCATGTTCTGTGCCCAATCCGCACCGCCAGTGTTCAGGTCGGTGACGGCCTTGATGTCGGGAAGGTCAATCCTTCTCTGATAGTCGATCTCATCGATAGTCCCGCGGTCGCGCATCTCGGCCAGCTCTTGCTTCTTCCCCCACGCGGTTTCAGACAGACCCGACATCTTCGAAAACTTCATGTGGTACTGGTTTGCATCCAGATCAAGAGGCCATTCAATTTCTTCAAAGGCGTCGTCGGTCTGGCTTCGCACGCGGAGCTTTTTTCCCTTGTGCTTGGCGTGGTGCTCGACGCCCAGACCGACAATGACCTTCGCAGAGTCCACGCAAAACTGCTCCCACGACGATTGCATGTTGTAGAGCCGTGAATCCACGATGGCCATGCGCTCGCGCTGAGCCGGAGCACTATTCAGGCCAGCCGGCATTGAGCCCTCTGCGGCTGATTGGTTCATGCCGAATTCTGCAAACGCTTCTTCTTTGATCAGCTGGCGGAGTTGGAACAGCTGGTTACTGATCGGGTTGTTCGCCACTATCTTCGGCTCGCGCGAACCCGACCACGGGACCTTCTGCCCAGGCATGTTACTTGCGAATTGCGGAATGTCGTCTTCGTGGTACAGGACCCACGGGACGGCGGCGCGGGCGGACTTATAGATCGCATCCATGATCTGGTTCGTCCAAAGTTGATAGGGAGCCAGTACAGCCGCGCCTGGATATCCTCCGTAGCCTCGAAAGTCCTGATCCCACCGGCAGGGAACTCTCGAAAAGAAATTGTGATCCCACTCGCGCTCTCTGAAAATGATCTGTCCATCACCCGACGTGACGGCGAAGTGCCCGGGGGTGTTTCCGACCTTCCTGCGCCATGCCTTGCAGACTCGGATTGTGTCGGTGCCGCGTATCCCAATCGCCTCGACGCCCACAATGGGGGGGACGTTCCACGACGGAAGGCGCATGATCTGCTCTTTGAACTTCGGAAACTTGGCCGCCATGACCACGCGGGATGCCGGATAGTTCGCATACAGGTTCACCGGCTCGCGCCCCTCGTCGTAATGCCAAAAGCTCGACAGTGGGTCTACGCGCTCACAGATGAATTGCCCGGTGGCCTCATCGATATCCCATTCAACTTCACCAAGCGTCACGGTACAACCGTCGGCAAACGCCTGTGGCCCGTGAAACGACCAGAACCGCGAACCATCCATGATGCCGTCAATCGCCCTGGTCAGAGTCTTGCAATTGCGCTCAAGCTCACCGTCTGCGCCCACTGGCAACACTACTGGACGCAAGGGTCGGCAAATTCGCGACCTGGCCGCATCGATCACGCATCGGCTGATATTGAACCCGAGCTGTTGCAGCAGATCGACGGACGAAAAACGATAGCTGCCATCGAGAATCGGACGCTGGTACCGGAGCCGCAGCATAGCTGTGTCAAATTCAATTCGACCCGCATGCTCCATCTGAAGTTGGTCGATGATCCTGAAAATCACCTCGGGTTTGTTGGGCCACGAGATTCGTTCCTTGTCGGCTCCGGTTGACATTGGATTCCTAACTCGCGCCTATCCCGGCGCGTTTTGCGTTTGGTGCTGCTCGATGAATTTCCTTCGGTCCGCATCGCATGGATGGCAGATGATTCGGCCGCCACTCACCATGTGGAAGCTCAGGGACTTTCCCTTACACTTCGCACACACGTAGAAAACGAGCGGCTCAACCACCATGAGCCACCCTTTCCTCTTCCATGCGGCGAACCAGTCTTTCGATGGGGTTTTCCTCTTCGTGGCGCTGCTGCGGTCGCTCGAACAGGATGTGCAGCCCGCCGTCCTGGTACTCGCGCACGCCTGCTGTCTTGAGCACGACCAAACGCCTCTCCAGATCTTCGACGGTCGTGGGCTGCATCGTCGCGGGAGATACGGGCGCCGTTGCGTCTGCGGTGGGGCTAGCTGAATATTCCATAGAGGTCGCGTTCCTTCCTTCGTCGTTCCTGTTGCACGCGGTAGCGCTGCTGAGTGAGCGTCTCGGGGGGCTTGGGGGCCTTGGCCCGGAAGTGCTGAGCCCCGTGGATGGCGTATCGAAGAGCCGCCAAGATGTCGCTGTGGTAAGCGTCGCTGATTTCCACTCCGCGCTTTCCGCTCTTCCACGTCGTGAGCTTGAAATCGTTGGCGATGATGCCCTTTGGATCCACCTTCAACCTCCCGGTTCGAAGCTCGTCATTCATGAGACCTATGGAATCGGCAACGCTAGTCGGCTTGGAGTCAATCTCGATGCCGCCGAGGCGCGCCTCAAGCGTCTTGAGCACCTTAGTTGCTCCGTGACCGCCGTTGTCCCCGATAACCTTGATCGGCCGCCACAACCTGTAAGCCTTGGTGAACTCCTCGGCCAGCTTGTCAACGTCCTGGTGATTGCGCTGGAATGAATAGCATTCATACAGCATGTGTTCTGGGTCATCAGTCCGCCAGCCAACAACAGAGATCGCGTCTCGGTCCTGGAATCCAAGGTCAAGGCCCATCGAAAAACGCCACGTTGCCCGGTCGTTCTCCTGAATCTTCTCGACGCTGAAGGGCAGCGACTCCATGTCGTTGCGCCCGGCCTGGTATTCGAAAACCAAAGAATTTGGGTCGACAGCGAACTCGCCCAGGTACTCGCGCTTGTAGATCGCGTGTTCTGGGGTGAGCCCTACAGCGTCGATGAGTTCTTGGATTTGGCTCGATTCAATCCACGGATTCTGAAACAGCGTCCATCGATATCGCTTGAACTTGCCCTTTGCCCAGGTGTCGTAGAAGTACCCAACCTCTCCGGCGGGCGGTGGCGTTCCAAGCAGATCAAGTGCACCCCGTCTGTCCGCGAGCTGCGGAAGTAGTGCTCGCTCGATTAGTTCCCTAATGACATCGTCTCGGAATGACTGAGCCTCATCGATGATCACCAGGTCCCACTTGTCGCCTAGCACGGTCTCGATGTCGCTCATCTCGGACACCGAGAACGCCTGCACAAAGCTTCCATTGTGCAGCTTGATGATCAGATCACTCTCATTGGGGTCACAGCCGACACCGTGTTGTGCGAACAGCTCCAGGATGGGCCAGAAGAAGTACTTCTTGCAGTTACGGCGGATCAGGGTGATGTAAGCCACTCGGGCCCCGGGCGTTCCCATCGCCTTCTTCGCGCCTTTGCGAACAGCTCCCTCAGACTTGCCGGAGCGACGTGAGCACACGCCAATGTTGAATCGGAATTCTCCATCGACGTACTCCCACTGGCCAACGTGCAACACCCCATTGCGAGTGCAATCCTCGGCTGTAATGGTCGGCATCACGGCATGCGCTTCGCGCTCAGCGAATACGTCGAAGCTGTTTGCCAACCATCCGGGCATCACTTGCTCCAGTCGATCAGGTCGTAGTTCTCCAGGAACTCGGGCGAGCTGGGCCGCGCGTGCTCGCGCTCCCCGCGCTTGTATTTCGCCGCTAGTCCCGCACGCCGCCCGTTCTCGATACGGCGTTCCAGCGCCAGGTTCACCGGGACCTTACGACCTGTCTCAAGGGGCTTGCGCTTGGGTTGCCAATTCATAGCGATACCCCACGCCTTTTCGCCTGGCATGACATGCACAGAATCGTACTGTTGCCTGGCTCAACGAAACCATTGCACCCACCGCACGGACTCCAGCCCGGTCTTTCGGTAGACGACAAGGAACTTGCCCATGGCCTATCGCCTCTGTTGGTTCCCCTGTTGCTGCACGGGCCTCGCAGGAGGCGGGTCAGCGGGTTTTACCGGCTGCTCTTCCTGCTTGTCGTCGACGACAGTGAACTGGGACAGGCTGGCAAGCGGAACACAGACGGCATCGAACGTCTCACGCTTGCCACCGTCTCCCGGAACTGGGCTTACAAACTGCCCGCTCTTGCGAATCACCACGGCCTGCAACCCGCGGTCGATTTCCATACTGACAATCTTTCCGCCGCCCCACTCATTGAGGCAGTCGGCGCCTACGCAGAACTCGCGGCTTCGATTGTGACCAACCCCTTTCAGATTGGACGTCCCCGGCTCTGGAAGTCGAATGTACGTTACCCGTGTTCCCATGGTTTCCTTTCAACGAGCGAGCCGCGCCAGCTCGGACTGGACGCAAGCATCGTGTACAATCGGGTAGCCTCCGAGGGCCATACGGCTAGCGGCGCGGGTCCAGTAGGCAACGCGAATTGGGCCAACCGACTCCGACACGTGAGCCAGTAGCATCGTGCCCAATCCGCAGCGCCGGAAATGCTCCTTGACGTAGGCGAACACCAGCGCCCCGTCCTGCGCAACAGCCCAGCCGATATGCTCGTCAGGATATCCGCGCGGCCATGCCACCACGCTGATCGTGCGTGGGTCCACCAACACCCGGTGGATGATCTTGTGCAAGTAGATGCGGGCCGCGTGCGGGTCGGGGTCAGTCTCTGCAATCGACCGAGTGAATGACGACTTGATCAGCGGATGGTGCTCTCCTGTGGCCGGGCCGTACTCCAATGACCTGATGAAGTCGTAGTCGATCACGGCTTGGCCTCGCCCTGCTCTGGTAGTTGGGCCTGCTGCGACCGACCCTCAGCAACCTGATCGACCTCCAAAATCTCCTCGGCCATCGCGATGAATTTCTTTGGATCGTTGGAACACGTATCGAAGAAGTTCCGCATTTCAACCGGACTCAGCGCCTTCAGCCGGGAACCAAGGCATGCGATGACCGCGCGAATTCGATCGCCCTCCACAGATCGCAAGTGCTCGGAGAGCTCCAATGCATTAGGGTTCTTCGCCGGCGCACCCATATCGTAGGCGAATAGGATCTTCGCGGCCTCAACCGCATCTCGCGCGCTCGCAACTTTCAGGAGTTCGCCATCTCCATCCTTACCAACGACTCGGACTTCCCACGACGTTGCGACCTCAATCAGATGCTCCGCTATCTCCTCGCGTGCGCTCTTACTTCCAGAGCGAGCTGCTTGGCTGAGTCTGTCCCGGAGCCATTTGCTTTGCGTCCGGCCTCGCGTCGCAGGTTGGTAGGTCGATGAAAACTGTACGCCTCCTGGCATGATTTATAACGCTCGATTTACGAGCTTGTTCTAAGCTTGTCCCCCTCACCCGATACATGTCAAAGCATATTATGTCACAACATGCATTCCAACGCGTCAATCGCTCACGTATTGAGCGAATACATGCCGTGACATGTATCCACCAAAACAGAGAACCAGACCCACTTTCCAACCAAGCCCGGTCGATTTATCCCCCAAATGCCGCGCTTTCTGTAAGCAAGCGCTCTTGACAGATTCAGATGTTCAGCGGCTCATTATCCGTAGCGGGGCCAGGCCCCCGCGTTCCGCTTCGTGTACCTGAACGTCCGCTCATCTATGCGACGAGCGCCCAAAGTGGCAGCATCTCGGGCATGAGCATGCGCACAACTTCACTGGCCCTAGCGGCCCTGTCGTCCCTACTCGCTTGCAGCGCTGGCGATGGTTCAGGCAACTGCCCAGTCTTCGCTCTGTGTAGCTGATAACGTCCCCTAAGTGAACCCCGACAGCTTTCACCGTACGAAACTTCGCTTGGTGTATTTCAAGTTCCACAAGGCACGCATTCAAAAATTCGCGTCTTGCTCGATCGCTTTTTCTCATGGCTCCTCGTCTTCACTTTCATTGAGAATTCCCAGAGCCTGGGCAATCTGATGCGCATGAATGCTTGCGGCGGCCACGGCAACAGCTTCGCACGTCTCCCGCCACCCAGGTACACGTGCGCTTCGCGTCCACGAGGCAGGAACACACAGCGGACCAGTGAGAACCTCACCATCTTGATTCTCCACCTCTACGATATAACCACGCCCGACCTTCCACAACTCGGTGAGATACAGCTCGCCAGGCATGTGCTCGCGCCACACCGACGAAAGAAGCAGCGCTTTGGTCATTAACCCTCGTCCTTCTTCGCTTCTTCAGCAACGCGCGCCTCATCTAGCTCCCTGGTGAGGCGCTTGACCTCTCTCTCCAGTGCGACAAGGGTCATTACCATCTTACCCTCGTCTCGTGACTTGAACGCCATTTTTAGGCTTTCAACCTCGGCCAGTTCAGCAATTCTGGCCCGGTGTCTCTCCTCAGCCCTGGCGAGGTTGGCGCGGATGTCGGCCACTGCGGCTTCCTGCGCCTCTCCGATCCTCCAAAACTGCGTGTCCACAAGTGGCTTGAGCGGTCCCAACACCAGACCGCCGAAGAACTTGAGGCCCACAACTTCCACCTTCTTGAGATTCTCCGTCGTCACCTCTGCCGGCGCAGCAGCCGGGGCTGGCGTCTGCGACTCTACCTTTGGTAATCCCGCGCTCGGCTTCCCGTGACCCTCGAGCTCGGCGATGCGCCTGCGGGCCTCCCGCAGCTCGTCGTGTAGCCGGTTTGATTCGTCCATAGTGCGCTCGTTCCTCTCCTCTGCTTCCCGCAGCTTCTCGACGAGCGGGGCGCGGGCTGCGCGGAGTCTCTTGACTACTTCGACTTCTGGGCGTCCAACCCAGTCGCCCTTGATCTGCGCCATGAGCCACTCAAGCCTCCCGCTGAAGTCTTCAAGTCTAGGAAGATCCCGCTCCTCCTCGGTCATCTCCACCGGCCGCGCCTTCCCGCACCTCACGCACGCGTTGCAGTCGTTGTGGTTTCCACATTCGCAGGTCCAGGTATCGGTCATCGTCGGTCCTTTCGCTTTCGCCTTTGCTCAAACCAGCGTGCCCGGGTTGCTGCCCATACAATCACCGGCATCAAGTCCCCTGTCTCCTTGCGAACCATGTCGTCATAGCTGCGACGGCACAGACGGCAGAAGCCTTTTCCAGAATTGTCCCGACCGCACACCACACAACTCATGGCTTGCGGTCCCCTTCGGTTGTTGTCGGCGGCGTGACCAAACTCTCGTCGATGCAGATTTGTTGCAATGGCATCGTTGATAGGAACTTGTGCATCTGCTCGGCCATCCTCCTGGTTTGGATGTCTCCATACTCCCTTCCCCTTGCCTCCGCGAAATCTCTCACCTTTCTCATGTCATGGATGGCCTGGTCTACCTTCTCGCATAGGTGGTCTACCTTCTCCTGTAACCTAGTCACCGACCTACGCAGTTTTTGCTTTTTGCGCTTCGCTGCAGTCATGTCTACCGTCCTTCCATCCACGGCGCGTCCCTGAAAAACTCCAGTAGTCCCATCGTCTCACCTCCGTGCTCGTTGTTGTCTCAGTATTCCGCTACCAAATCGCATCCAGAAGTCCAACCGGTGCCCGTTCCCATGGCAAGCGCGCGTCGCCCTGCCAATCGATGTCCTCGAATCTCAGCAGCCCGGCCGGGTCTTCGCCATTGACCAGCGAAATTGCACGCTGCTCTGACAGGTCATAGGTCCGGGCCATGGACATCTCGCACACCCGCCTGTCAGGCTCTCGCCCTCCCAGGATCATGTCACGAGCAACGCGCGCGTTCCTACTGGACTCCCCAACGTGGCTGCTTGCCACCTGCCACACGTCGCGGTCGTATTTGCTCCATCCGCCCGGTAGCGTCCTGTCGAATTCCTCGACGGCCACCGCGTATTCGATGGAGAGCCAGAAGTAGTATTGTTCTTCGGTCATCGTTGTTGTCTCGTCTCTCCCACGAGGCCCGCCTCCGGTGAGGCGAGCCCGAGCGAGGGGCGAGGCTACTTCTTGTCAGCCTTGCTCCATCGAATCAACCGCGCCGCCAGCATCCGCGCCTCGCGCGGCCCCAGGTCGCACGGACCCAGGGTCTCGATTCGGACTTTGTCGGCCGGCGCACCCTCCATCCCGGGCGGGGTGACCTGCACCCAGGATCCAGAGGTGGGGTGATTGGTGGTCAGGCGAAGGCTCATTTTCCACGCGCCTCCGCCATGGCATCAGCGAGAATCTCCGCCTGTTCGGCTTCCAACTTGCGGATAGCATCTCCGACCATCTCAAATTTCACGCCGCACTTCCAGGCCGCCGCAAGCTTTTCGGCGCGATCAAAAATGCGATGACGACGAATCCGCTCGCCGCTGTCATAACATCCGTTTGCTTCGTTGCGCAGCCTTTGCTCGACGTGTTCTCGCTCGTCCATGATCAGCTCGGCCGCTCGGTGACACGCGGACCAAGCGTCTTCCATCGACCAATTTTTGGGGGCTACTGTCTTCAGCATCGTCTTCCGCTTTCTCGGGCCTTGCCCGGGTACTGCCGGCTGCCTGCCGGCTCGGTGGCTCCTCGCCAGTGTCTGGCCCCGTGGCATCGGGGGCAGGCAGCGACGCGGGAGCTAGTATTTGCTTGGGGCCAGCATCTGGGCCAGCTTGCGGGCCGCGCCGCCGCCGGTCTCGTGGATTTCGTCGGCCAGGCTCTCCACCGTGTCATCATCGGCGACCACGATGACAGCATTGCCATTGTTGTCCATGTGCTCGGCCTTGAGATCCACGCGCTCATCCTCATTGCCATCCCATCCCGAGGTGTCGCCCTTGCTCTCCAGCAAAGAGCCGATGTCCTCGGCGGCCTGGCGCTCTGAATCGTAGCTGTGCTGGTAGTCGCTGGTCTGCAACACGACTTGTCCGCCATTGCCGAGCCAGATTCTTCCGATGATGCTATTGGTCGCCATGGTGTCTCTCCTGGTCTGGTGTTTCCCGCCCGTCCCTGTCTCGCCCTCACACCGTCAATGTACCATGCACACGCGTGCATGCAACGATAATCGACATCGTGGAAAAGAAAAAATGCCGCGCGTCATTTGAGCAGCTTGACCGCACGGTCCCACTCGGGCCCACTCTGGTATTCCGCGAATCCAGATCCCCAAATCACACCGGTCACGAATCCACGCTCAGCCATCGCCATCACCGCGCGAGCTATCCTAATCCCCCCCTCGCCTGGCCGTATCGAGATGCGACCGCTCCCGGACCGCGCCACCTTCGCCAGGACGCGCTTTTGGTCTCGGGTGAGGCCATTGTCCTTCCATCGCGCGCGGGCCATCTCAGACGCGCGCGCGCTTCGCTGCTCTGGGGTCTCGCGGGCGTTCCGCGCTCGCGCCATCTCGGCGGCTGCTTGTGATACCAGGTTGCTCATCATCTATCTGTACCATGCGAGCGCGTGCTTGTCACCCCGGGAACCGCAGCGCAAACACCGCCATCACCGCCGCGTCGGCCGCATCATCGGGCAACTCCTCGCCGAAGTTTGATCGGCACCACGCCACAGCGAGTTTCTTGAGCGCATCCCGTCCGAGTCGACTGGGTCCGATCATTTTCGTCTGCCATTGACTCGAGCGAATCACGCGCACCTTAGCGCCGCCCGGCTCGAACGCTTGCTCAAAGCGCCCGCAGATACGCGCGAGAACTTCCGCAGCATGCGGATCTTTCCCGAGCCACGGCAACTCGATGACCACGACGCTGGCGTTTCCCTGCTTTGCCCATGTCGCCAATGTGTCGGCAACCTGCCACCGATTCGGGAATTTTTTGAAGTTGAGAACGCCATGAGCGATCAGCCTCTCGCGACCTTCAGCCCTGTGAACCAGGGCCCATCCGGTCTTGGTCGCGGCATCGACACCGAGGGCGATCACGTCCGCACCCCCGCATTATACCCAGCATCCCACGCGGCCAGAAGCGCCGCCTCGGCCGTGAGCATGCTTCCCGGCTCGCTCATCCTTGCGCGAATCCCGGCCACGCATTCGGCGCGTTTTTCCTCTGTGGTCTGCGGCTCAGGCTTTTTCCTGCGGTTGCGCAACAACTCTGGACTCATGCCCGTATCACGCTCCCACTCTCGGAGGGTCTGCGTTTTGCCGCCGTGGGTGTAGAGCCGTGGATGTCGTGGTCCTGGCCTTACCATTAGGTCAGCCCCATCGAAGCGCGGCCACGAGCTCGCGCCTCTGCAAGTTGTTCCGGCGTCGCGTGGCCCGTGAGCGCGCTCCGATGCTGTCCGCGCTGGCGTTGCCTCAGTGTCAACTCGGCGGCGTTCTGCTTGAGTGGCTTCCCTTCTGCCATGCGCTTGGCCTTGATCTCCTCGCAGAGGTAACAGCCGTCTGTGTGGTAGAGCGCCGGGCCCGTAGCCAGGTAGTGCGGACCGCAGATGAGACCTTTGCGGGTGCGGATTAGGCGAGGCATCAGCCAGCCCTCCACGTCGGCGTCCCCAACCGCAGCGACAGCTTCGCCCGCATCGCCGCGAGGGCCAGGTCGACCGACGGGCGAACGCCGGCAACGTCTCTGGCCTGCACGAAAGCCAGGTCGAACTCGGCGCGCTCGCTGCTGCTAAGCCTGTCGCGGACCTTTGCATGGTAGACCCAATCGGCGTTTGCGAATACCGTCGGATTTCCTGTGATGTCAGTGACTCCTCCGGAAATCTGGAGCACCATCGCCGCTCCCCTCTCACTCCGTTGCTCTGGTGTTTCGATCATTGCTTCTTTGCTCCTCGTTTCGTCTGTTTCACAAACCACCGCCACGGCCACTCATCTCGATGGCGGAACAGCGGACAGACACACAAACCACGTCCATGGGCAGCGAAACAGCCTGGCCACCACTTGTGCAACAATCGCCAGTGACCACAGATGCACATGTCAGTAAGACGGTCGCACTCGGTCTTCATGACTTCGGCTCTCCCTTCACCGCTTCGACGATTTTCCGCACGAGCGTCCGCACCCGCGCGCTCTTGACCCGCACCTCAACGCCACCGAACGCCGCGGCCAGAGCGGCCACATGCTCGGCGTAGCGGCACTTGCGGTGCCTTGTCTCGCGACAGCCGTTATACCGGTCGAGCGAGCCCCCGTGGCTGCGCAGCACCGCCTCTGCCGTGCGAAAGCTGACCCCTGGGTCGAACAGTTGGCGGGCCCGCAGCCCCTTGGCGACGCCGTTGAGGCACAGATCCGGATCGGTGCTGGCGGGGTCGACCACGCAGCGGATTCCCGTTAGACCAATGTCGTACGCGCGAAGCCCACCGGCCAACTCGGTCACCCGCATGGCCCGCGCGCGCAGGTCGCTCTCCAGCACCGCTATCGCCAGAAACTTCTCCGGGGCTGCGGTATCGTTCAGGGCCCGGGCCACGATCGCGCACGTTGCCGGCGACCACATCGGCTTGCGAAGGGCGGACTTCACAGTGCAGACCAGCTCGGGTGTCATTGTGGGCTCGGCGGCCTCGGCGCTACACCTCGTGCACGTAACCGCCGGGCTGAGCATCAGGGCGAATAGGAGCACGGTGGTGATTCGGGGATTCATGGGAGCGGCTCTCCCTTCTCGATGCACTCCCTCAGGAGGCGAGCGGCGCGGTTGTCGACTTCATCATCGTCGATCCAACTGGCTGACTTTCTCCAGACCGCAACAGCCGCGCGTCTCGCCAGGGCGCATAGCTCTTTCTTGTGCGTCTCCAGCGCCACTGCCGCTCTCTCGTGGTCGGCGACTTGTTCGGGTGTCATCGGCATTCGTCACTCCAAACTTCGATCTTCCCCTCGGAGTCGATGTTGATTTCCACGTCAGTGTTGCCGATTCTCAGGTCAATCTGGATTCCGCCACCGCTAACCGGGGAAATGTGGTGGTCCCGGTCAAGTTGCTCCAACACGAAGCGGGCAGACTCGACCGCGTCCGCAGTTGGCGGCACGCTCCCGTAGCTGTCCCAATTCGCAGGCAGACTCGCCACTTCGTCGAGCCTGCTGCGCCGGAGCCCCAGCCAGCACAAGAACCGTTCCCACAGCGCGGTCACGTCAGTTCCCCCGTAGCCAGCTTCGCAACGGCTTGGCTTTCATCACTGACCATCTCGCGCAACCTCGCTATCACCCGAGTGTCTCCGCGATGCCCGGCCATCCCGAGAACGGCGCCCTCGCGGATGATTGCGGACGGGTCCCGCGAGGCCCGCAACAGAACATCGACGGCGCTACTGCCATCGCTCGCGTGGACGTTCGCATCGACGCTGGCGAGAAGCTCTAGTGCGTAGGTGAACAGCGCTGTCACTTGCACCCTCCGAGTTTTCCGCAGCAGCACCGGATGCGCTTCTGACACTCATCAATACACTCTTGGCAAATTTTCGCCTTTGGACTCGCCAGTTCCTTGACCATGTTGGCCGGGTAGCGCTTACACAGCGTCTTGCCTCGCCCATCAATGCGCACAAAATGCAGCGTTCTGCTCAGCCGGCGGCGTCTTGCTATCAAATCGCTCATGGCAGCGGCTCTCCCTTCTCGATGCACTCCCTCAGGATGCGGGCGGCGCGGTTGTTGATGTCCCTGTCAGTTGATCCTGCGGGCGCATCATCGAAAGCCTTGTCCCATGCTTTCCATTCGATGACCGATTCCCACATGGCTCCGTTTTCCAGTACCGCCGCCGCCCTCTCGTATTCTGCGGCAAGTTCTGGGGTCATCATGACCATCTCCCCCTCACCGCCATCACCGCACTCTTGGCTCCCCACACGCAGAGGGCGAGCACGCCACCAACGAGCCTGGCCGCGCAGTACACGGTCACCCATGCGCTCATCCCCACAAGCGCGGCGGCCGTTTCTTTCGCTGTCGGCAGTCCGCAGCTCTCATTGTCGTGGTTGGAAATCATGGCGTCTCCTTGGACTTCGAGCGCAGCACTTCGCCGTGGTCGATGGCGTTCCCAAGACTGCTCGCCGCCATGGGGTAGCGTTGGGATATCCACTCCCACGCAGCCATCGCCCCACGTCGCTCGGCATCGGAGTCCTTCGCGCGCCGGTTCCAGGCGTTGATGGCCGCCAGGCGTGTCCTGTAATTCCTTCTCGTAACCCAGTGCTCACACTCAACCCAATATGCATTCCAAGAATGTAGACGCGCGCTCTTGCATCCTGACGGGCACGGCCCAATCTTCGGCAGTGGCTTCGCCTTGCTCATCGGGATTTCCCTTTCGCGCGCTTGACCGCGCATCTGTCACATCTGTTGTCCTCGCTGGTCCCCTGGCACCAAGGAACGTAGCGCTTGCACGTCGAGCAGCGGAACGTTTTACAATTTCTCTGCCACGCGTTTCCCCACGGACACCGTTCACGCCCCAGCCTGCATCGACTCCACCACATCGAGGACGGGCGTTGCTTGCTCATCGGGATTCCTCCATCAACTGCGTGTTCCCGGTCCGCTCGCACCACTCCCGCACGTTGACCTCCTCGCTGTAGATTTCTTCACAGGACCAGGATTTGTACAGGCCGAGAATTTTCGCGATGAACTCTCGCTCAGCCGCTACCATATCTGGGCTCTCCTTTGTGGCTCCCTCCGGATCGCCGAAGTCTTCGTCGAGTCTTTCGAGCATGTCGCGCAGAGGGAACCCGCAGTTGCCCTCTACCGGCTGCATTCGCTTGAACGCCTGTAAGGTCACGGTCTCGGGTAATGGACTGCACGCTTCTAGGTAGTCCCCGATTGCTTCGTTAGGCGTCGACGCACTCATGGTCTCTGGGTTGTTCACACCCCAAAGATCGGATTCCTTATCGGCTTCTTCACGGGTCATCGGGATTCCTCCTTGCTGGCCTTGTCCAGGTCGGCGAGGGCCGCTCCGAGCTCCAAGCTGAGCGCCTCATTCGTGCCAAGCCACTCCTCGCGGATAGCGCGCACCTTCGTCACAAAGGCACGCAGCTTTGATAGTCGTCGAGAAATCTCGTCACGCATATCCTGGCCGCTCATCTTGCTAGGATCTTCCTTGCCAACAACCTCAACGGCCCAGTTGTGCCAGTTGTCGCAGACGCTCCCGAGACGCTGCCCGTTCGTGATGAGTTGATCGCTGATTTCCTGGTTCTCGGTGCGCAGCCGCTCCATCTCGGCGGCCTGGGCCGCAACGGTCGCTCGCAGCTGCGAGATGACACCGCACAGGCGGAACACCTCATCCGTTGGTGTGTCGCATAGAGTGCGCCCTTGAGCCCACTGTACGAATTCGGTCGAAAGCTCCATCAATGCCAGACCCATCCGGTTCTCATGTCCTTCTCGATCGTCGCTCATGATCGCTATCCCTCCTCAGCTTCGCGGACGGTCACAACAGCGCTCGCAGTCCCGCGGTGTCCGTCACATGCTCGGTCATCCAAAAACACCCGACGTTTTCACGCGGCCCCACGACAATGCGTCGAATGGTGTTCGCGCGGTAAGCCTGCGCGCCGAAATCGAACACTCGGCCCTGCCTAGCGGCCCCCGGCGCGTTCGGCTCCTCGCCAAACAGCACAACAATCTCGGCGCGGTTCAGGTCGTTGTAGTTCGTCCGCGCGGCATCGGCCTTCTGCAGGTCGCTCATTTCCTCGTCGCGGTCGTTACTCCATATCCAGCTAGACACAACGGCGTGACCGTCCTTTTCCAATTCGACGGCAAGTTTGCGAAGCTCGCCACGGCGGCCAAGACGGGCACAGAAGCCAATGCGGGCCATCACACCCCTGCCCTTTCCGCGCACAGCTGCGCCGCCAGCGCATTCACATCCTGCCACTCGGGCGCCATCGGACCGCTCGGCCTGATTCGCTCCCACGCATCCAGGTACGCACGAAAGACGGCGCGGGGAACGCGGCCGGCGAATCGACCGCCTGGGGATAGGCTGGATGCGCCTTTCTCAAGTTGGCGGCGTGTTCGTGATTGCATGGCTAGCGCCTGCCTTTCTTCGCGCACTTCTTCGACAACTTCTCAAACATCTCTGCGTCGCCAACCAGCTTGACAATCAAATCTTTCAGGTCGTACAGGACCCACCAGCAGTTTGTTTCCGAATACTCGCGAGCCAGGTTGAAGGCTAGTTTTCGTTCTCGCGGTTTCATCTCTTGGATTTCATGAACCATCCGACTTGCGATCTTCTCCAACTTCGTATGGATGTCTGCTTTCGTCGCGGCCATGTTTACACCTTTCTCCCGATGGCGTTGGCGAGTGTGTTGTACAGCCGCTCGATGGTTTCGCATGTACGCTGCGTTTCCGACCACCCGCGCTTGTAGCGTTCGGCGTTCTCCCAATTCTCGTGACAGGCATCTCTCACCCTCTCCAGTTCCTTCCGCAGCTTCGCAATCGTCGCTCTCTGTGCTTCGATGGTCTTCCGGTTCGCGTGCCACGCGACACGAGCGTCGGTCAACGTGCCGGGCAGTTTCGGTGCTTTGGATTTCGTGCTCATGACTCTCCCCTTTCGCTCCAGTGATCGACGCGCGTGTCTTCGTTCTTGCTCCGCTTGCTCCACGGACTCCACGAAGGCCTATCCAGTGGAGTCCCGGCCTTGATTCGACGGCACACGCACGACACCGTCACGCCTGCGATCTTCGCGATCTCGGCCATCGTCGCGGTGCCGTTGAGAAACGGGTACATCTTCGCCGGGCGATGGTTGCGGGCGTACTTGTTCATGCTGCGGCCTTCCTACGCAGGCTCTGATCGCCGCAGCCAACGAAGCGTCCACCCTCGCGAATGCGGTCAACAATGCGCTCACCATACCGTTCCTTGAAAGCCTCGGCGTTCAGGTTGGTCGTCATGATCGTCGGCTTCGATTCGGCTTGCCGCTCGTTGACGATTTCGTCCAGAAGCGAGGCGTAGAATCCGCCCTTGTCAAGGTACTCACCGCCCAGGTCGTCGATGACGAGGCGAGGGGTGCGCAACAGCTTCGTCATGTGGTTTTCGTCGTAGCGGTCGCAGCGGGCCAGCTTCGCAGCGGTCACCCAGATCGGGGCTGATCCGTGGAACGACGGAGCCGGCCTGAGTCCAAGCCTGCTTTCGTTCGACCACAGGCTATGGTCTGACACGTATGACGAGATCCACAGGGCAGCCGCTACCGTCTTCCCGCACCCCGGGCCACCTGACAGAACCAGAAAGTCGAGCGCACCAGTGGACGCCTGAATTGCCTTGGTTTCCTCCCTCGTCCCACGCATGGCCTCAAGAGCTCTGGCTGGGATTCCAAGGCCGTCGACGTACTTGACCATGGCCGGGCCAAGCATCTCCTGATATCGTCGCTCCTCCTCTGCCTTGCGCTCGGCTTCGCGTCGCAGCCGTTCAGCAACAGAAGCCTTGCCCTCGTCTGTACTTTCCTCCCACTCACCGTGCGCCCTGATGTATGCCATGATGTCAGCGTAGTCTTCCCGTTTCGGCTCGCTCATAGGTCAATCTCCCCAACTTTGTCGTGTTTGAAGTCCTCGGCCCTGGTGTGCCCAGTGCGAAGGCTTGTTTGTTGTGGCTGCTGTCTTGACGACGGCTCGTCTTCCCAACGTCTGCGCTTCAGGTAGCGCTCAAAGTACGGCGCGAACTTCCAGCCATCGGGAGCCCAGAGTTTGCCCTGCCAGACAAGAGCCGAAGACACCAGGCCGAGCAGTTCTTGCTCTCCGCCTTCCATGCCTCGCGCCTCCGCCTTCCACTGGGCGAACGCTTTAGGTTTTTCCTCGTGACGCCCGTAGAGCTTCCAGGCTTCCCCGAAAGCATCCGAGTAGGCCAACCTAGCCTTTTTGCCTCCGAGCGAAAGAATCCCCTGGGGCGGGCCGTCTGCGGGCCGAACAGGGGAAATATCTGGATCAGGGATCGGAACAGAAGGAAGGCACGGAACGGAAGGAGTGTCACTCTGTGGCGCACTCGTGTCACTTCGTGGCGTTTGCGCCACATTAAGTGTCACCCATGACACCTTCTGTGACAATTCCAACTGTGCGCGCTCCCTCTTCTCTTTACTTCGCAGAGCGTCGGACTTCGGGCTTTCCTGCGCCGCCATGAAGTTTTTGCAGAAGATGTTTTGCCCGAGCATCGACAGAACTCCGTCTTCAAGCAGAACCTTCATGCTTCGCTCCACGACCTCAATAGGCATCCGCACGTTGGCGGCCAGACCTCTCATTCCTGACGTCCCAAGTTCAAGCAGCCCGGTGCGGTCCATCTTGCGGAAGATGAGCATCAGCAGCGCCTGAGCCTCCCAGCCCAAGGCGTCCCACGTCGGGGTGTCCCGCGTGAAGACCCTGATGTATCGCTCATCCTCCCAGCGCATGGTGCTTTCGCTACGCCCTGGCGGCCCTTCCAGCTTCGGTGTTTAACGGTGCCCCTCTCCTCCGAGAGGCATTGCTGCTGCGGATGGGGAGGGATGGAGGAGAGGGGCGAATCATGGGGAGACTCCGGTTAGGCGGTCGAAAATGCTGGCCTGGGCACCGCTCAGGCAGGCCGGCGAGAACCACACGCGCTCGCGCTTACCGTTCCCGCTCCGCTCTTTGGCCTGTCCTCCAAAGCCTTCCCCCGCGTTCCAGGCGAGCGTTTTCCAGGCCCCTGGCATCTCGTGCTCACCTTCGTACCCACACAGCGCGATTCTCATGTCGTCGCGCTTTCCGTTTTCGATCGCCCACTCGCACACATCGTGGGCTACGGTTTCCGAATCATGGGTGTAGACATCGCCGAAGTAGGGAAATGGGGATGGGATTGGAGCCATGGCTAGCAGAGCCCCTCCAGAGCCTTGCGCGCCTCCGCTTCGGCCTTGCCGACCTGGCGAGCGCACAAAGACGCCACGCGCGCCGCTGAGTCGTCGCCGATTCCGCGTTGCTTTCTGGCATCGGCAAGCAGCAGGTCGCGAGCCTTGCGGATCGCATCGATTGCGTTGCCTAAGTCTTCGGACGCCTTGAGGATTAGCAGGTTGATGTCTTCCATGGTTTACTCCCTTCCCTCCGCCAGCTCGGAGTCGAACATCGGCTCCCCTCTGGCGATGCAGTCGCGGAGGAGACGAGCGGCGGCCAGATCAATAGCTTCGACGGTTTCGAGGTAGCAACTTTCGTTGCACTGGTCCCAGGCTTTCCACGCCACGGAAATCCAAGGTTCCGCGCGGTCCTCTCCATTCAAATGCGTCAGTGGCTCGTGCGTCTCCAGCGCAACCGCCGCTCTCTCGTAGTTGGCGCGCATCTCGGGTGTCATGGTCATGGTGTAACTCCTAGGGACGCAGCCGCCCCCACCAGGACGGAGGGTCGAGCCGCTTGGGTCGGCTCACCTGGTGGGGGAAGCGGCAAAAACAAGAAACAGGTCACGCCCTGGGCCTCCACACGACGATCGCGGGATTGCGCCCGGGGGCCGAATCCCGGCTTACGGCAGTTGAGCTTACCCGCGACCTCCCAGCCGCGGAGGTTCGGGTCCCGCACACGCTGTGCAGTTGACAAACTGGGCAGGATCCAAGGCCGCCGTGCTGCCCCATGGTTCGGCGGTCCTGCTGACGGGCGTTCCTAGGGCCGTCAACCCCCGTGCGCTCTCCGTTCGCGCAGCCACGGCCCGAGGTGGGCTGAGAGAAAGTCATGCTGCAACCTCGCTGCCAAAGCGTGGGCAGGTGTCCCAACCGACGAAACCACGGCCGCACTCGAGCGCGGCAATGCCAGCTGAGCCGCTTCCGGCGTAGGGGTCGGCCACGAGGTCGCCCGGGTTGGAGTAGGTTTCGATCAGGTAGCGCAGCAACGGGACAGGCTTCTGCTGGGGGTGGCGGCGTTCCGGCGCCGTCGTGCCGACCGATGCGAAGTGAAGCACCGTCGTGGGGAATCGGTCCGTTGCTCCAGCCCGTGACTCTGTTACCCGTGAGTGGGCGCCGTAGTTCTCTCCGTGTGATGTCCGCCTGGCAAAGTGGATCGGCGAGCATCCATCGGTCATCTGCGGGTGATAGGCGAATGGCTCGTCGATTGGAGCGAACACCAGCACGTACTCGTGAGACTTGAGCGGCCTGGTCCTCGAGTTGAGGTGCCCAGTCGGCATGCTCTTTTCCCAGATCACATCAAGTGGTTCCGTCGGACCAGACAAGCGCACCTCAGACGCAAACCGAAGCGACGAGGCCATGAAGACCACGACACCACACGGGCTCAATGCGTGCCGGACGCCACGCCAAAGATTGGCCAGATCAGCTCGCTGGTCAAAGCTCGCTCGAGTCTCACCTGACGGGAGGTCGCTCAGAACGAGGCCAACGGATTGCGCTGGCAATGCGAAAAGCCCGACGATGCCATCACCCAGGCGTACCATCACATCCCCTCACCCGTGCGCGATAGGCCCGCGCAGGCGCCCCCGGTGGATGGCCCGGGATGTGAAGTTCTTCCAAAGCTCACGGTGCGACTCCTGCGAGTTGGAGCATCCCCGTGGGCTCGATGATGTACTTACCTGGGTCGGCCACGACCTTGGCGTAGGTGGCTTGGCCCTCAAACGAGTCCACCGCCCCGCGCTCAGTTGGATCCATGTCGGTGTAGGAACGCTTCCCGTAGCTCGGGGGCAGCCATTGCTTCCGCTGGGCGCCGAAGCGGTTCATCCGGTCGAGGAGGTCGCGCCTGGTAAAGCGGATGTGGCACGTCCCCTTCTTGTAGAAGGTCACATCGAAGAAGCTGCTTTCTATGTTGGCCGACTGCTGCTCATCTTCAGCGCGCTTGAGCGCGGCGCATATACTGGCCTCGGGAGGAAGCCCGCCATTCAGAAATGCTAGGCACTTCTCTAGGTCGCGCAGCTCCTCACCGATGCGCCCGTAGAAGCGCCACTTGTGGAAGATATTCGAGTCCCAGCAACCGTAGGCCGGCAGAATGACCTTCTCGTTGATCTTCCAGGCCTTGTTGGTGCACCAGCCGTTGAAGTAGTGGATGTTCGCCGAGTCCTTGTCGTAGGAGTGCTGGCGGGACAACTCGTCGAACTGCTTGAGGATCGTCTCCTCGATACTGGAGATGGTCTGCTTCGAGAGATCGCGCTGAATGGACAGGATGTTGACCCGCGAGAACTCGTACTCGGCCAACTCTTCGACCTTGGCCGAAAGCTCGCGCTGTAGGTTGCTCGTGAGTTGGCCGGTGAACTCCGGTGCCTGGAATAGCGCCTGCCAGTATTTCAGGCGGGTCAGGCGCACGTAGCCGTTGAGAATGTCGCCGCTTGCCTTCCTGTCGTCGATGGTGAGATTGAGAATGGGCGAAGCATCTTTGTCGCGCAGGCATTCCAGCAGGTGCGGCCGGATCCGCTGGTACTCGTGAATCAGGCGCACGCCCGCGTCCACCTCGAACCTGTACCTGGCGACGATGGCCTGGACGAAGTCGCACGAGGCAATATCCGTGGGCTGGCCCAGCTTCGCGGCCTCGGTCTTCCGAGCCTCGTGCAGGTCATCGAGGATGATGCTGTCGGGAAGGCTGTTCGGGATGTCCACGCTGATGAGCGCTACCTCCACGTCGGTGGGCCGCTCGGCTTTCTCGAACTCATCCTCGTGGAAGGTGATGGTCGCCCCCAGCTCCTTCAGCTTTCGAGCCAAGGCCTTGCGCTCGTTGGTGTACGGGTTCCGAATCGTCTCGGCGTTCAGCAGGCAGCGCACCTGCCCGCCGTACTGGGCCAGCTCCAGCGCCTTCATGAGGTGTCGCGCCCCGTCCGAGAAGGGCGGATTCATGACGATCAGGTCGTAGTGCTTGCGGGTGTGGAAGGTCAAAAAGTCGTCGTGCACCACACGAAAACCCGATCCCTTGAGGGTGCTGCGCAGGGTTTCGTCCAGCTCGATGCAGTCGATGTGTCCCTTCCCGTCGTTCTTGTTCCTGGAGTAGTCGCGCTTGCGGGCATATTCGATCCGCTTGGCCACGGCCGCCGCGATGTCGCCCTTGCCGGCCGATGGCTCCGCCACGTTCTCGATCTCGCCGAAGCTGATCCCAGCGAGCAGGCGCGAAATCAGCCGAGGGGGCGTCGGGAAGAATTCGGAATCGAGGAGGCCCATCACGCTTGCCCCCTATCCCGCTTCCACACCGCGAGCTCGTCACCGATGGCATCCCGCTGGGCTCGCAGCTCCTTGGCGTACCGGCGCCACTCACGGGCAGACCAGGCGAAGTGTGCGCACAGGACGGCGGTGAAGGCGAAGAGGGACCAGCCTAGGATGGTCATGGACGCGCTCCCTTCGCGATGGAAATCAGCAGCTCGGCGAAGGCGGGCGGGGTGGCCGCGTTCTCTCGTGACGAAATCCGCACGTGCGATGTTGGCGAAGACTTACGCTCCTCTGCGCTGTGATGACCCTGCTCAAGGCGCAGCTTCCCCTCGGCCTTCCCCCAGTGCAGTTCAGGCAGCACGCACCCGACGACGTAGAGCCAAGTCGCCTTGCGGGCGCGGTGCCCATAGTGGCCCTGCTCGACACAGCAGACCGACCCGCGACCGTCGCCAGCATCGACCCATCCGCCGCGCTTCGGGGGCTTGCGAAGCCCGTAGAATTTGAAGGCGTGCGATGCCTCTGGGTGTTCGAGGACGCCGCCAAAGGTGCGCACGGCCCAAAGAGCAGCCGCGAAGCATTGGCCATCGTCACCGAGAAGCCGACGCACGCGCGCCGATGGGCCGCCTGGCCAATACCGACCCCAACGCTCGCACGGTGGATGCGCCACAACCGGCCACGGCCCAGCGTACTTCCGCGCGTCCCTGGTGATGTCCCACGGGTCAACATCGTCGCGGCCGAAATACACGCCTCCGGCTTCGACGAATAGGGCGGCGACCTTGGCGGTCATGCGGCCCTCCCGGTGCTGGAGGGACGGGCGGAGCGACTGCGCGGAAGGATTCTCCTTGGAAGCCCGGTCACGTGCGTCCACGAAACGCCGTGGGCGATTTGCCAGACTGTCGCCGCGCTCACGCCCTCGGAAGCCGCGATCGTAGTTTCGGGTTCTCCGGCCTGAATGCGTAAGAAGATCAGGCGGACGCGGGCGTCGGTCAGCTTGGCGGTTCCGCTCTTCTCTCCAACCGTGGTCCTGCCCATGCGGAAGGTGTCTTGGCAATTCTCAGCCTGCGTCCCGGGCGCCAGATGGTCATCGCGGCAGCACGGAGGGTTCCCGCACTTCACATGACGGAGAACCATCCCAACGGGAACCTTTTGGCCCGTTGCAACTTCCCACGCGACGACGTGGGCCTGGCGCACGGTCTTGCCCGTGGCCTTCGTTCCAACGGTGATCTTTCCGTAGCCGTGCTTGTCTCGGTGGCCGGTCCACGGGTGGCAGCCGTCAGGATCCGAACGGTCGATGAACCTGGCTAGCCTCTCGGCTAGGGAAAGACCACGAGTTGGCCTTTGACGACGTTCAGATTGTTGATGTGGTTTGGCGCGCCCGACATGATTCGAACATGTGACCCCCGGCTTCGTAGGGCGGTGCACCAAACAGTCGGGAAGCCCTCGTGCTCCGTTGGATCCGACGATGCGCGATCCAGTCGACCTGTCTCGCGTCGTCAAGGGCGCCTCCGCCTCCACCACCACTCTGACCGCGGGCAGTTTCCCAACATGCACCCCGGCGGGAGCGGCGGCTTCAACAGCGGAAGCACTCTTCACGGCACGAGCGACATCGTTTTGCATGTTGGGATGCCATCCATATGCCCACCGACAACGCCAGAACGCAAGAAGAAAACACGCACCACGCGCATCCTGCGGGAAACACACAGCTATTTCTGCGCTTCCATCCGCGCGCGCCTGAGCTGCAGCTCCGCGATCAGAAAGTCGTCCGTTAGGCGCACGTAGTGACGATCATCCACCGTGGGCGGGAACGATCCCGCGAACACGCCTCCCTCGAAGCGCGGCCGCCCGGCGTGGCCCTGGGCAAATTGGATGTACCTTTCGCTGTACCCACGGGCCGCCAGCATCGAAGCGAACGACCGGCGCAGGTCGCGGTCTGGTTGCACGCGCGGGATTCCGCACCTGTCCGCGGCCACGTCGAACCATTTGTGTAGGACGCGCGACAGCCGCCCCACCACGAGGCATTCCGATGACCATCCCTCGGCCAGCATCCCCTGGGCGGCCTCGCGGAACTCCGGTTCCATGGGCAGCCAGGCCGGCTTGCCCGCTGGGCTCTTGCCGGTCTTGTGATTCCGGCGCAAATAGCGCCCGCGCCAGATGGTGGCCCCGCTTTCGTCCTTCCATTCAAAGTCAGGATCCAGGTCGCTGTACTTAAGGGACCACACGTCCTTGGAGTGCAGCCCACACCAAAACACGATGTCGGCGAATGAGCGGAACTTCCCATCTAAGGCCAAACGCAGCTGGCGGAACTCATTCAACTCAAGCGCGCGCTCTCCCGGGCGTCCATCATTCGGGATGGGCGGAAGCGCTGGCACCTCGTCGCGCGCAATCACCCGACGGTCTGCCGCATACCTGGCCGCAGCCAAGAAGTGCTTGAAGCGCTTGAGGATGGTCACGCCCCGTAGGTGCTGATGGGCCAGGTGGTAGACGCGCTCAAGTCGCTCGAACGTGATATCGCGAAGCTGGCATGCGGCCCCGAAGTACCCGGTGATCCAGTTGAAATACTCCTCGTAGTCACGCAGGGTGCTGGCCTCTATGCCAGCCATCCGCAACTTCATGGCCTTGAAAGCCAACAAAGCTTCGCCCAATGTCCCGCGAGGCCACAGTGGCAGGTCGAGTTGTGCCGAATCTCTCGGTGGCCCTGTTCTTCCAAAGAGCTGCGGTGCCGGGTCAACGAATGCGGCATATCTGGCGGTATCCATGCTGCTACCTCCGGTGGTCTGGTGCCTCAGGTACTTCCGGTGTGCGAGCGTACAGCTTCAGGGGCTCGCGTCTAGTGGCTGGCGTTAAGTTGTGTGATGCGGCTCACATGCTAGTGGTGCGAGCGTAGGTATTCGCGGCTGTACCTCCACCTGGACGCGCTTCTCCTCGCCTATCCGCAGCGGCGCAATCACGGTCTGCCGCTTGTCCGCACCGACGCGCACCAACTCGATTCGGTACAGCTCGCGCCCGACCTTGTATCCTAGCAGCGGCAGGAATGCGGCCGGCGTCTTGGCGGTGAGCACCAGGATCATGCCCGGCGAGCTCTGCGCCATCTTCGCGAAGACCTTGCCGATTTTGATCGTGATGGCGTTGTCCACCTTGAACTCGAAGCATCTTCCCAGGGCTCGGCCGCGGTTGACCACGTCCATGCGCGAGGTGTCCCAAAGCCACGAGCGCAGTTCGTCTGTTGCGGCCTCGTTCGGGTCATCGAAATGGCTCAGCAGCACGACGGAGCTTGTGCACTCGCGGATGATGACCGAGACGATGCGCACGGTGGAGAGGGGAGCGGGGGTCACAGTATAGATCCTCCTGGTTTCCATCTCCGCCTTATTGCCTTTGGCCGCAGCTCTTCGGCGTCTCGCCACGCCTTGCGCTCGGCCCGCACGGCGCGGTCGACTTCGAGCGCGACGAATCGAGCCATGTTGTGGTGCACGTACGTGCCGCTTCTCAACAAGGGAAGCGCACGCGTCAACCGTTGTTCCATCTTCGCGCGGTCGTGCTTGGTCATGCGAAGCCCATGCCCTTTCTGACCAACACCCAGACGCCGTCGCCTTGGCGCTGATACTCGGATTCATACAAGGGAGCGTAGAAAAAGATCCGCCAGTCGTGGTCTGGGTCTTTCGCGGCCATGTCTTCAACCGACTGCACCGTTGGCGTTTCGTCGTATTCTTCGTTCTGCTCTTGCCAGAGTGTCACGCCGTCCTTAGAGTAGCCGCCGCTTCCAAACCCAACAGCGATGTGTCTATCCATGGGCAAGTCTGTCCTGGCTCCACATCCGCACGTCAAGCAAGCGACGCTTCCTTCTACGGCCGGTAGTTTTGTCCATTCGTGCATGTTCTGTCACCTCTCAGTGGAGCACCCTCGCATGGCCGAGATGGCTTCCCCGCCCCCAGGAGAAAGGGCGGTAAGCGGTGCCCCAGAAGGCGCCGTAGCGCCCGATACGCCGATTCGCTAGGAATCGGCTGCGTGATCAATTACCGCGACCCCGACCGCGACCCCGACCCCGACCGCGACCCCGACCGCGACCCCGACCCCGACCGCGACCACGACCACGACCGCGACCCCGACCCCGACCGCGACCACGACCACGACCACGACCGCGACCCCGACCCCGACCCCGACCCCGACCCCGACCCCGACCAACCAATGGAGAGGATCGCCTGGTTCATCGCTGCGAACGTGGCGCCGAGAACGTCACCCTCCGAGCATCGATCAGAGACCCACGTCCAATGATGACTGGCCCGTCGGGGAAAGGCTCTATCTCTTTGAATTCCCCACTCTTGAGAACATCGGCCAGTCTCCCATCATCGGCAATCCAGGCCGCCTCTTCGATGACTAACTCTTTGTCGCCGACCTTGACGAGGCGACCCGTAAAGTGATGGGTGACCGTGCGGATGAAATACACGCCGCCGATTTCCCAATGTAAATCGTCGCTGACAGCGGGGGCGACACCGCCGAACAGTCTCGCCAGTTCCTTTGCCTCTCCAATCGTGATCTTATTCAAGTCCATGGTGCCCTTTCTTGTTGTTGGTTATCTTCTGCTGAAAACTCCCTCGCCAGCCGCTCGCCTTTCGGGTGTCACTGGCTTCGATTGAGGCGCGAGGGCTCGCCCCGTGGAATTCCCCAATTTGCCCGCCGGTGGAAACGCAAGGTTGGCCGGCGGGCTGGGCGTGGGGAGCGCCCTGAAAACGTTACGCCGCTACTTCCTCCTCGCCGTGCCCCGCCGGGACCAGTTCGTTAAGGTCGAAGTCCATGTCTACATCTTCGGGAGCGTCCAACTCGATGATGGATTGTGCATACCCTGGCCATTCGTTGGACTTCTCGCAGTTCAGGAGTGTCTCGAACCAGATCCGCACGAGCCGCTCTCCAAGCTCCAGAGCGTGGTCGCTGACCCGCATCACAACGGTGATGTGTGGAGCCGTCGATCCCACAACTACGATATAGGCAGCCTCTGGCTTGTGGCCGGTCTGGTACTGCTTGGCCAGACGATAGAAGGCTAACTGCGCGTGGTAAGCAAACTTGAACGCCTGCCACCGGAAGCGATTTGGGTTACTGGACTGTGCTGTCTTCAACTCTGTCACGAAAGCGCCGTTCTCGTCAGCACAGTCAAGATGCGAGATGCAATCGCGACCGAGGTACTTCCAGAAGATTTCTTCCTGTCGGCGACCCTTTAGCAATTCGACCGCTTGCTGGCAGGCCAGCACCGAGTCGCGCATGCTCGTGGCTAGAGAGAATTCCTTCGCCGTAACGATGAGCTTCCCGGCATGCTCTGCTTTGAACTTCTCCCACTCCTTCCCGCGTCTGGTCTTTTCTGGGTAGGTCAGGACTTCGCTGGTACCGAGCAAAAGCGCATCCGTGGCGCTACCGATCTCTAGGTGTCGCGCCTCGGTTCGCACGTTCGCGCGGTAGTGGGCGGCGCTCTCGGCCATCCACTTGAGCGTCGAGAACCGGACCGGCTGGGAACGTAGCTCTTCGATGGTGATCACTTGATCGCCCCTTCCGATGCACCGCCCTCGCCCTGCTCCTCTTCTTGTGCGGCCGGACCGATTGGCTCGTCGGATGCCTTGCCACGCGGGATTGACGGGCGGACGCGAATGCACTCCACGGTGTCAGATCCAAACGTCGTGGTTGTGGCGTAGATGGTTATTGCCTTGCCGATCCATTCATCCGTGTTGGTGCCGTACATGGCCGCGATGGTCTTGCCGTTCGTTTTGTTCAGAGCGAACCCCTTGGCCGCGCCCTTGAAGAAGATCACCGGCTTCGTATTGGCCGCGTTCTTGTTCCGCAGCTTCTTCGCCTCGACGCGGGCAATGGTCTTGGTGACATCCTTGCCCATCAAATCCCAGGTCCCGATGTAATCGCGATCGAACATGCTCCTGTAATCAGGCATTTGTGCCTCCTGTGGTTTCGGTCATCTTCGTAGCAGTCGCGCAGGTCTTTCAGCGCGTTTTGAAATTGGCAGTAGGACATGTTGCTCATGGCTCAATTGCTCCTCACGAATTCGACCGCGCACTCGTCGCACGCGAACGGCAGATCAGCGTCGCCGGTCACCGTCGTCGCAAGTTCGTGGATACAGACGCTGCACATCACCGGGACCGCGCCGTAGCCGCCGCATTTGCGGCACTCGCGCGTTTCCTCGCACGGAGCGACCGTGCCGGTGATGCGCGCGACTTCGCTGCCGTCGCCGTAGCAGCGCGGGCAAGTGATGTAGGGGAGGGGCTTAGACATGGCCGCCTCGCATGGCTTGCAGCCGAGCACTCATTCGACCGATATTTTCCTCCAGCTCCTCGCGCTTCGCGGCTGCGATCAGGTCGTCAATCGCGAATTTGATGGCTGACAGTGCCAGCGCGGATTCCAATCTCCCGCGCACTTGCGGCCATGCTTTGATTTTCCGCCTAAGCGCGGCGGCTAGCTTATCGCTACGCATGGCCGCACCCCTCCAGGCGATCCAGTGCCTGCTTGAGCGCGTCCAGCAGTGTGCCGCCGCTACCGTCTGCGCCACCGTCCCACGTCGTCAGCGTAACTGAGATCGGCATGCCTGGGCTCCTAATGACAGTCATGCCGATGATCCCGAGGGCGCTCATCGTCTGCCCAAGCTCTGCGATGGTCATGACAGCACCCAGAGCCACGCGGCCGAGGCAGCACCGAGTAGCAGCGCGCCCGCAATGGTCCATCCGCGCGTGTCCGCCCAGGCACGGCGGACCGCTGGCAGGCATTGACCGTGCCGTCCGTGCGACCGCGACGCCAATGACCTGAGGTATCTGGCCTGGTCGCGCATGAGCCGCTCGCGGCAGCTCGGGTCGATGGTGCTGGTGTAGATCATGACTGCACCCCGCGCTCAGCATCGAGGTCCGCGACCTCGGCCGGCGCGTAGTCCACGTCATGGCGGTGCCACCTGGTGACGATGATGTCGTCGTAGTAGCCGATTGCGATGGTGTCGATCAGTAGCGATACGATCAGCATGGTGTCCTCCTGTATCTCGGTCACCGTGCGCGGATTGGCTACGCCGCCTCCTGCACTTCGCCGCCTCGCTGCGATTCCGCGAGGTAGAAGGGTGACGTCGGGCGCGTCGAGTAGCCCTGGCGAATCTCCTTCTTACGTCCCTTCTTGGCGTACCTGCTGTGCCCTCGGTTGGAGTCGTCTCCGCGTTCCATGGCGAGCTTCTTGGACGCTTTCTTTTGCGCTCGCTTTTCCTGCCGACTTGTCTTGCGCTTGGAAGCCATGTGGTGCCTTTCGTCGTTGGTGTTGGTTTCGTCCCCGCCCTGCCCGTCAACCACCCTCAATGTCTAAACATTAACAAAGTGTTTAGGTGACAGCAAGAAAAAAATAGCCCTAGGTGCGTTTTCTTACTCGTCGCGCAACCTGGGCCAATTCGCCTTGTTGGCCTTGAAGCCGGTCAGCTTCTCGATTCTCTTGGCAAGGGCGAGAGAAATAGAGCAGTTGTAGTTATCGCGCCTGGCTTGGGAGAGCAGAGAGGCAGAACATCCAATTTCCTTGGCGAGGCTGCGAACGGTGAACCCAGCCTTATCCGCCGCGATGGCCAGTGCGTCGTCGGACCGAGATGCGCTGATGTGGAGGCGTGCAGTTTTCAGCATGCCATGAACATTAACATCTTGTTTAGGTGCCGTCAATCCTGTATCTTGAGATTCGCCCCGCGCAGCCGCCAACATGCCCCGAACCTTCGCCAATTCATCAACCAACGCCGCCTCTCGCGCGAGTAGCGCTGCGACGATTTCGTCTGTGGGCGTGGGGTCGGGCATTCGAGCGGACGATACAGCAAGCGGCGACGGGCGGCAAACGTAGGAGGATCAAGCGATGAAGACCGTCAGCGAAGAAGTCGAAGGATTCACACGTCTGCGTATTGAGGAAGACCTGAGCAAGTGCACGTCACAGCAGCGAGAGTTCTTTGGTGACATCTACCCCGACGGAATTCCCCGGTCCGATCTCGATAAGGCCTGGGCGCTGGTCAAGCGCACACTCGCGGAGAACGAGCGGGTTGCGCAAATACGTGGCGGATGCGACGACCCGATCATGCGCATCGGTGACAAGCAGCAGAGGGGGTGACCATGGACCAGCCAATCGATTTCACCAAGTATCCGATCAGGACCTGTCAGTCCCTCCATGTGTGCGACCCATGCGGCGAGCAAATCACGCTTGGGCAGAAATACCACGACGGGGGGTATGGTCGGCGTGCACACGTGGCGTGCGTTGGCAGAGACGCAGAACTGCTGTCCGAGGTGTCCGACCTCGCGGCCGTCAACGCCCACCACGTCGAGGAGCGGGACCAGGCTCGGCGTGAACGCAAGCGTCTCGTGAACCGCTTCCGCGCGACCGTCGCTTGGCTGAAGGCTCGAAACGCCGAAACGGAATCCATCTACCTAGACGCCGTCGCGGACAACTACTTTCGCGGCGTACAAGACGGCCGGGAACAGGTGCTGCAGAATCGTGGCATGAAGGCGAGCGAAGGCCCGAAGCATCTGCCATCGCTTGGTCCAGAGCCGTCGACCGTCGCGGAATGGGTGGAGCAGACCGAACGAACCGGGATACTGGAGCTGCCGTTGCTACTGGAGATTGCCAAGAAGTCAGAAGCGAGATGGCGCTGCTTTCACTGCGACGAAGTCTTCGTCGACCAGCAAAGAGCCGCCGCGCACTTCGGGAATTACGAGAGCGCACCGGCCTGCAAAATCTCCGACGAGGACGTGCGCAAGTTGGAACAGGAGCTGGCGCGTTACCGCAACGAGGATTCCGACCTGGACCGTGCGTACCACGCCATGCAAGCAGACCACGCGGTGGCGCTCCGTCGCGAGGAAGAGAAAGGCTACGCGAGAGGGCTCGCCGACTGGCAGAAGGTGTCCGACGAGGTTGGAAAGCGCGAGGAGCAAATCCGCGAGCTACACGGGCAACTCTCGTGCCTGTGCGCGGCCATCGAAAGCCAACCCATCGCCTTCGAGAACGACTACCTCAAGCAGGAGCGCGAGCGGGCGCGGAAGTTACTCGAACACTACGACGTCAGCGAGATGCCGAAGCCAACTATTGTTGACGCTGCCGTCAATGGCCCGGGTCACGTGATTGAGTAACCAGATGAGCGGCCAAGACTACGACGGGAAATACCCGGAAATCACCTTCACGGTGGCGTCGCTGATTTCCGAGATGATCTTTCAGAAAGACCCAACCGGCCTTTGGTTCCGCCGCTGGTTTCGGACGCGGCAGCGCCGGCTTGACCGATGGTCGAACGTCAGGCGAGCAAAGAGGACGCGTGAAGTTGCGCTGAGGAGAACTCGCCGAATCGAAAGCGCTGGGCGCGGGCAAACCTAGGAGGGAATGAACCATGATCAACAACAACCACCAGAACGCAATCAACGCAATTGCAGCAGATGTCTACCAGAATGCCCGCAACAAGGGGTTCCACGACGGAGAGACTGCCGCCATCGAGCTATGGGGCAAGATCGAAGCCGAAATTTCCGCAGCAAAGGGGAAGCCATGAGCCACGATTTTCTCACCCCAGCCCAAGGAACCGAAGGCTATTCGTTCTGCGAGACCATCTTTGCCGGCGGGAATACCCCGTGGCACATCCGCAAGCTAACCGATGCCGGCCCGAAGTACACCGGGGGAGCTGACAGCCCTACCCTGTGCGGTAAGGTGATGACATTCGGAGGTTGGGATCTGCCCGTGCCGATGTCACAGCACCACCTGTCTCACGTGTGCGAAGTGTGCGCAGCGAAGTTGAAAGGGAAGCCATGAGCGCGAAGCCGACGCCGGGACCGTACACGACGGTCTGGACAAATCAACAGCAGTGGAGCGGCTTAGTTTTGCTCGGTGGAGACGTGACGATAGGGCACCTATTCGGCAGGGATGGCACACCCGAGGCCAACGCCCGTGCTTTCGTCGACGGGATCGCGGCGATCGAGACGCTGGAACAGATACGGCGCATCCTTCGCGATGAACCACTGCTGCCCAACGAACGACTGCAGGCCATCGACGCAATTCTCGACGAGGCCAAGCCATGACCACGAAGCGCTGGCTGCTCGACCTGCTAGTCCGGGAGTCTGACAAGGTCCGCAACGACTACAGGGAAATGCCAGAGAAGGGCACCAATGACAAACTGGCGCACCTGTCGAAGATGCATCGATTCAGGAAGGCCCGCCAGCTCGTGGAGAAAGGACCGGACGAACCATGAACGACGAAACAAAGTGTGGACGCTGCGACGGGTGCGGACGAATCGCCAGCGGCGAAGAGGGCGCTCCGTGGACAATGTGGGAAGCGTTACCACCTGGGGTTGACATTGCCGTGCGAATGGGAATCGTGAAGCCCATCGCATGCCCGGACTGCGACGGTAGCGGGACGAGCAAATCATGACCTCCGAACCGACGCCGCCCACGTGCGGGGATTGCGAACACTGGGAGTCTGCAAACGGAATCAAGGGACAGTGCCAGGTTCCGTTGCCCAGGTGGATCACGCGCAATGAGGAAATCGGCCTTTCCGTGTTCGTTCATCGCGACGACCATGTGGCCATGGAGTGCGACTGCTTCGAGCGAAAGGACGCCAAATGAGCAAGCACCCGGGACCGTGGGCATTGATCGAAGGCAACGGTCACGTCCGCATCGTCGACAATGCCCCGAGCCCTGAGGGCATCTGCGACGTGACCACCAGAGACCCCGAGACGCGCGCCGTCCTGCTGCATGCGGCGGAGATGTGGGAGGAATTCAAGCGCTCCGCCGAAGTCAACGGGACCTACGACATTCGGTGGGCACGGGCAGTTGACATTTGCAGGAAGATCGAAGCCGAAATTGCCGAAGAGAGGAAGACATGAGCAAGCCAACCTGCGGAAAGTGCGCCTTATTCAGGTACGCCAACAAGAACGAACGTCGTCCATGGGGAGCATGCACGGCAAAACGCCCGGTGTGGACGATCATAACCGGAGACGTTGCCCCCTACGCATCGGACCTGCAGGCCAGGAAGTGCGAGTGCTACAAGGAAAGAAAGAGGAAGCCATGAGCGACGCTCACAAGGTCGCAGAACTTCGCGTGACCATAGACGGTAAGACCAGAACTCACGACGTACTCCTGTGGCGCGGGTACGGTGCGGTGTGCCCCGAGGTTGTCACAAGCAACGGGAACGCCCACGTCGTCGCGGACGCCATCGTGCACTACACGACGCACGGAAAAGAGGACATCGACATCACGGCCGAGGTGGTATCGGACCTGAACGGCGTCGATTGGAAGGACAGAGAATCGATAGTCGCCGCGCTAAAAGCCAAGTACATTGAGCTGTGGGAGAATCCATGAGCGACGCCAAGCCAACGCCGGGAGCAGTGACGTGCGAGGATTGCAAGCGCCTGCGCGAATTCGAGACAGAGGTGCGCGCCGCCCTTGAGCGCAAGAGCTTGCACGATGTGCGGATAGCGCTGCGAAAGCTGGACGTCGAGGATGCGATTGCGAAAAGGAGGGATTCCAAATGAGCGCCAAGCCAACGGCTGACACGTGCGGTGGTTGCGCGTTCTTCTGTCTGCGCAATGAACCTGGGTACGAGCCAACGATGGGATGGTGCCGTTGCCCTGATATCGAGTGGGTCGCGCCAAACGCCGCCGGCATCGTCTATTCCGATTCTGACGACCCAAAGGTGTGCAATGGTTTCACGCAGAGAAAGGATCTTCGATGAGTAAGCCAACGCCGGGACCGTACACAATAGAAACGTGTCTAGCCGGTGGGTGCGAGTTGCTAGGGAGTCACCCGACTGGGTGCAAGATCCCTATGGCTCGATTCTTTGCGCTCCATACCGGATGGGAAGAATGTCAGGCCAACGCCCGCGCGTGGGTCGACGGGATCGCGGCACTGGATATGGTGGAGAGGATTCGCGCCGTGCGTGACGACTGGAGACGCGACATGCGCGGAGACACCGGGGCGCTGGTGGCGATTATCAAAATCATCGACGAGGCCAAGTCATGATCCACGTGCCGGCGTACTGTGAACCGCTTGCAACGAAACCCGACGAGGGGAAGTGCCCTATGGTCCCGTCTGTACGGTGGTGCTGGTACGACGGGAAGCAATTCGGCTCGCCTTGCAAATACTACCAAGGCACCACCGGAGAGCGCGGCTACGGCCCCGTGACGGTGCTCTGTTCCGCGCCGGTGAAGAAAGAGAAAGGACCGAGGACAAGATGAGACCGATCAAGACCAGACACACGAACAAGGTTCTGGGAGCGCCCAAGGGATGGGACAATATCAACAACGGCCCGTGCATCGGCCTGCCCGTGTGTATGACTGAGGATCCATTCATCTACTCGTGGTGGCGCGCAAGCTGGCGCGAACGCCTCGCGATCCTGTTCGGCCGCCCCGTACGGATGTGCATAGCCGGAGAGTTGCAGCCTCCGGTTTCGCTGGAAGTGTCGGCTGACTGAGCTACACCGCGAGCTCCCGTTGCCCAGGCCGGCAGGATTCGAGGATGTGCTGGGTGGCCTTTTGCCAGGCTTTCGAGTCCACCGGCGCGCTCCCCATCTGGATGGCCAGCCGTTCGCCTACGTCGCCCTCTTCGCAGCGCTGGCACTGATCTGGTCGGCAATCGTGGGCTGGCTTGCATCCTGGGACTGAGCACGTCTTCATGGGGCGGATTCTATGCACGCGGCGGCGAGCGTCGAGCGCTCCCTGATGGCCTCTAGGTACGCGGCCCACGGCCAGCTCTTTCCTGGGTCCGAGTGCCCGCCTGACGTACCGAAAGCTTCGGTCGCGTCGTCGTGCCCAATGATCCCGCGCTCACCGGCGACAATCTGAGTCGGCGTCAGGTGCACCACGGGTATCTCCCACCGCTCGCAGAGCTCGGCCACGATGCCCGCGGCCAAGCTAAGCATGCCCGCCGCATGGGCATCGGTGGCCCAATTCGTCGCGCGCGGCCCCTGGGAATAGCCGGCATGCTCGACCCCTATGCCACGCCGGTTGGCCCCTGGGCAGTGCCACGCGACGTTTGTGTCGCGCACGCATTGGATGACTTCGGAGGAGTCGACGCAGTAATGGGCGCTCACCTTAC
>Ga0316626_10000060_pt1 | contig 38219 bp, 55 predicted proteins | sample OWC_Aug_T1_C1_D5_FD_207656 | JGI IMG/M metagenome (GOLD analysis project Ga0316626, IMG submission 207656) | Wetland soil microbial communities from Old Woman Creek delta, Ohio, United States - OWC_Aug_T1_C1_D5_A | ecosystem: Environmental > Terrestrial > Soil > Wetlands | place: USA: Ohio...
CTCCTACCTTCGCACAGGGTTTATGGCTATCTTCTACTGTAAAGACAAACGGAATTAGACGATTAACCGCAACAAATAGCACAGTCGATTTAACAATCATTGGAACAGCTGGAACAGTCATAACAAATGGTAAAGCAGAAGATACCAATGGGGCTAAATGGAATTTACCCGCAACGGTCACGATCCCTTTGGGTGGCTCGATTGTAGTAACTTCAACATCAGAAACCGCAGGGGCTATTACGGCTTCTTCGGCAACGATCACAAAGATAGCAACTCCAACACTCGGATGGCAAACCGTCAATAATGTATCGGCGGCAACCTCAGGGCGCAACATGGAAACAGACGCGGAACTTCGCACACGCCAAAGAGTATCAACCGCCATGCCTTCTCTTTCAGTTCTTGAAGGTATAAAGGGTGGCATTGCAAACACAATAGGCGTTACACGCTCAAAAGTATATGAGAATGACAGTAACATAACTGACACTGATGGAATACCAGCTCATAGCATTTCGGCAGTAGTAGAAGGTGGAGTGACACAAGCAATAGCTGATTCTATCGCACTAAGGAAAACCCCCGGAACTCCAACATACGGAACAACCTCAGCGACGAACTATGATCGCTATGGTGTGCCGAACACGATTAACTTTTACCGCCCTACAAATGTCACCATTAAAGTTGAGGTAACAATATCTGCACTATCGGGATATTTAACGGCATACGCTGACTCAATTAAACAAGCATTGGTCGATTATATTGCAACGCTTGGAATCGGTGACGATGTTTATTTAACAAAGCTTTATGTTCCAGCGAACTTATCAGGAACAGCGGCAGGGTTAACGTTTGATATTTCATTATTAAGAATTGCTAAAAATGCGGGTGCTTTCGGGACTTCAAATATCGTCCTTGCGTTTAATGAAGTTGCAATATCTTTGACTACTGACATAACGGTAATCGTAGTATGACAACAACTGACTACACAGCTTTAATAACATCACAGCATAACGACAAGCCTAAATTTGTCGCGATGACCACCTCCGATGTTGAGCCGTATGTCGAAATAGAAAATATACTTTTAAATATCCCTTCGCTTTATGATGTTGATACCGCTATCGGTTCAGCTCTTGACGTAATCGGTGAATGGGTAGGGGCTAATCGTAACGTATCCATACCTCTCACTGGTGTTTATTTTGAATGGGACGGCACAGCACTAGTCGGATGGGATAGCGGAACATGGCAAGGAGAGTTTGATCCTACCGCTGGGTTAACTTCTTTACCAGATGATAGTTATCGAAAATTCATTAAAGCTAAAATTGCCTCTAACCAATGGGACGGAACGATTGAAAGTGCGTACACTATCTGGGTTGATATTTTTCAGGATTCAGCTATTATTATCCAAGATAATCAAGATATGACAATGACTGTCGGAGTTGCAGGAACAAAGCTCGGTGCAGTAGATCAAGCGTTACTAACGCAGGGATATTTAGCCCTTAAACCCGTAGGGGTTAGGATTAATTATTTTGCAATTACGTTAGAGTCGGGTGCATTATTTGGATGGGACGTAAATAACACCGCGATAGCTGGATGGGATATTGGCCAATGGCCTATTGAAATTTAATAAGGAGAATAAATGGCAAATGATATTTTACTATTCGCTGACGATACAGGAGCGAATGTATTAACACAAGTTGCTTACGCGGCAGACACTCAAAGGACTTTAGGAAATCAGCCGGGGATTGCAAGGGCTAATTTCGTTAATAAAGTATTACGCCAAACGTCGTTTATGTCGGTAGCTCTTGCACAGCTAATCGTCGATAGAACTACACAGAGCGTTTTAGACGATGGCGACGACGCTGTACTTCTTGCAAATATGAAGAATGCTACCGACGTAGCATTTAACACAAATGCCGCAACCGCTAAAACAACACCGGTCGATGCGGATTTATTGCCGATTGTTGATAGTGCCGCATCTAATGTTCTCAAAAAGCTTTCATGGCTTAACTTAAGAGCAACACTAAAAACATATTTCGACACGCTTTATTCAGCTATTGGTAGTAATAGTTCTAAAATCCAACCAATCACATCATCTGTAGCCGCAAACGCTCTTACGGTTACATTAAATGCAACCTCATTAGACTTTAGAAGCGCAACACTTGGCGATGGTACTGTAAATACAAGGACAATAGCATCCCCAATATCAATGACTGTATCAAGTGGCTCTACTCTTGGAACTATCAGCGCAACTGCATCACGTTTAGTATTAATTGCTATTGATAATGCTGGAACTATTGAGCTTGCTATTGTAAATCTATCAGGTGGTAATAACCTTGATGAAACTACTCTTATAAGTACAACCGCAGAAGGTGGAGCAGGAGCGGCAGATTCAGAAAGTATAATTTATTCTACAAGCGCAAGAAGTAATGTTCCTTTTAGAGTGGTAGGATTTATTGATATTACCGAAGCAACGGCAGGAACTTGGGTGACTGCTCCTTCTACTATCCAAGGTATTGGAGGTCAAGCATTAGCGGCAATGAGTTCTTTAGGATATGGTCAGACATGGCAGGACGTTACTGGTAGTAGAGCGTCAGGCACTACATATACCAATAGCACTGGAAATCCAATCATAGTAGCAGTAGAAGCAGGATCGGCAGTAACACTTAGTACATTTACTATTAATGGAGTTGCGTCTACAAAATATTTAGTTGGGGGTTCTTATGTCATACCTCCGGGAAATACGTATTCATCTGTCCCGGGCGGAGGACTTGTTAAATGGATGGAGCTTAGATAAAATTATTATTAATTTCAATATCATGAATAAGGAAAATAAATGAAGCATTATAAAGACACAAACGGAAATGTATTTGCCTATGAGGATAATGGATCACAAGACTATCTAATAGGTGATAAAGTAGCCATGACAGTGTTAGAAGTTGAGGCTCATATTAATTCTTCCATGGCAGTATCATATAATGAAGTATCAAGGGCGCAGTTCTTTGCCGCACTTATTATTAGTAACTTAGATACAATTGTGGATAATGCGGTAATGTCTAGCGGTGATAAATTGCTGATTAATGACTATAAAAATCGCCTCACATTCCGAAGAGATTGGCCTAGCTTTATTACAATGGCCACAGTGCTTGGGAAATCAGATGCTGATATTGATGCATTATTTCAGTTAGCAAGTACGCAATAATAGTCACATAATATGGCAATCAAGATATAATAGTATAATAAATAAAAATTGGAGTTAGAAATGAAATCATGTGGAAAAATAAACCTACCTTTTGCTTTTGGTGGTGCTAATTCAAATCAGTTTGCGGACGGAGTTTTACTTGACGATGGACGTATTTATTTAGTACCGTATAATGAAGTATATGCACGTTTTTACGACTATGGTACAAATACTTTAAACATCCCAATGGGTGATTTTTCAGGATCAGGGCAATTTAGTGCAGGAATGCTACTGGATGATGGGCGAATTTTCATGGTGCCATACAATTCTACAGTAGCAAAGATTTATGATCCAGTAGCGGATACAGTTATTAGCACTGGAAGCTTTGCAGGTAATTACGCATATAATCGTGCTGTGAAGCTAACTGATGGAAAAATATACATGATCCCTCATAATGCTACAGTTGCAAAGATTTATGATCCAATTACAAATACTTTCTCTACTCCATCGGGCACATTCCCAAGTGGATTTGCCTATGCAGGTGGATTACTGCTCCCTGATGGTAAAGTTTTTATGGTTCCACACATGACTTCAAAAGCGGCGATTTATGATCCTGCAACTGATACATTAACACTATCAAATTGTACATTTCCTTATGCAGAGAGCCTTGCAACGTGCGTAATGCTTAACGATGGTAAAATATTTCTAGCTCCGCATAAGAGCGCAACGGCTCGCATTTACGATCCCGTAACTGATACTATTTCTACCCCAAGCGGAACCTATGGAACTGAGGGAGTTGCAAATTATCTTGGGTGTACTAAACTTGATGATGGGCGTGTATATATCGTTCCGTTTCAAGCAACTAAGGCAAAAGTATATGACCCAATTAATGACACACTGACTACTGTAGCAGGGAATTATTATAGCGGAGGAATGTTTCGTGGAGCAACTAAACTTCCCAATGGACGTTTATTCCCAATTCCATTTAATACTACAGTAGGGGTTGTAGTATGCAGCTGAAATCTACAATAGATATGACGGAATCATAATGTTTATCTCTCCTCTTAGAATAGAAGCTTTAAAGGGTGGTAAGTTCCAATTATTATCACCTCTTGGATTTAAAGATGGAAACATATTAATAACAGTACAAAAAGGTTTCATCTATGATGGGGCAAGTATCCCCCGTAGTCTTTGGAGTGTAGTCGGATGCCCAATGGATTACGCCTATGAGAGTTGCTTGCATGATGCTCTTTATGCTTCAAAGCTATTCCCTCGCAAAGACTGCGATAAATACTTTTATAAGGCTCTTAAAGCTCGTGGTGTATCTCTAATAACTGCTAAAGAACTTTACTTAGGTGTACGCTTTGGCGGTGAAGAACATTTTGGGAGTGATAGTATTGCCGATGCTCGTGAGTTTGTAGGTGTAGAATGGCTTTAAACACAAATATCGACTTAATAGTAGGCATAGCACTTTTAGCAGTGATACTTATTAGAATAGTTTTACAGCCAAAATAAATGTTATAATAAATCAATAAAAAGTAAGGCGTATAATGAGTGATACTTTATCTGAAATTAAAAGACTAGAAACATTAATTAGCCAAAACATTGGTGCAACTAGAGGATTATCAGATAAAGTTCAAAAACTAAGCGAAAGCATGGCTACAATAGAGGCTCATAGAATACATGAAAGAGAAGCAGCTAACAAGACAGATGAGCAAATAGAAAAGCTTACTACTGCTATAAATTCTCTTAATGAAACTTTTGCTACTATTAACGGAAAGGCGCAAGGGGTTGGAATGATGGTAAAGTCCTTTTGGGCTATATCAGGGTCTATTATTGTTGCATCTATTTTATGGTTATCAAGTACGATAGTTGATCTAAAAATGCAGGTAGCTGTATTACAGAGCAGGGAAAAACAATTATGATTTCATCTATGTTATTAACAATGCACTTAGTTCTTTTTGGAGTAAAGCTATGGGCGGTAATAGCACTTATTGAAAGTATGAAGAAATATAAATTTATGATTTTAGTATCAATTATATATCTTGCAATTCAAACATGGTTTTTATATTGCTTCTTTTTAGACATTGATTTGTATTATTATGAGATTATTTCCATACTTGACCAATGTATATTTACAATAGGATTGATATTTTATCTTACAAAGGAGGTTGAGAATGGCGCAAGGAAGAACTAACGGCGGCGGAGTACGACCAAAAAAATAATTTATAGGCTTCATCTAGGTGGGGCTTATTAAATTATAAGGAGTTGATATGCACATTAAAATTATAAGAAAAACTGGCAATAGTAAGTTTACAGAGGGACGAATGTATATTGATGGAGAGTTTGAGTGCTTTACCGTTGAGGACGCTGTACGTGCTGTCAAAATACAAAACAAAACAGCTATCCCAAAAGGTACTTATAATGTCATTATGACTATGAGTACACGATTTAAAAAAATGATGCCACTACTTGAAGGAGTACCTAATTTTACTGGTGTTCGTATTCATGCTGGCAATAGCTCAAAGGATACAGAGGGGTGCATTATCGTTGGTGCTCTTAATGATTCTATGGATGATGATTTTATAGGTGCATCTAAGGTAGCAGTATCAAGGCTTTATCCTAAAATTGCAGACGCTTTAGCGGTAAAAGAAAAAGTAACGCTGGAGATTGCATAATGAGCTGGATAACTGATCTAGTATCTCCTATTGCCGGAGGACTTATTAAAGACGTGGGGGAAACAGTACGCTCCTTTGTAACAACAGAAGCCGATAAACTTATCCTTGGTAACAAGCTCACAGAGATTGAAGCAAAGTTTAAAACTGATATGGAAACCTTAACCATTGAAATTGAGAAACAGCGTGTACAAAATGCAGCAGATATTAATGAAACAATGCGATCGGAAGCGGTATCAGAACATTGGGCTACATATTCATGGAGACCTTTTATAGGTTTTGTATTTGGGATAATGGCATTTATGATGGCTGGTACTGTAATGGCTTCGTATATCGCTGTTATGCTAGGATATATGAAAGTAGACGTGTTGTCTTATATCCCTCAAATGTTAGCATCTATGGCTATGGTAATGGGTACTATCGCACCTATACTTGGTATCGCTTCATGGTATCGTGGGAAAATGCAAGCAGACCCTAACATACCTACTGATAATAGGGGTTAAGCCTTTAACATCCCATGCTCTATAAGCCATAGTTTACTTTTAGCGTAAGTCGCCCAATGTCGCTCGGATTCATCTTCTATAGTATCGGGCTTACGCTCGTTATCAATATTCTGCGCTACTAATTCAGCCTCTTGATGTGTATCATAAACACCGATATGACTGCCGTACTTTCGTACTCTAAATCGTTTGCCGTGAGGGTAAACTCCTCTAATCATTGCCTAATAACTTAATAGGCTTATTTATAGGTAACTTCCTACACTTAAAACCTTCCTCAAAACACTCTTGGCATAAGTCCTCAATCTTTTTTAAAACTTCAAGTGGTATTTTTGTTTTATACTCTCGCAAAGTTCTTTCTAAAATCAAAGAAAAATCAAACGGTGATTGTATTTTTGCGTCTAGCATCGTTCACCTTTTCTTTATTTTCTTCTCTCCATTTTTTTCGATACTCTAAATGCTTTTCTCGATGGTTTGATTGATATTTTTTAGCATACTCTAATCGCTGTTCTTTAGTGGGTTTTTTAAATGGTTCTCCTTTATTATTTAGTCCTTGTGCTTTCCAAATAGCGCGCTGTTCTTGTATCTTTTCAGATTTATATTTAGCCATTTCTTTTTTAGTCATTCCTTCTTTACGTGGCTTAGGAGGAATTCCTTTTGTAGTCAATCCTTTAGCTTTAAAATCAGCCCTACGTTTTGCTTGACGTTCTAACCGATTCGCTTTTAATTCTTCATCTGACATTTTAGGAGGTCTAGCCCCCAATAACTTTTTTGGCAGTGATTCATTTATACGTATTGATCTTTTCCGCTTTGTACTTTCAGCATTTTTTATAAATGTTTCAAGGCTTGCAGATTTTTTATGCTGATCTTGCTTAGAGTGCAAAATTAATGGTGCTATTTCTTCATCACCATATTGTAATCCATGCGCCTCACAAAAATCTTTCTCGCTCATGTATGGTAAAGAGGCTTTTAAGCGTTTCATTTGTGATAGGTAATTTTCATATAGGGTCATTTTATAATCCCCATCATTTTTGAAGCATTTATATTTCTAATATCTAAACTTGAAATACCGTTATTTTTTGGAAGTTCTAAATATTTTATGCGATGCGCCATAACCTCCATAATAGCCGTCTTATCTTTAATGATAATCTCTTGGGCTTCGATGGTTGCTTGTAACTCTTCAATTTCTATTAGTGCTTCCTCGCAATCTTGCATCAATTCAAAATCTTCATTAAAGTCCGCATCGCCTCTAATTTGTTTTAATATTTCTAATGCTTTCATAACGAAGCCCTCCATTCACAATACTGTTGCATAACCTCTTCAATTGATAGCCCATACTTTTCTTGCATTTGAAAGAAGGATAAGCCCTCATCTTGTTTGAAATCGATCATTTTAACTCTCCTAAATTTTTAAGACATAACCCTTGGGCTATCTCATTTTGTTGGATTTTAAACGCTGTTTGCGAAACATTTAAATCCCATATTAATTGCTTATTATTTTTAGCCTGAGCATATATAATAGCTACAAATATGATATTAGCAACGATTGAGAAAAATAATATAGCCGTGATAATATTTTCTCTCATTGCTTCTCTTTCTCTTCTTGTCATCCCACTACCTCCATATTAGCCCATATTACAGCGCATAGAACAGCGATTGCTATTATGTAGTGATACCATTTCATTTGCGCTCCTTCTTGGTTTTTTCGATAGGTTCTATTTTCCACCCTGATCCGTTTGTACTTTTCCACCCCATTATTTCTGATTCTGTCATGTGTGACGTTAATCTATACTCAAAAGATTCTTGTGGAGCATATAAGCACTGCCATTCATAGATAGGCTCAGATGGTTTGATACGGATAATTCCAAGATTATCTAATAGAACAAATGAGTTTCCTAATTTATACTCACATTCTATACCTTCAGCTAATGCGTGTAGTTCTTTGGAAAACTTATGTGGGTTCTCACCTTTAGGAATACATACGTTTGATTTAAAAAAATCACTAATAAGAGTTGATAAACTAAGTAATGCACCATTACGTGCGTATTTTATAGCTGTGGTTTTAAATTCTTCTTTAGTCATAATCACCCCTTCACATCAATGCGGTATCGCACATTATTTTCAATTTCTTTAACTAACTGCTCATTTTGTAAACAGTCGATTTTCATCATCGCTCGTTCATATTTGGTTTTGTAGTCCAAGAGTTGAGCTTGTAGTAATCTTTCATTTTGTATGAAGTTACGCAATTTTTCTTGTAAGAAGTTCGCGTTAATCTCAACTAAATCACCTTCCGAAAAGAAATCGCACATGAATTGCTCAAGTGTTTTTTGATTAATCATTAGAATACCTTTACCGCTAATTTACCGAAATTAACTTCTAGTCGAAGCAACGCCAATTTGATTTTTGTTTTATCGTACTGTAATAGTCCGTTAAGAAAGATTAGTGCTTTCATCTTTAGCCTCCGATTCATCTTCCAAATAAGTGATAGTAACTTTAACATTTTTACCATACGGGTACATATTTTCACCTCTACTTCTACCTTTTGGTAAAACAATTAAGTCATCACCTCTCTCATAAAAGTGCTGTATGTTTCCCACAAATTCAACCACAATATTATCTTTCATCTTTTCCCCTTTTTAGGTCTACCTTTTGATAAACTCTAAAGTAACCCATAACATCACCTTGATCACTGGCTGACTTCTACCTTGTATCAGCAAGATAGAAACACTCTGATTATGAGTTGCTTTAAAATTCATTTGGTCGGGAGGATGGATTCGCACCACCATAATAGATATTCAAGTACAATTATTTTCTATCATCCGCACTACACGGCTAGGCAATCTATAAACCCTTACATCCCGTTATTTGACCTACACCAAACGATGCAATTGGTTAGGTCGTAAATATCTCTAGAGCTGAAAATGTCATCGTATAGGCGTATTATGTGCAATATAATACGCTTTAGCCGTGGTACATAACACCTTCCGACTTTTTCCAGAGTGTCTTGAGGGGTGCGAAATGAGAAGCTATCTCTATGTACCACTATTAAAACGTATTAAGCTCTATAACCCCTGCCATTACAGCAGGATGCTAACTCTGGCTTCAAGTACAGATACGTATGCTTTCATTGTATCTCTCTGCACCGATAGCAACATTTTATTAATATCATCTAGAGCATTGAAGTTTTCAGAATCTAAAAACATATTAAGCTTAGATAATCTTTCACTTACTTCAAGCATTTCATGTACTAATCTAGCTTTAAAATCCATATTCATCCTTTTTTTAAGCTCTATGGTGAAACACACAACACAATCTATACTAATAGGACTTTATATCTATTTTCTTTCATATACTATGTGCTTCATGTAAAGCTTTTATTCGACAATGTAAATTTCAAATAGCATAACAAACCCGCACACTCCACCTACTCGTGCCGATGAACTTTTTTTCTTTAGGTGATCCGATTTGTTATGTAGTAATTATAATATAATTTTTTTATAATGTCAAGCTTTTTATGTGAATTTGTAATTTTTCTTTTGCATCTTCCCAACCTTTCCCGATTATTACGGTTTGCCCCATGCTTTCAAATAGTGCGTGAACTTCTTTTTGCTCTTTCGAAACAGTACCGCCTTTGCTTTTTTTCATCTCGACCCATACGATAGCACTATTTGGAAAGATACAGCATAAATCAGGAACTCCACTTTTTACTCCCTCAGCCCTCAGCCTTTGTGCTACACTTATGGCTCTTAATTCACCGTTAGGGATAGCAAAAATAACACCCCTTGGATATTGAAGTTTGAACCAATTTACGAACGTAACTTGTTCTATGTGTTCACTGTTTACTGATAATTTCAAAACAAACTCCCTTGCACCGCTTCTAAGCGTTTGTTTGCTATTGCTACGTAGTCTGCTTCGAGTTCTGTCATACAAAAGTCTAAACCTAAACTCTTGCAAGCAATAGCCGTTGTACCGCTTCCTCCAAACGGATCAAATATTTTTGTGTAATCATTTTTTATAGCGTAATCTCTCAAAATCATTTTGAATAATTCAACTGGTTTTTGTGTAGGGTGATGCCGTTCTTCTTTATTTGCCATATCTTGCTGTATGAAACCATCCCAAAGAAAAGAATACACATGAGAGTTATTATCAAATGAAGTCCAAGCGTGTTCACAATTTGCAAAAGTTCTATCTGGCATATTTTCATGCTTATACCAAGTAATCATATATCTAGTATTTTCTAAATGCTCTATGAAGTAATTCCCACCAAATATAATTTGGTTCTTGCTTATTCTTTTAATTTCTTGAAATACTTCTTTATTTGGTATGTATGCATCCCAATCTTTAGCACCAAAATCTTTCGCCTTACCTCTAAAGCTTCCGCCTCCAACACTTCCCTTTGCTGCTGCATTTATCCCGTAAGGCGGGTCAGTAAGCACCAAATCAAAATACTTATCAGGTACAGTTTTCATAAACTCTAAGCAGTCGATATTGTGGATTTTATTTAGTTTGTCTTTCATTATTTTACCTCCTGTATTGGTTTATTATATGAAATTACTCTATAAAACCCGCTTGATTCTTTTTTGTATTCAACCGTTCCGATGTTGTTTTCATAATGCTTAAACATTTGGTAATCTCTTATGGCTCTATCATTTTTTCCTTCCACTTGTAACCATATTTGGAACTTACGATAAGGTGTTAAAAATTCAACTCTTATACATGGGTTACCAGCTTGGCTTACTGTTGGAGTAGCTTCAAGTGCTAAAACTTCATCTATTTGGTTACGTGTAGGGTCACGCTTTAGCTGTTTAAACTCAATAATAAGCTTTTCATTAGGGTCGATTAGCTCACCCTTGCAAGATGTGCATCTTCGTGCTGCAATATCATTTTCAGCATTACAAGCTTCACAAACTTTCATACTCCAACGGTAACCACAGCGTAAGCCCTCAAAGTTTGTAATAGATGGAATTATCCCATTGCATCTTCTTCCATAATGTGCAGGGAGTGGATCTCCTTTTGCAGTAGTAATTACAATTCCCATTAAGTCGGTAAAGTATCCATCCTCATTTATTTTATATCCTCCTTCATTTTTACGGTATGAAAATAAATTAGCATGGCTACATTCAGGGCATTTTTGTTCTAAAAATTCTTCACCTTTTGCGCCTCCAAATGTTTTTATGTTCGGATTAAATAAATCGCCATCTGGACAATGTCTATCTATGTTTTCGGCATAATCTAAAATCAAACAATCATTTTTATTTGGTGATAAACGTAAGCCCCGCCCGATAATCTGTTGGAATAATCCTACGCTCTCCGTAGCCCTTAAAAGTGCTACAACATCAATATGCGGTGCATCATAGCCTGTGGTTAGCACTGCTACGTTCACAAGATATTTTAATTGTTTATTTTTAAACTTTGTGAGTATATTTTTACGCTCTTGTTTTGGTGTTTCACCCGTTACAATTTCGGATAATTCAGGCGGTAAACTTGCCAAAACTTCGTTAGCGTGTTGGATAGTTGAGGCAAATAATAAAACCCCTTTTCTATCTTGGCTCTTTGCTACAATATCCGCTACGATAGCCGCTGTTTTTCTGCCGTGTCCTATAAAAGCCTTATCGACTTCTATGCTGTCAAATTTTCCCATCTTATTTAGTTCTAGGCTTGAAGTATCATACCTTTCTCCCCCTATTTGACCAATAATAGGATTGGTCAAATATCCTTGTTCAATCAAATAATTAGCATCAACTTTATACACTAATCTTTCAAAATATGGGTTTTTAAATTGGTCGGGTGGCAATGAATTTCCATTTTCATCTATTCCATAAATGAACCCGCTTCCCATACGGTATGGGGTTGCGGTAACTCCTACAACTCTTAATTTATTATTCTTTTTTCGTAGTTCGTCGATGATATGCTTAACGCTTGCAGTCATTCCATGCGCTTCGTCGATGATTACCATTGCGAAACGATCACCAAATTTATCTACTGAATTTTTAACGCTTTGGGGTGTTCCAAAAACTACGGGATGGCGTAAACATTTAGCTCCAAGGGAAGCACTAAATATTGAGGCAGGTTCTCCCGTAGCTAAATATTTCTCACGGTTTTGGGTAACTAATTCCGCACTTGGGGCTAAACAAAGAATAGATTTTCCATTGCTCTTTTGGTGAATAATTTTTGCAAGTTCTGCAATAATTAATGATTTACCCGCCCCAGTTGCAAGGTTTGCAACGATTGGGGATGATGATTTCATTATCTGATTAATGATAGCATTAACTGCATCTTGTTGATAGGGTCGAAGTGTCATTTAACGCTCCATGACACACTTGGACTACCACGCCATTTTTCTAAATCAGCATCAGGCAATAACTCTTTAATGGCTTTTGCATAACTGATTGAACCTACCCTTTCCGTTTTGAATAGTGTATAACCATAAATAGATCCACCTTCGTTATCGGTAAGTGCAACCATTTCGGCTAAATACTCTTTCATTTTTTCTTCAATGCGTTCTTTCTCGATTTTTAATAATTGATAAGCTTTCATAGTTTCGTTTAGCTTTTCGCTATCAAATACTTTTTTAGTCTTATCGGTCAAGTGTTTTTCAGCGTTTGGAAGTTCACGCTCGATTAAATATTCAGCGTAAAAAATTTCACAGTCTTTTAACATTCTTTCGATAAAAATTTCGTCACGCACGACGTTTTCAGTCTTAGTGCCATTTGGAGACCATTGAAAAAAGAAACATTCATCATACCCAGTGCAAAATAATTGATTTTGAATTTGAGCATAATAGTGCTTTTGATCGTTGATAGATTTAAACTCTCCTTCATTACGTAACCCATAAGGGCATTTAACCTCAATTAGGTAATCACCTAAAAGTGTTTTTACATATCCATCGGGTGAAGCCCCATAAATCTTTCCATATTTTATAAATGGTGCGGGCTCAACTTTATGCCCAGTTTCCATCTCAAATTCACTAATTGCACCTTCTTCGTGAAACGTACCGTATTCAGTTGCTACGTTTCCGCTAAACTCATTTGGTGCATTGTAGTATTCTCGTACCATTCTACGCATTACATCATCTCTAGTAGCGTATGGGGCTAACCCCATAATCGCACCGACTGATGAAGCGGTAATACGCCCTTTGCGTGATTCAAACCATTCTGGTGATCGTTGCTCCTCCATTAGAATGCAAGCTCCCCTGCTTCTTCATCTGTCATTTTCTTTTCTTCACGCTCAACTTTAATGACTTTATCAGGTACACCATCTCCTTTTGGACTAACCGCTGAAACCCAGTTCCCCCGCTTCATTTCGCCCGTGTTTTTATCTTCAATCGCCCAAATTTGTAACATGATTACCATCGGCTTATTAGTAAGTTTGGATTGCATCATCTCAGTAGTGGGTTCTTTACCGCTTGCAACCAATCCCCCTTTTGCATTGAAGTCAATCGCCATCAACATTCGTTTGGCTTTTTCTGATTTTTTAGCATCGTTATCGTTTACACGTATTTTTTGAAAGATTTTACGGTTTTTATACTCATCTGGTTTAATAACATTCCAACGAGCAGAGATATAACTATCCCCCTCGTATTCATCCCATTTAACTTCGTCAATAAACGCAAGTACCTGTGTTTTATTTGGGATCGGTGTTATTTCCCCTGAACCCATCTCAAATTGACCTAAATTTTCCGCTTCTGTGTTGTTTTCAATTGCCCAAAATGACATAATTTATCCTTGTTTTTTTGTTTTTGTTTGTAACGCTGGTATAAAATCAACAAAAGGGTTTTCGCCTTTTTTGACAACTAAATCGTTTTCGATTCCGTAACGGTTTTTAGAAATATTTGACGCACTTGCGTAAGTGATAGCGATACGGGTACCGTCACTCTTAGCTTTTTTACGCTCACCTTCATTGTTCGTAAAAAATGTTTCAAGCTTCAAAAAAGCAACTAAATCCACATCGTCCGTGTATGGTGCGATTGATTTTTTACCTAAGCGTAAATCATAGCGTGTATATGGAGATTCATCGGGAAGCTCAATAGTAGTTGTATCCGCATGAGCGATAAAAATAACATTTATTCCTTTATCACACAAAAGTCCTGCTGCCTTTCGTACCCGTTGGTGCATCGCTCCGACTGCTGAAAGTCCAGCCCCATATCCCCCCATAGCTTGATTAATGCTCTTTGGCTGTTTAGGGTCATTATCTACTACATATTGCGTAAACAATCGTTCTAGTACCGTTACTGAGTCGATTACGACTGTTTTATAGTCGTGTTTCTCATTAATAAGAGCACCGAGCTGATCCCATAATTGCTTAACGTCTGAAATAAGTGGGAAAGCATCGGGGCGTACTGATTCTGCAATAGATTGCATTCCATCTTCTCCACGGATAAACACTGGATTTGGAAACGTTGCCGCAAGGCTTGTTTTTCCTACTCCTGCATCACCTGTAATCGTAGCAATAAGCGCACGATTAATCGGTTTTGAGATTGTTTCAAGCAAACTCATATAATTCTCCTTCAAAAACCCTTTCGCTTTAAATCGGAAAGGTTCACATTGTTATTTTTGGTTTTTACACCATCAAGCCGTATAAATACGACTTTGAAGTGTAAAATTTGTTTATGCAGTATTATAATATAATTTTTTTATAATGTCAAGTAAATTGTTAAATTCCTTTGAAATATTTTGTAGTAGGCTGCCCCCTTACTGGTTTAACCTCTTCTTTTCTTATGTCACCATTGATTATTAAGTGATCTAACGCTTTCTCGATTACATCTTGTTTAACATTCTTCATTTTATTTTTTAATACTGCAACGGTGATTCCATGGGTTGTGCTCATATAAGTTAGAATCTTTGAGATAATAGCCCCGCCTTTGTCGGTGTCAGTGTTTGCGTTGGTCATAAGTATTTTTGACTTCATATCTTCTTTAATCAGTTCATACGCCCACATTAAATGCTCTTCGTTTCGCTCATGTTCTCCCATGCTTAGTATGAGGGCAATACGTGATACCATCTCAGCACCACGGCGGGTATATGCAACCATTCCATGGGATTCTTTTTGCACCTCTCCCATCTCCCAAAAGTCCTGCCGTATTTGATTAAATAGGTTTTTTGCTTTTAATGAAGACGGTATTTTTTCTATTTTACCCATAAGCTCAACTCGTCCGTTATAGGTATGCCCAGCGTGATACATATTAGATAATATTGCCCCTAATGCTTTTAGCTCTTGGTCTTCGCCTTCAGGTGGCTTATAATCCTCTTTGTATTTTGGATTATCTTCCAACTCTCTAAAAATAATAGCACGTGCAAAAAATCCATTATCTGCCATATCCTGATCAAGAAGGGTCGAGAATTTTTGTGGTGCAGTAAAGCCGATAATGTTAAGGAATGGATTAACAATCCCTTGATCGGCTTCAATCAAAAGATTTTTGATACGTGCATGGCGTTCTTTGTCATTATCTTTAGCCTCGTTTTCATCAATCTTTCGAGTGAGCGCATGGTATTCATTTTGCAATTCTTTTTTAAGTGCTTTTTTTGCGTCACCTGTTATCAATTGTACCCCGTTTGCTTTTGAATAAATACCCATTAGCGCACCAAAAATACCCTCTAAATAAGACGATGAACCGCTTTTTTGTCTAGCCCCTTGAATCTTTGCAAGCATCTCCCCTATTTCGTCAATGGTATAAAATGAGGCTTGATGGTCAATAATGTTTCGGTAAATCTCTTGTTCTGATTTAATATTACCGTGGACTGCTGATATTATGCCCGCCTCTCTCATAAGTGCGGTTAGTGATTGTAATATGCTCTCTTTACCCGTACCGCTTCCAGCAACACAAAAAGCAAATAAATTACCTGCTATTCCATCCTCTAAGCAGCGATAACGCAACCCCCCTGCGTTTGACACTGCCATGAGTGCAGCAGCTACCGCCAAATTTTCTCTTGGATACATAGAACGGCTATTAATCCATTTTGCAATTCGTCCAACTAATGCAGGGGGATTAAGTAGGTCGTATTGTTTACGCTTTGGCTCTTCAATATCTGGAATTTCACCCCAGTCTATTTCAGACGTGAAGGTTACATCGCCAATTTGATGAATATACCCATTTTGTTCTGCATAGTGAATAAGTGTGCCGATTGAAACTGGATTAGCACTTTTTCCGAATGAGTGCCAACGGTTTGATAGTATTTCAGCGTTAGGATATTTTTTACCTTTTGCACTCCATGTGTTCCAAATATCAAACCCTAATCCATTGGTTGCATGATGGATAGCCATGCCGCAACGCACCCAAATATCATGTTCACAGTCAGGGTCGATGCTATTTATCATTTCATTTAGTTCACTATCTGAAACGCTTAATTGTTCACCGTTGAAAGTTGATTTATATACGTCTTTCATTTCCAATAAATCAATAAGGCATTGTGGAGCTTCCATTATTTCAGATGGTGACCCGTATACAACTCTGTATTTGTTTCCGCTTTTATGGAGGCTACCAGCTCCCACAACAAACCCGCTACTTTTAAAGTCAATACCGCTGTAATCTTTATGGTGCTGATTTAATCTAATAGATGGTGGAGCTTTAAAATATAGATGTTTTGAACCTCCACCGCTTCCGGTTTCAACAATAAAACCGCACTCTAAAATTTCAGGGCATTGTTCTAAAAGTTTGGAATAGCTATCTATCCCTCCATTACGTGCATCTACGTCAATGACTATCAATCCCTTGCATAAAACCCCGTAACCTGTATCTAATTGTCCCGTGATTTCCATGCAGTCTAATTGGTCTTCATCCCACGGTTGCGTGACTTGCCAATTTGATGTTCTTGGATGCTTATAGAGTGCCGTACAATCAGGATTAAGACATTCACATAATCCGTCTTTTGTTACTCCATGCAAACCAAATATTGCATATCCTAAATCGTTGAATTCACGATACAGCATTACGCACTCTTTTTCGTGCGTTCACCATCTAACATCAAAACGTACATTTTTCCGTTTACAATCTTGGTTTTATATTTTTGTTTAACCGTCATAAAAATTGTTGCACGTACAGAATTTTTATGAAAACCTTTTAAATCAAGTTCAAACGTATCACCTACTTTTTTATTTGCAAACGCATCACGGATGTGTTCCGCCAAATTAATCGGGTTCTTATTTTTTTCAAACGGGTTCATGTATAGTCCTTATTTTTTGTTTGATGCAATTATAACATAATTTTTTAATAATCGCAACGTATTTTTAAAGATATTTAATTTTATTGTAATTATATTCGCCTAAAATAAGCTTGGAAGTGCGTACGCAGCGAGGTTTGCTCGTTATTTTATTATTTTATCCTAAATTGTTTTATATATACTCATATATAAATTCATACAAAAAATCAATCAAATGCCCATAGGGTAGGGATTCTCTTCTTTTTTCTATATATTTATATATATAGTATATATTAATATAATAATAAATAAATGAGTTTGTCCCCTTGTAGACGGAGTTATATTTTATTTTAGTAAGGATAAAATTAAATATAATTAATTTTTCTGTTTTTTTGCATAAATATTAAAAAATTGTGTTATAATGTCACATAAGCCAATCACGCCTCTATCAAAAGCGCATCAGATTGGCATCTGACAAAGTATCGTTTGATACCGTCGGAAAGTTATTTAAACGTAAATTGATAAAAGCTCTCTTTAAATCCATGCTAACCTGATGAGAAATACGCCTCATCTCGTCCTCTCTTATCGGGGAAGTACATTTGCAGGGCTGTTATCAGTTTATAATTAAGGGGTAAAGATGAGTATAGATATTAAATTTCGAGCGTGGGATAAGAAATATAATGAAATGCTAGATGATGATTTTATATTATTTAATGGGATGATATATAGAGAACCACGTGATTTTGAAGATGGACGTAATACAAATGCTTTAGAGATAATGCAGTTCACTGGGCTATTGGATAAGAAAGGTGTTGAGATTTATGAAGGTGATATTGTACATTGTAAATGGTTTGATGATGAAGACTTAACAGAATTAGGAAGTATAGAGTTTAGGAGCGGTGGTTTTGGTTTATATTTTATACCAAAACATTCTACAATACCACAGTTTTACTATACAAATAGATTTGAAAGTTTTGAAGTAATCGGAAACATATACGAGAACCCCGAACTATTGGAAGTAAAATGAGCTTCACACTTGAAAAAATCTACCAATGCACACGTAAAGAGTACACAGAGCTAACTGGTATCACACCGCAAGGACTCATCCAACACTTAGAAGCTGAAATAGCAATACTAGGACGCTCAATAGATATGTACCGTGAAGAGTATAGAAGTGGCGGTTCGGTAGCTAGTAAGTCACAACGTAGACTATCTGAGCTTATAACGGAGATACAAGGAAAGATTGACCATAAGATAGCTAAGGTTATTGATATTAAAAGTGAGTTTGAGCTATGAATAAGCAATTAATAGACAGATACTACGACCTCACATCTGACTTCAACGACTCACTATCCCTAATCGCTATTCTTCTTATCATCCACAAAAAAAGCGAACTTACATTCCCGGAACTCAAAACACAACTTAATGAATTAGAGTTTAAAGCTGATACGATTGATAATATCGAGGACATAGCCTTAACCACAGAGTCGCACGACATGGGACGGCTTATAAGATTGTTATCGCCTATCGACCAGCTATTTGTACGTGAGAAGCCTCGCGATATTCCTTCGACGATTACTGAAGGACGTAAGAAGTTTAAAAAAAAGATCATTCGTATAGTTAAATGCCCTAAGACAAAAAAAAGATCATTCGGTCTATTTGGGGATGCGTTATGATGTTTATAAACTGGTTAAAAAAAACAACCCATAGTCATAATTATAAAAGCTATGATTTTGTGCATCATGGATATACTTTATCATGGAGCGGAAGCATAGTTAAAAATTATATCAAAGTATATAAATGCAAATGCGGAGAAATAAAATGCGAAGATGGTTTTATTCTTTATAAGAAAAATAACGTTTTAACCGATGAAGATATCAAAAACTCATTTCCGTCACATGAAGTAAATTTTGTTTATCAAGATATGGGCGGAAACCAGTTTATGGAGTATTATCGTGATTAGTTTTATATACAAAGCCTTAAAGTATTACAACGACATCAAAGCGATTCGCAACGGCAGGATTAAAGAACGTATTTATAACCGACTACTCGGAAAACTATTTGGGAGGATGTATAAATGATATATTTGTACCAATGCCCCAACTGCAAACTCGAAACCGAAATAACCAAACCGATGGCGGAAGTGGATCGCGTTGAGTATTGCCATATATGTGAGAATGAATTACAAAGAGTATGGCAAGCACCGATGGTCAAAACAAGTGACGGGACAAAAGCATAATGGCATACAGTCAAGAGCAATGGGATCGGGCAAAGGCTTATTATGAAGCGGGGCAACATAACCCGCAACAGATAAGCGACCTTGTAGGTATAGAGCGATCAACTATTGTTAAAAAGGCTAAAATTCACAACTGGAAAAGTGGGGCAAATGCCGACTATATCGAAGCTCGTGTTATCGTAGCAGAGAAAAAGTCACAATTAAATTCACAAACTCTCAATGTGTTGGATAATATAGCGGATGAAACAATACGACATAAGAACCTAATCAACTCAAACGCTGAACTAATCGCCTCAAAGATACCAACCATGTTAGAGCAGATTGATAGCCCCTCAGACCTTAAGACACTTGCAGAAGCAAACGACCGATTAGCAATCACTCTCAAAGTTGCAGATCGTCACGCCAAATCAGGTGATGTGAACGTCAACGCAACTGCGGCAGTCGGTATCCAAACTATAACGAGAAAAATAGTTGATTAGTCTTGACGATCAAGGCAACCTCATTATAGAAACTCCACGGCACTTAGAGCCGATGTTACACCCCAAACGATATAAAGGGTTAAAGGGAGGACGTGGTTCAGGTAAATCGCACTTCTTCGCTGAGGACGTAGTGGAGCGAATGATATGCGACCCGAACCATAACGTAGTATGTATCCGTGAGATTCAAAAATCCCTTAAGTTCTCCGCAAAAAAACTTGTTGAAGATAAGATTAGAGAGTTCCAAGCCTCGCACCTATTTGATATTAACCTCACGGAGATTCGTCGTGTAGGCGGTACGGGCGTAATGATTTTCCAAGGTATGCAAGACCACACCGCAGACTCTATCAAATCATTAGAGGGATTTAACACTGCATGGGTTGAAGAAGCGCAAAGCATATCCGCCCGATCACTTGAATTATTACTGCCTACGATAAGAGCAGAAGGGTCGGAGATATTATTCTCTTGGAACCCTAACGATGAAGATGATGCGATTGAAAAACTATTCCGAGAAGAAGACCACAACTCTATTTGTATCCACGTAAACTACACGCAAAACAAATTACTACCGGACACGCTCAGGGATGAAGCCGAAAGACACCTAAAGAATAACCCCGACACATTTAGCAATGTATGGCTTGGAGCATATCGAAAGCTGTCAGCTGCTCAAATATTTAAAAACTACGACATACAAGAGTTTGAGCCTCCATACGGTACAGAGTTTTTACACGGTGCAGACTGGGGGTTCTCTAACGACCCGAATGCTATCAACCGCTTATGGATAGAAGGCAAAACGATTTATATCGACTATGAGGCGCACGGAGAGCATACAGAAATTGACGATATTCCCGAACTATGGGAAACTATACCAAATATTAAACAATGGCAAGTTAGAGCCGACAACGCACGCCCTGAGCTTATTAGTCACATGAAGCGCAAAGGTTTTAGAGTTATGCCGTCCGAAAAAGGCGCGGGAAGTGTTGAGGCTGGTATCTCGTTTCTATTGAACTATAAAATAATCATCCATCCACGATGTAAGCACACCGCCAAAGAGTTCTCGAAGTACAGTTACAAAGTACACCGATTAACAGGCGACATACTGCCCGAAGTAGTGGACGATTGGAATCACCACATTGACGCTATACGATATGCCATAGAACCATTGATAAAAAACAAGGCTAATTTGTTTGCTAATATGATTTGAACCAAACCATCATATCGGCTAAAATACACCTAATTATCCTTTAAGGGGAACGAATGAGTAACCGCAAACAAGTGCGCGACAATAAAAAAAGCTTTAAGACCGTTGACGGTTTCGCAAACTTAAATAGTAGATTAGGCGTAGGATTAGCTGAGAACAATCTAAGTCAAGGCCATTATCAATTTAACCTTATCACACGTAATCGTTTGCAATTAGAAGCAAGTTATCGAGGCAACTGGATGGTAGGAAATATCATCGACGCTATCGCAGAAGATATGACCCGCGCAAAGATTGAGCTTAGACACGCGGGCGACCCATCCGAAACAATGGAACTCGAACGCTCATTTACTCGTATGGGAATTTGGGGCGACATCACCGACGCGATTAAGTGGTCGCGCCTTTACGGCGGAGCTGTTGTAGTAATGATTGTAGAGGGTCAAGACCTATCGACACCGCTCAATATGGATACAATCTCCAAAGGGCAATTTAAAGGGCTTGTAACGTATGACAGATGGCAACTGCAACCAACACTCGATGACCTCATCGGAGTAGATGAAGGTGCAGAAGCTGGATTGCCTCGATACTATTCAATCGTAAACAATATCACGGCGGGCGTAGATCAAGAACTCGGCACAAAAATCCATTACTCTCGCGTTATCCGAATGACTGGAATAAACCTCCCATATTTCCAAGCGATTACCGAAATGTTTTGGGGAGAGTCAATCATCGAGCGATTATTTGACCGCCTTATCTCGTTTGATACTGCAACAATGGGGGCGGCGAATCTTGTGGATCGTGCATACCTTAGAACAATCGGAGTCGATGGATTACGTGAGATATTAGCCGCAGGTGGCAAAGCCGAAGAGGGTTTAATCTCGATGTTCTCTTATATGCGTATGCTTCAAAACAACGAAGGATTAACACTCACCGATAAGAACGACGATTTCCAAACGCATAGCTACTCATTCAGTGGAGTGAGTGATATTATCCTTCAATTTGGGCAACAACTCGCAGGGGCTTCAGGTATCCCATTGGTTCGATTATTCGGTCAATCACCAAGCGGAATGAGCGCAACGGGTGAGAGTGATATGCGTATGTATTACGATACTATCCTTGCTAAACAAGAGTCAATGTTACGAGAAGGTATCCAGCGCATCCTATCGGCAACGTATCGCTCAATCTACGGAAAGCCTATGCCCGAAGATACGACCTTCGAGTTTAAATCACTATGGCAAATGTCAGCGATTGATAAATCTACCATTGCGAACAATATCACGACAGCTATTACGACTGCATATCAATCGGGAATACTAAACGACGCAACGGCACTCAAAGAGCTTAAACAATCGTCAGAGATTACGGGGGTTTATACCAACATTACGGATGAGGATATTGTAGAGGCTGAGAATGAACCACCTATGCCGTCCGTCGAAACTGTACCAACGGAACAACTGCCTACAAATGAAACGGGCGATAGTATTTCATGGACTGATAAAATAAAAGCGTGGGTGAAATGATAGACGCGGTATTACTCACCATTGGGTTTATTATAGTTATTGGATGGGCAATTTTCACATCAAAACAGCCTGATACTTCGATATGTGCTTTAGTAAAAGCAAACGGGGGGAAACGTGCCAAGCCTAAAACCAACCGCTACTAAGGCATCAGAGAAGCGTTACGCCTCTGATCTCCGAAAGATAGCTAAAGCCTCATCTATGCTGATAATGTCACACGTAGATGATTGGCGGTTTGATTCATCAGCACTTATCCTATTAGCGAAATATGCCGAGAGTTTAACGCCTTGGGCTATCCGTACCGCTTCAAAAATGTTGAGTGATACTAACTCAAACTCAGATAGGTTCTTTTCGGCTCAAATGAAATCAATGGGTAAAGAATACAATCGACAACTCGCAGAAAGTATCGCAGGAATGAAGGCTAAACAGCTACAAAACGAACAAGTAGAGCTAATCAAGTCTATCCCTATTAAGGCAGGATTACGCGCTCAGGAGCTATCACAACAAGCGGCAGCAGATGGTAAACGTGCATCTGAGGTAGCGAAAGAGATTGCACGTACTAATGAGGTAACAGAGGCAAGAGCTATGACGATAGCAAGGACGGAAGTTAGTAAAGCAAATTCGACATTCAACGAGGCAAGAGCATTAAGCATAGGAAGCCCGGGATATTTTTGGAGAACCTCTGATGATGGCGATGTACGACCATCACACGCAGAAATGGAAGGGCAGTTTGTCGAATGGTCAAACCCTCCAACTCTTGACGATATGACAGGACACGCTGGATGCTTCCCGAATTGTAGATGCTATGCGGACATTGCGATTTGACGACATACCCCCTACGTGCTAATATTATGACAATTTATAGAAAAGGCTCATTATGCAAGTCTTAGATAATGACACATTGCCAGTATCAGAAGCTAATTCCGACGTATATACCCAAATAGCTCGTGGCACTGTATCAGGGGCGACACCTTTTAGCGGTTATGGTCAGTATGTTTCAACGGGAACGACTACCAACCACGTTATATGGCCTGATGGTGTGTTTACATTGCCTCCTATTGGTGGCGTTCAAATGTCAATCGTATCGACTGGCGTAAATGCGGCACAAGACAGCGCAAATGGTACTGGCATCCGAACTATGGATATTCATTACCTAGATGCTAACTTAGTCCCTCAAGTCGAAAACATTACCTTAAATGGGTTAACTCCCGTTTTGACAGTAGCAACAAATATTCGCTTTATCCAATGTATGCACATCACAACCGTTGGCTCACTTAAAGCAGCAGCAGGTGTTATCACTGCTACTAATTCGGCTGTTATCTATTCTCAAATTGATGCGGGTTCACGCCGTTGCTCTTCAACTGCTCGCATGGTTCCAGCTGGTAAGCGTTTATTTGTAGCAGGGGCAACGGGTGGCTCGATAAGCGGAACGGCTGCGGCTGGGGCTGTAATTAAAATAAGCGCAACGTATTTTGAGGGACACGACCTTACATCACAGACTCTATTTATTCCATTTGGGTCTATCTCAATGCAGGATATGAGTGTAGCCTATACCTTCCCTATTCCAGCAGGGCCATTCCCAGCTGGTACAGTCGTACTAATGGAAGTAACCGTTGATAAAGCCGCAATCATAACGGGCAACTGGTATGGATGGTTGGAGAACGCATGACATATTACGGCACTAAGCTAAGCGATAACATTACCGAAACACCCGAAGGATTTTTAATCTGTCACGATGTTATTATCGCTCGTACAGGTACACAAGATTACGCACCGTTTGAAGTTCCCGTTAAATCGAAAACTAATATGGTGACTATTCACCGTGAAAAAGACGAAGTGTTGCACATTAACACTATCGCCTCATTTGAAGGTAAACCAGTTACAGCAGGACATCCCGAAGGATTTGTTACCCCTGATAACTGGAACGATTTGGCAATGGGGTTTGTAAAGAACGTCCGACCTCATGAGGAAGGAGAGGACGGCTATATAATGGCTGACCTATACATCACGAACAGTAAAGCAATCCAAGCCGTTAGAGATGGATTAAGGGAGGTTTCATGCGGATATGAAGCCGATTACACCGACCTCGAAAACGGCGAAGGTAAGCAGACAAACATTTTAGGCAATCACGTTGCACTCGTACCGAAAGGACGATGTGGCGAAAAATGCTCAATTCAAGACGCTCAATCTCAACAAGGAGGGATTATGAATATTAAAGACAAAGTGATTGACGCACTATCTAAAATCTTTGACGCGGCTGAATCAGTCGAAGAAGAAGTTATTGGAGAAGATGCAGAAATCGAAACGCCAGCAAGTGAAGCTAAAGAACTTGGCAAACTTGACGAACTTGGTGCGAAACTCGATCTATTGATTGAAGCTATCGGGAAGCTTGTGTCTCTTGAACAAAAAGAGGCAGAAGTCGAAGCTACAGAAATGGACACAGTGGAAGAAGTTGTTGTTGATAAGTGTGATGCGGCAGACGCTGACACTATCGCTCGTGCTGAAATCATCGCTCCGGGCATTGCTAAAGACGGTGACGTTAAAGCAAAAGCTATGGATGCGTTCAAGGGTACGGTAGAAGGTCAAGAGATCATCGGTTCGCTTCACGGTGTAACGGGTGATGCTCTTTTCGTTGCGGTTTCCGAATTGCTTAAAGCAAAACGTAATGCTACAATGATGCGACCTATGGGTGATTCACTACCTAGCCAAAAGGCTACGGCTGAGGATTTAAACAAAAAGTATGCCGATTTTTGGGCTACTAAAAAATAAGGAGAGATAATGGCTAATAGTTATACTTATCGTATGCCTTCAGGTGTTGTCGGGTCTGTTACTCGTCCACTTGAAACGGCAGTCGAAAGCGTTTTTTTAAATGCTTCTAAACCCGTTCTATCATTCGGTGCGCCTATTAAATTGGTTAGCGGAAAAGCTGAACCACTAGAGGCAAGCGATGCCGCATCAGTCTTCTATGGTATCTTAGGTCGTGTTGCACCTTCAATCGGTGGAAGCACAGCTCAACTATTCACAAGTCAATTACCAAACACTGATTCAGTTCAGGGAATTGTTACTCGTGGATATGTAAACGTAGCTTGTGCTATTGGAACGCCTGTTCGTGGTGGACAAGTTTACGCTCGTGTCGTTGCTGATACCGGCAAACTTGTAGGTGACATCGAAGCAACTGCGGACGTGGTAGTTGTTGGCGGTACAATCACAGGTACAGGTACAGGTACAATCGCGGCAACTGTAACAAGTGCGGCAATCGTTGGAACATGGTCTTTGAAGTTACAAACAACTTCCCAAACTTCTTTGGTGACTGTAATCGACCCTCTTGGAGTTCGTCATCTTGACGCAACAGTAGGAACAGCTTACACAAGCGGTGGCTTGACTTTCACTATTACGGCGGCAGGAACAATGACAGCGGGTGATTCATTCGCGCCAGTGGTTACAGCTAAAAACGTGGCTCTTTCAAATGTTGTTTGGGCAGTAGACGGCAAAGACGGTTCTAATAACACCGAAATCCGAATCAAAGCATAAGGGGAACACATGGCAATTACTATGGATAGCTCATTAGCGTATTTCGTTAATCAGCTGGATAACTTCGACCGTACAATTCACGAGCCGCTTTATAGCGTAACGTGGAGCCGTGACATTAAGTTGCGTTCAGGCATTACAATGGCGAATGAGTCTACATCATTCACACGTACCTCTTATGGTTCAACTGGTGGAATGTCAGCGGGTAGTAACACTCTTGGCGGTGGTAAATCATTTATCGCTCCAAACAGCACTACTCTTGCAGGTATTGACGTAAACGGTGAACGTGTTGTTAAAGCACTTCGTCTTTGGGGTCAAGAAGTTGGCTACTCAAACGTAGAGCTTGAGCGTTCACAAATGATTGGACAGCCTCTTGATGTTTCTAAGTATCAAGGTATGACTATCAAGTATAACATGGACATTGACGAATCGGTTTATATCGGTGACATTGACCAAGGGTACAAAGGTCTTTTGAACAGTGCGGAAGTAACTGCGGCTAACGTAGCGACTAAAGCGGCAACAGGTACAATTTGGATCGGTAACGCTACTCCTGACGAAATCCTTGAGGACGTAAATACTATGTTGGAAGCGGCATGGGCGGCAACTGGCTATTCTGTTTGTCCTTCTGAACTTCGTTTGCCTCCTGCTCAGTTCGCGTACATTTCTTCACAGAAAGTAAGCACAGCTGGTAACGTGTCAATCTTGACATTCTTGGAAGATAACTCATTGAGCCTTCGCATCAATGGTACTAAGTTGAATATTCAGCCACTCAAATGGTTGACTGGTCGCGGTGTGTCAAGCGTTGATCGTATGATGTGTTATTCAAACAATGATATGTATGTTCGTTACCCATTGGTTCCGATTCGTCGCGAAACTGCATACTATCATGGCATCCGCTTTGCCGCTCCTTATATCTCAGCATTCGGGGAACTTGAATTTGTTTACCCTGAAACTGTTAGATATGGGGATGGAATATAGTATGATCGCTAACTTTAAAGGGTCGTTCACTATCGACGGAGTAACTTTCTCCGCAGGTGAACATATCCTTAACAAAGAGCAATCTAACCACTGGTACGTCCAAGGACTTATCAGTGACGGGCTTGTAGAAGTCATACAAAACGACATCGAAGCGGAAGTTGTCGAAGAAGTAGTTGCCCAAAAGGAAGCCCCACAAGTTGAGGCAGTCGAAGAAGTAGTTACGGAAATTAAAACACGCAGAAAACGAGGATAATATGACTATCGCAACATTTCGTCTTAACTTTCCACTATTCGCGGATACCGTAAAATATCCCGAGGCTATGGTTACCTTTTGGAGTACCATTGCAGAGGGACAAGTGGCATTAGACAGATGGGGCGATATTCGTACTCAAGCGGTTGAGCTTTATACGGCTCACCACCTCATAATCGCAGCGGATGGTAACATTGGAAAACAAACGGGGATACAATCGAATAAATCCGTTGGGGATGTTAGCGTCGGCTACGATACACAGTTAAGCGGTGAATTAAACGCGGGGCATTGGAATTTAACCACATACGGCAAACTCTTTATCCGTTTAGCGCGAATGTATGGCGCAGGGTGTATTCAATTATGAGTTTCAAAGTGATAACCGATAAAGTCGCGGGAGTTCTAAAAAATATCAAGCAGATAGAAAACGCTCGTGTCTTAGTCGGTATCCCAAAAGAAGAGAACGCACGAAGCGATGATCCGATGGGTAACGCTGGTATAGGTTATATTCAAGAGATTGGAAGCCCTGCACAAAATATACCCGCTCGTCCTTTTCTTATCCCCGGTGTTAAAGCCATCGAGGACAAAGCCGCCGACATTCTAAAAGATGGAGCGTCTAAGGTTCTCGAAAATGGAACTATGACGGCACACCTTACTAAGGCTGGAATTATTGCATCAAACAGTGTAAAAGATACTATCACAAAAGGCGAAGGGTTTGAACCGCTCGCAGAGTCTACAATCAAAGCACGACAACGCAAAGGCTTTAAAGGTACTAAGCCACTGATTAGAACGGGACAGCTCCGTAACTCAATCACTTATATCGTGAAGGAGGCATAATGGCACTCATTGACGTATCGGAGTTAATGACCGATCCTGACTTTACTAATACAATATCATTGACCCGCCGCACTCAAACGATCAGCGATTATGGCGAAACAACATTAACGGGAACAGCTACTAATATGACGGCAATCGTCCAAGCTGGAAGCGGTGAGGTATTGAAACGAAATCCTGAATACTCCATAATGGAAGATTGGATAACCATCTATGCTAAGTTTGATTTTAGAGCAGATGGAAACGGATACTATTCCGACCTTATCACATGGAATAGCCGTAACTTTCAAGTTAAAAGCGTAACAGACTTTATGAATTGGGGCGAAGGGTACACTCGTGCCGATTGTCTTATTGAAGGAGCGATTTAATGGCTGACTCATCCACTGGCGGTTATTTAGTACCAACCGAAACCGCTTTAAATGTAGAACAATTTTTCCATGATCTGATTATGAATCTTACTGGGCTTGATAAATTATTAATACGTAGAAGATGGCAGCCTAAAGCGCCAATAATGCCTTCTAGCAACACAGGTTGGTGTGCATTTGGTGTGACTGAATTAGAAAGTGACGACACGGCATACCTCAGCAAAAATGCAGTGAATACGGCTGACATTATCCGTCACGAAAAATACTCGGTGCTTTGTTCGTTTTATGGTACTAATGCTCGTGATTATGTTCGTAAAATGCGTGACGGCTTAGAGATAGGACAAAACCGTGAAGTGCTATTTTTAAACAACTTCGGGTATATCACTTGCACACCCGCTACTCATGCGCCTGAATTGATAAATGATATTTGGAATGACCGTTACGACATTGAATTTCAATTTGCCCGACAAATAGGTATCAGCTACAATATTAAGGATATTGCGTATGCAGGGGTCTATCCTATTATGGACGGGCTTATAAATACTGACACGATAACAGTCGTATCAAACTCATAAAAAGGAAATAACATGGCACTTTCAGTCAGCCGATTGGTTAATGTAACAATCAATCTTTCTCCATTAGCGGCACAACGTCGTTCTTTTGGTATTCTAATGATCGCGGGGGATAGCGACGTTATCGACGGTTCAGAGCGTTATCGTTCATACACCGATATCGAAAGCATTGCGACAGATTTTGGAACGTCAGCAAGTGAATATTTAGCCGCGTCTTTATATTTTGCACAATCTCCAAAACCTGCTAATTTGATGATTGGACGTTGGTTGCGTACTGCTACCGCTGGATTCGTTAAAGGGGCAACGCTTACAACCGCTCAACAATCAATGGCGGTATGGACTGCTATTACTACGGGGTCAATGAAGATCACTATCGACGGTGTACTTAAAACACTTACGGCTTTGGACTTCTCAGCTCAAACAACCCTTAACGGTGTTGCAACGGTTATCACTACTGCATTATCAGCGGCGGGAACTTGTACGTGGGATGGCTCACGCTTTAAAATCACTTCGGCAACGACTGGCATATTGTCAATCGTTACTTTTGCTGAACCAACTGGATCGGGAGCTGATATTTCAGTGCTTCTAAAACTCACTGCGGCAACTGCAACGGGTGTGGTCGGTGGATATGCGGCTGAAACTCCTGTCGCTTGTGCAACTGCTTTAGCAAACGTAAGCGCGGCATGGTACGGCTTAACATTCGCGGCGGCAACTATGCCTACTGATGATCAATCGGTCGATGTAGCGGCGGCGGTTGAAGCGTTTAGTGTTTCTCGTATCTTCGGGGTAACTGCCACAAGCACAACCGTCCTTGATTCAACGGTAACAACTGATATCGCATCACGGCTCAAAACATTACTTTATAAGCGTTCATTTGTTGTTTACAGTGCTAATGCTTTCGCGGTGTGTTCAATGTTCGGGCGTGCGTTCTCGGTAAACTTTGCCGCCAATCGCTCAACACTGACTTTGATGTATAAAACAATGCCGGGCGTAGTCGCTGAAACACTTACAGAAACACAAGCACAAGTCCTCGCTGATAAACGCTGTAACGTCTATGTGAATTACAATAACGATACCGCGATTATTCAATACGGTGTTATGAGTGGTCAAGCGTATTTCGACGAAATGCACGGGCTTGATTGGTTTCAAGATGGCGTACAAAATGCTTGTTACAACTTGCTTTATCAATCAGCTACAAAAATCCCTCAAACAGATGCGGGCGCGAATCAACTTGTAACGGTTGTGTCGGCTGTTTGTGAAGAAGCTATTAATAACGGATTGGTCGCGGGTGGCCAGTGGAACACTAGCGGATTTGGTCAGCTAAAAATGGGGCAATACCTCAAAGAAGGCTATTATATTTATATGCCTCCTATGGCACTACAAGCACAAGCAGACCGCGAAGCTCGTAAAGCTCCACCAATGCAAGTCGCTCTCAAGCTCGCAGGGGCTATCCACACCATCGACGTTATCGTCAACGTGAACCGCTAAGAGAAATTCTTAGTGTGTTCAAAATCATTTTCAATAACATATCTATCATAGGCAAGTGCGGCAGTTCTTGGGTTATCAAAAAAACCTAGATGTTTTTGCACCCTTTGAATCTGTATCTTGGCTTGATATTTATCTTTTTGAGTATTAAAAAACACTCCTTTGTACCCGCTTGAATTATTTTTTCTAATCCTCTTTATGTTTTGAGATTGTATTGTTTTAGTTGACCATCTACAATTCGATGGCTCATAGTTTCCATCGTTATCTCGCCTGTCTAATGTCAGCCCTTCCTTAAAAGATGGATACATATCTTCAATGAAGTTGTTAATGTCTTTCCACCTATCACAAACTGTAATACCGCGTCCTCCATAACTTTCATATTTATGGTTTTTTATATTGAAACATCTCCTAATCATTGCATCCCATGTTGGATATAATCTATGATAAGATAATGAGTGTGTAACAGTTCTTTCTTTTGTCTTTAATTTATTATAACATCCACACGATTGCGTATACCCATATTTAACAGATTGTATAACACATTCAAATTCAGCGCCACATGAACACTTATAAAGTCCATATCTTCTTTTTTGCAATGAAGTTGGTTTTGTATATCTCATCCCCAAATCTTCGATTAACACTGGTGCTGATATTTCTTGATTGTTTAACATTGTAAGACCCCCGTCTTATGAAATTTGATTGAGGATGGACGGGGGAGTGCATCCCCTATCAAAGCCCATAACAATAACATTATAATTGATTTTGCTTTAAATATCAATAGGTGCTAAAATATCCGTATCTTAAAATAAAAATAATGGAGTATCACATGGCTACATATAGCTTTTTGGATGTAACTGCCGCTATGAGCGGTGCTGGGGGGAATATCAACCTTGGAGCTGGAAGTGCCGTTTCTGAAGAGGGTATCACCGTTGAAGCGGTAGAAGACAAGTCTGTAATGACTATCGGAGCAGACGGAGCGGGTATGCACTCGCTTATCGCGTCCGAAGCTTCCACTGTGACTATCCGTCTTTTAAAGACTTCACCTGTAAACAATCAGCTTCATGAGATGTATAAACAAAACACAATCTCATCAGCTAATCACGGAGCGAATACAATTACAATCCGTAACGCGGCAACAGGTGACAATATCACTCTTCAACAAGTGGCATTTAAAAAGCGTCCGACAATCACCTACGCCAAAGAGGGTGGAATGAACGAATGGACGTTTGACGCGGTTAAAACCGAAATGACACTCGGTGTCGGAACTCCTGAGGCGTAAGCATGGATTTTGTAATTAACGGGGTGAGCTATAAGGCTTCAAAACTCCCCGCCATGAAACAATTCCATATCGTCCGTCGTGTCGCTCCTCTCCTCGCTGGAATGGCTGATAAAGACAAAGCACTCGAAGGAATTATGAACGGTATCGGATCATTGAAAGATGAAGATGCAAACTATATTCTCTTTGGCTTATTGTCATGTGTTGAGCGTGAACAAGTCGGTCACGGTTGGGCGAAAGTTTGCCCGGGCGAATCTCTAATGTTCCAAGATATTGACCTCGCGGTAATGTTCCAAATTGCTACTAAAGCATTTCAGGAGAATTACAGCGGTTTTTTGGACGGAATGGGGTCACATTTGAACCTCGACAGCCTGAAACAAAACGCTCAGTAACTTGGGTATCCCTTCCCGATGGGGAGGACTGGATTTTACGTCCAGTTATGCACGGACTTATTAAATATGAGAGCCTTATAGACGGCACACTTTCTATCGAGGACGTGGCTTTACTAAATGAGGCGCTTACGGTAAAATTTGAAAACGAAGAACGATTTAAGGAGGCTTGTGAATGAATGACACTATCAAACAGTTCCTTGTTGGTTTGGGCTTCCAAATTGATGAAGCAGGACTGCGAAAGTTTACTGATGGTATCGCAACTGCCTCCACTCGTGCCGCCGCTTTAGGTGCTGTCACTACTGCCGCCGCCGCCGCTATCGTTGCGGGGGTTTCAAAAGTAGCCGCAGAATTTAATCAGCTCGATTTATTAGCTCAAAAGTACAATACCACAGCCTCAGAGATTGACGATTTTGTTGACAGTGCCGAAATGATCGGTATCGGTGGTGAAGCCGCTGAAAACGCTCTCGAAACTATGAACAAAGTTGTCGGTGAAGCCGCGCTCGGAATCGGTCGCGGTAAGATCATCCTTGAAAAATTAGGCATCCAAGCCAAAGACACGGCGGGTAAAGTCCGTCCAGTCACCGAAGTAATGGGAGACTTACAAGCCAAACTCGCAACGATGGATCGCGGTCAAGCGATGGCGATTATGGAGAAAATGGGCTTAGACCCTCAACTCCTCCGAATGTTTAATGGTGAACTTGGAAACATCGCAAAAATTCAAGAAGAAATGGCTACTACTGATAAATCGGTGGGGTTAGACTTTGAACAAGCCGTTCAAGAATCGAAAGCATTTCAAGCCTCAATGATAAGCATGAAAACGGAAGCACGTTTATTATGGCACTGGTTTACTACATTATGGGAATCACTTGCAGTCAAGCTTATGCCAAAGGTTCGCGCAGGGCTTGACCGTATGGGTAAAACATTCGAGGAAATGCGCCACAAATTACAAGACAATGGGAAACGAATAGTTGAGGCAATATCGCCTATACTTAATGTAATTCTAAGAGTTGGTCAAGCATTTATACAGTTCTTTGCGCGGGGGATTGAAGTTGCGAATAGTGCAGTCGGGACAGCATTAAATCTTTGGGGAAAATTACAAGATATTACGGGTGGGTTAGCTGGTAAAATCCTTCTTGTTGTAGCCGCTTGGAAATTCCTAAATCTCAGTTTCCTAAAATCTCCACTCGGAATGATAGTAGCTTTGGCAGCTGGCGCATTACTTCTTTATGATGATTTTATGACATGGAAAGAAGGCGGAGAATCCCTAATCGATTGGGGTAGTGACTTTGGGGCTAAGATGTTCTGGGTTGCTTCAACTGTTGCAGGGCTTGGAGTAGCAGTCTTAGCAACAAAAGCGATAATGGCAGGATACGCCATAACTATGAATATAGTCACAGTAGCAATGACGGCATATCAATCTATTCTTAAAGCAGTTCAAATAGGAATGTTATTATTTAACCTCACTATGGCGGCTAACCCTATCGGGTTGGTGGTTGTAGCTATCGGTGCATTAATAGCGGCAGGGGCATTGCTAATATCTAATTGGTCAACCGTTCGTACATGGTTTGCAAGTTTCTTCCAATGGTTCGGAGATAAATTTGATGGAATGTCTAAAATGGCTTCATCTCTTGGAGGAATATTCGGAGGAGGTTCGTCCGCACCATCGCCCCAAGCACGAGCGGCGGTATCAGGGGGCGCAAATATGAATCAAGCTACAACCATTAACGTATCAGGTGGAGCAAACCCACAAGCCACAGCACAAGCCGTAGCGAATAAACAAAAAGACGTTAATGCCTCAATGACACGAAATGTAAGAGGAGCGGCACGTTAATGGCAGTCATACGCTCAATCGGTGGCATAATCCCTGACGTAGTAGTTGAAGAAACACACACGGACGAAATAGAGATTACACAACACCCCGTACAGCAAGGAGCGGCGATAAGCGATCATTCGTACAAAAAACCTATGACTCTTAAAATGTCGGTTATGTTCGGGAAAGATGATATAAACATAACATACAAAAAGCTTTTAGATTTACAAAACAAAAATGAGCCTATGGACGTAGTGACGGGTAAGCGGTCATATAAAAACATGATGATTAAATCGCTATCGGTTACTACAAATAAAGACACAAACTCTATTCTAAAAGTCGAAGCGGAACTCACCGAAGTGATTATCGTATCGGTAACTGTTACGAATGTACCAGCACGAGCAAAGCAAAAGAACGCAGGGAAAACGGGGGCAACTGAAAAAGCGGGAAGCAAACAAGCTCAACCCGTACAAGAAGAGAAAAAGAAATCCGCATTAAGGAGTCTACTTGGCTGAGTATCTAATCCCATTAACAAGTATTCCGCAAGAGTTCTCAATCTCTTTAGATGGAACAGAAATAACAATCTTCCAACGATGGAATGAATATAGCGGTTGGGTTATTGATTTAAAAAATACCGCCACAAACGTATCCATAATTGCAGGGCTTCCACTTATTACAGGATGCGACCTATTAGAGCCGTTTCCTGAGCTTGGATTTATCGGGGCGTTGGTAGTCTATACCGATGGCGACCCGATGGCTATCCCGACACTCGACAACTTAGGCGCAGACTCTAACCTCTATTACGTGACGGCATAAAATGGAACAATGGAATAGAAAATGTAGCCTTATAATAGGGGGCGACGGCAATGGTGTTGATGTGTCACAATTACGAATTACGTTCACCATTAAAAAAACGTCAGTCCAAACCCCTAACGAAGCGGAAATAAAAGTTTATAATTTATCCTCTGAAACATCGGCACAGATTCAGCGTGAATTTTCCCGCGTTATTTTACAAGCAGGATATAAGGATAATTTTGCTGTTATTTTTGACGGTACAGCCAAACAAATTAAGACAGGGCGTGAAAATGGAACAGATACCTATTTGCACATATTCGCCTCCGATGGTGACGCTTCTTATAACTTCGCGGTGGTCAATACAACTTTAGCGGCAGGGTCATCACCTACCGATCATATCAACGCCGCCGCCGAACCTATGGCAGAACACGGAACAACCGTCGGACACGTTGGAGAAGTTGGAGGGCAGAAACTCGCACGAGGTAAGGTGATGTATGGAAACTCGCGCGACTACCTAAGACAATCGGCTCAAAGTTCGGATTCCGATTGGTCTATTCAAGATGGCAAATTACAGGTTATCCCGATAAAAGGACTATTGCCGACACAAGCAATATTGTTGAATTCAAAAAGCGGATTAATCGGAACGCCAGAGCAGACAAACGACGGTATAAAAGTTCGCGCACTTCTTAACCCTATGATTAAAATCGGTGGAAGAATAATTGTCAATAATAAAGACATTGAGTTGGCTACAATATCGGAAAACAAAACTACAAAATCGGGTGAAAAAAAGAAACCAGCCGATAAACCAGCGACAATCGCAGACGATGGGGCATACAAAGTTATTAAAATCGAATACACTGGCGACACGAGGGGCACTGATTGGTATTGTGATATGATAGCGATAGATATTGACGAATCAGCACCTACGGGGGAAGAGGTAAAAAATGGATAGAAGGGAGCGCATATCTGATGAGGAAGAAACGCTACGAATGGCGTTTGACTCAAACCTTGCTAATTTATGGACGGCTTTGCCTTGTATCGTATCGGCTGTCGATTTTGACGCTAATACCATTTCAGCGCAACCCGCTATAAAAGGCACTACGACAAACCCAAACGGATCTACTCAATCAGTTAATCTCCCTATGCTTGTGGATGTCCCTATGGTATTTCCGACCGCTGGGGGGTATTCGATTACGTTTCCAGTTGCGATCGGTGATGAATGTTTGGTTGTTTTCGCTTCACGGTGCATCGACGGTTGGTGGCAATCTGGGGGAGTTCAAGAAGCGATGGAATTTCGGATGCACGACTTATCGGATGGCTTTGCTATTATCGGAACACGCTCACAAGCTCGAACCGTAACCGCATGGGATACGGCAAACCTTCAAATAAGAAGCGATGACCATAACACACTTATAGAGGTAGATAAGACGGGAAAAGTAAACATCACCGCACCCACCTCAATGACAGTCACAACCCCATTAGCTACGTTTACAGGTAACGTAAATGTGGGAGGAACTTTGACTGCTACAACCGACGTTATCGGAGGGAATAAGTCATTGAAAAATCATGTGCATAGCGGTGTAACAACAGGGTTATCAAATACAGGAGCGCCAGTATGATATACAGAAAATTAGACAACGAAGGTGATTATACTTTTGGGGGAAATGGTAACAGCTTTTACCGTAACGATCCGCTCGGAGTTTCGCAGTCCGTAATCACACGCCTAAAGCTTTGGGAGAATGATTGGTTCTTAGATATTACAGAAGGCACTCCTTATCTCGGTGGAGTTATGGGCAAATACACCATTGACGACGTGGACTCAATTATTAAAGACCGAATTGTAAATACCGAAGGAGTTACAGAGATAACTTCATACTCATCATCCTTTAATCCCGATTTGAGAAAGTTCAGCGTATCCGTTACAATATCCACAGCATACGGTACAGCCGTAATTAATGAGGTTTTATAATGGCGTTTAATGACTTGATTTATTTTGATAGCACAGGCTTTCATTATGCGGATTATCCAACGCTACTCGCTCGTATTACCTCAGATTTTCAATCTATCTATGGGATTGACGCTTATATTGACCCCGATAGTCAAGATGGGCAAAACCTCGCCATTCGTGCAACTTCTATTTATGACGTGTGCCAGATTGTATCGGCGGCATTTACTCAATTCTCTCCTACCTTCGCACAGGGTTTATGGCTATCTTCTACTGTAAAGACAAACGGAATTAGACGATTAACCGCAACAAATAGCACAGTCGATTTAACAATCATTGGAACAGCTGGAACAGTCATAACAAACGGTAAAGCAGAAGATACAAACGGGGCTAAATGGAATCTACCTACAACGGTCACGATCCCTTTGGGCGGCTCTATTGTAATCACGGCAACGTCAGAAACAGCAGGGGCTATTACGGCTTCATCCGCAACGATCACTAAGATAGCAACTCCAACACTCGGATGGCAAACCGTCAATAATATATTAGCGGCAACCGCAGGGCGCAATATGGAAACAGATGCGGAACTTCGCACCCGCCAAAGAGTATCAACCGCTATGCCTTCGCTTTCAGTCCTTGAAGGAATAAAAGGCGGCATTGCAAATACAATAGGGGTTACCCGTTCAAAAGTATATGAGAATGATAGTAACGTAACTGATGCTGACGGAATACCAGCGCACAATATTTCGGCAGTGGTAGAGGGCGGCACGACTCAAGCAATCGCAGATGCTATCGCACTTCGTAAAACTCCAGGCACTGGAACATACGGAACTACATCGGCAACATCTTATGACCGATACGGTGTACCAAATACAATCAACTTCTACCGCCCCACAAATGTAACCATTAAGGTTGAGGTAACAATCTCCGCTTTATCAGGATATTTAACAGCATACGCTGACTCAATTAAACAAGCATTGGTCGATTATATTGCAACGCTTGGAATCGGTGACGATGTTTATTTAACAAAACTTTACGTCCCCGCTAACTTATCAGGAACGGCGGCGGGGTTGACGTTTGATATTTCTCT
>Ga0316626_10000061_pt1 | contig 37436 bp, 47 predicted proteins | sample OWC_Aug_T1_C1_D5_FD_207656 | JGI IMG/M metagenome (GOLD analysis project Ga0316626, IMG submission 207656) | Wetland soil microbial communities from Old Woman Creek delta, Ohio, United States - OWC_Aug_T1_C1_D5_A | ecosystem: Environmental > Terrestrial > Soil > Wetlands | place: USA: Ohio...
TTGCCATTGCTCTATATCGAAAAGAGTTTTGGGACAAGTTCGGCTTCGGTGCCATCTTAGACCAAACGGCGGCAACAAAGTGTATGGACTGTGCAGTGAACTGCGGCCCCAAGCGTTCCGCCAAGATCTCCCAAGGTGCTGTCAACACTTTGCTCCCAAGAAAGCTTGTGATTGATGGAGCGTTCGGCCCCATGACCTATGGCGCTATCAACTCTTTGGACCCTCGCAAATTTGTCAAGGCGATGTCAGTAGTCATGGCGGATTACTACAACTCAATCGCCATCTCTCGTCCGCAAAATTCCAAGTTTCTACCTTGTTGGCTTAAACGGGCTAAGTGGGGTGTGATGGAATCAAAGTAGAAGGTCGCCCGAGTAGCTCAGTTGGTAGAGCGCCAGCCTTGTAAACTGGGGGTCGTCGGTTCGATTCCGACCTCGGGCTTATCCACTAAAAGGTCGTTCCTAATAACGGCATACCACCCCTAGGCGCTCTGATTGCGAGAGTTTCCTAGGGGTTTTGTGTTTGTGCTATAAATTAGGCCTACACGAAAAGCCCACCTCGTCTTAGGAGACAGGTCAATTTCGACACCTTCGACCTGCCATTACTTCGACGTCATTAGGTTGACCCAAGTTGCATCGGCGAAGTACCTGCCGTCAACACTCCAGTTGGCGTGCATAGGCGCCAGAAGACGCGGGAGGTCGAACTCGAGGTAGTCTTTGGCGTGAAACATCTCGTGGGCCAGGGCGCTGTAATCACGACCGACTTCGATCCGACCTGGGTAGAATATACCTGAGACGTCTTGGTCGACGAAATCGTCGTGCCACCACCCGACGGGTTGAACCACCACGACGGTCGACTTCAGGTATGGAGCGCCCCAAAGCCCGGACTCAACCATGAAGTGCCATGCCTTGTCGGTCACCTCTCGACTCTTGGCGCAGTCAACCGGCTCCGAGTATCGGACTTCTGCAAAGACGTTGTCGGAGCAGACGTAATACATTTCTCCACTACACCCTATCGTCGACAACATCACTGCCGCAATCACTACCGTCTTCATGATTCAAAGATTAATGCGCCCCATTTAGGAGCGCAAGCCTTTACGGTTTCACCTGGACGTTCAGGGGGTTTGGGTAACCTTCAAGACCTTTCCGGCTCCGTTGCTCCACACCAAGACCTGGCCAGCGGCCATGCTTTCCTGAGAGTCGATCTCGAGCCGGTACACATTGCTGTAACCCACATTGCCTACGGTGGTGTTCGCGAGTTCAGCCTTGACGACGTAGCCGAGGAAGCGACCTCGTATTGGTGAAATCGGAGCTGGGTTCACCGGGTCTGAAGTCGTAATCGACCCATAGACTTCCTGGCCGACCTCTGGAAGGTACGAGGCGGGAAGCTGCCCGACGTAGACCTCGAAGTTCGCCTGACCGCCGCACCCAACAACCATTACTGCCGCTGCCATCATCATCGCGTTTCGCATGTTCGTTTCTCCTCTCCACAAGATTACTCTCGCCGAGTTTCGGGCGCAAGCCTATCGACACGCAAAGTGGAAGAGGTAGGTCAGTGTAAGCCAAGCTACGATGAAGTAAACAGTATTCCGAATCTTGATGGCCATGTGAGTCTCCGAGGTTGTCAGAGACATAGCCGACCGTCAGGGGCTTGTCAAGCCCTTCGACGAAATAGAAGTCCGAGAAGTCCGATGACCGCCAACAGACCACCCGGGCTTGTAGCGCATCCTGTTGCAGGGGCTAAGCTCTCATGCTCCAACTCGACCCAAGTCGCCCAGAAGCCGACTGCGTTCGCCCCGTAGGCGATTTTCATGTAGCCCTGGTCACCCCAAGTCGGGCCGCGAGAGTTCCTCAGAATCCAATACCCGTCTCCGTCGTTGTCGTCCCACCCGACCAACACTACCGCGTGTTGAACCGTGGTTCGAATCCCACGGAAGATTTCACCCGCCTTGTAATTCTGGAAGGCTCTGTCTGCATACACGGCGCTCCATACCGGACCGTGCTCAAAGATGGCGGCTTTGATGGCTTCGACCGTTGGCGCCACCCCGAGACTTGCCCACCTGGCCACGTGGACATCGACTTCCAAGCCGTCTTCGAGAACCACACCTCCATCAACATACATGTCGAACGCCCTACCACCTCCGAGTTCGCAACTCCAACCCCATGGATTGCTCTCGAGAAGGTGCTTCTCTGACACGTCAGGCACGTTCGAAGAGTCTGCCAAGAAGATGAGGTTTTCAACTACAGCCGCGGTAGCGTAAGCCCAACATCCACCACACGGTCCTTGGTCTTTGACCGGCGTGCACTGCGAGAAACCGCCGTCACTTGAACCACACCAAGAGAAGGAAGATGGGAGGCTGGCGACGATCAGGCTGATGAGTGTGAGCATGTGTTAGTGTGTGTAGAAGGATGACATCAGGTAGCGGAGTTCAGCGGTTGCTTCATCTCGAGCCATTTCGACAGCTTCGGCGTACGTCTTGCCGGACCTTACGGCTTGAGCGAACGTCTTCTGGTAGGCCGATGTGAAAACCTCGCGTTCGGATTCGGTCACAGCGTCGGAGGGCGCTGTCACTCTGCCTTGATTCGACAGGGCGATTGTCTTGGGGGCCATCAGTGAACCTGGAAGCCCGAGTGGGTGAAGGTGACCATCTCGCCATCGACCATGATGGTCTCGGCGGAAATCTTCATCAGGGTGACGGTCGGCTGCGAGGCCTGGACAACGAACGCTGCTACGGGGGACATCGACATCATGACGATCGCAAGAGCCTTGATGGTCTGCATTGTGTTCTCGGGTGCTTCGGATTTGATTACTTCTCAAAGGTAACCAGCTTCGACTTCCGGCGCTACTTCTTGGGAGCCGGAGGAGGCAGCGGCGGGCGACCATCGCAGCGGCGCATCGCGAGAGCCATCCTGATGTCGTTCAACCGACCCATCTTGGCGACCGACTCTTTGGTCAGGCGAACTGTCCGGCGGGTTCTGACGAGTTTGGTTTCCATGATGGAGTGTATATCCACTTTCCGCGCCATCCTAACTGATTGAATTGCGGTTGGGGCTACTGGGTCAACCTAGGGAGGTGAGTCATCTCTGTCAACCCCCCGACCCGGAATGGATCGGAGGGTGACGTCGAAGGCGAGCATTCGCGAACTCGCCAGGTGGCCTATACCACTAATCTAGGTGGAATGGTGGGGTAAAAGGGGCTGGTTGCTCACTTACTTGAGAGAGAGACTCAGGGAATACGTCAACCCTACGTTCACCAATTAGAACACATTGCAGGATATACATCCTTGGCCCAGTGTTGGGTGGATATTGGTGGGTATACCCCGTGTTCATCAGGACTGAACGAGCTACGATCGACGTGACCCGAGTGTTTCGAGTCCTAATTACCCATATATCCCCAATAGTGTTCACATTACTGGGGTGCCAGCGGGAGGTTTGTACGGCAATGCCTACTGGCAGTGCGGCCGGCACATACCCGTACCCCTGACTATTACTGTAGGTGCCAGTTGTCCAGCTATTGCAATCGTTCGACTCAAAGTATCGAAAATCCAACAGCCCGTGGTTACCTGCATAGTTGGTAAATCTCAGACAAGTATCATCGATCGCACCGGTATTTGCGTTAATGGGCCAAAATACACCCAAAGACTTTGATAGCAGACAAGCCGCAACGGTCGAGCCGTCTCCATTTAACGGATAACCACCGAGCGGGATGGTTTGGTAATGCCCCACTACAACTTCTAGTTCGTCCTTCCACACAAACCCGGGCCCCATGTCGCCCTTGGGTCCGGCATTCCCCTGAACACCTTGCGGACCTGGCACCCCTTGAACACCTTGCGGACCTATCGCTCCGGTGGCTCCTATTGCGCCGTATGGGCCTTGAAGCCCCCCCTCTCCCATGTCGCCCTTGGGTCCGGCATTCCCCTGAACACCTTGCGGACCTGGCATCCCAGCATCACCCTGCAACCCCTGAGGACCTTGAAGCCCCATATCACCCCTACCACCTTGAAACCCAGTATTTCCTTGTGGGCCTTGTGGACCGGTCGCTCCGGTTGCACCTGTATCGCCCTTGGGTCCGGCAAATCCTGTCCCTGTCGCGCCTTGAACACCTGGCGAGCCCTGTGGCCCAGTGAACCCGGTGAACCCTCTCTCCCCCTGAGGACCGACAGCACCCGTTTCTCCGCGAGGTCCGATGGGGCCTTGACTACCGGACGAACCATTTTGAGGATCTGGACACCCGGTCAACACGACAGCAATGGCGACGAAAACTAACTTGAGCATGGCAGGTTCCTTGAGGTGAAGTTGACCTGGCAGGTAGTTATCCTGCATTTACTGCGGTACTTCTTCCCACCCACCAAATATACTCGGCGGGCAATTCGGTGTCAACTACTTCGACTGCGAAACCGCCAAGAGGTCGGTGTATTCGATGGCGGCTTGGACCCACGCAATCGGCCGAGCTGTAGGGGCCACCATGGCACGAACGATGACATCGAAGTCGGCTGCACAGAACGGCTTCGAATGGGTGGCGATGGCTTCGTTCCTGATGGCGCGGTATGCGGCTCTGCATTGCGATGTCGTTGGCATCCTCAAGTGTAACGACCACGAGTTTCCGGCGCTACTTCCTCGTGATCTTCTGGCCAGCGACCTGTGAGGCCTTCTGCTGAGCCTTGAAGTCCCGGGCCTTCTGGACTGCCGCCTCACCCTGATTCTTCGCCACATCGCCCGCCTGCTTCGCCGAGACACCCTTTCGGAGTAGATTGGCGTCGACACGGGTCTTGACTTCGAAAAAGCGCAACATGCTCTGCTGAGATTGGAAGACCATGGGTCACCTGAAGAATCGGAGGTAGAGCGAGAGAAGGAGAAGTCCGATGAAGAAGTGGAGCATGACACCCTACAAGCAGATGACCGACCGATGACTCGAGTGTGACGAATCCGAACGCAGCGCGTCATGACAGCACGCTGCGAGTACTTCGCGCTCTTCTGAGATCTCGTGGACCTTCGTCAGGTAGACGCTCCGGTCGAGAATGGCGCGGTTCCTCTCGAGGTCCAGGGCATGGGCTTCGAGGGTGTGGAGGTCAGAAGCGATGCGAGCCAGGTAGTCGGTTTGGGTCGACATGGTGTTCTCCTGTGGGACTTGGATTCGCCCCACACATCAAGCCTAACGACTCGGGTTTAGCGTGTCAAGCGCCGCTGTCCTAAATTCGTCCCACGACATCGAGTCGGCATACCCACTTTGTAGGTATAAAACCGCCAATGGGTCGAAGTTCGGGTTTGCCCTGGCATCTTCTCTTACTTCTTCCCACACCGTGTCGTCAAGCATAATCCGTGCCAGTGACAATGTAGGTGTGTCGGGGTGGGCAGCTGCTAACCAGGCGTCGTCATGACCTTCGTCTGCAAGTCCTTCGAGCGTAATTCCGGGTTCGGCTTCGCGCCGAAACTCGAGATCAGCTTGTGGGGATCGGAAAAGACGCTCTTCGTAGAAGGTCATGCAGCTCATATGCCAGAAGTATTACGCTCGGGTCAAGCCCCAGATACACGAAACCCACCGTCTTAGGTGGGCTAGTGTGTGACTATGTCGGTGGATTACTTGAGCCACTTAAACCAGTCTGCCCAATGATTTGCTCGATTTGCTCGTCGCTCTTCATTCTTCTGGGCTTCAACCAAGGACGTATGCTTGTCCACATCCTCCAAACGTTGCGTCTCCTCGAAGAACTTATTAATCAGGGTGCACCGAACCTCTTGCATGACGTCTGGATCTGAAGTAGGGCCGTTGATTTTACATGAGACTTCGATGCCGTTGCGACTAACGAGTTTGGCTGTCCTGAAGGCTCCGTCGATGCGATGTATTGTGAAGCGTCCGCCGCCCCATCGGGTGCCGTTGATGGATGCCAACAGTTCCTGTGCCCGCTCTTCCGATGTCCAGCGTGGGTCGCATTTGGGATATTTGTTTGTGTCTTCTGCGTTCATCATATTTTCTCCTACAGGTTTACGTCCTACTACCCAAGTATTACGTTCGGGTCAAGCCCTCTTTCGTACGCTTCCAAATAACGACAACACGCCCGCGCTTGGTCTAATGTAAGTGCACGTAGTATACGGTGGTTGCAGTAATTACAAAGTGTGCCTCTGAACATCTTCGCCCGTTCGGAGTCGGGGAGCTTCTTCCAACCTCGGACATGCTTATGATCTGTGACATAGGCGCCTGTTTTCGACGGCTTGCCGCAAATACTGCAAACCCAGCCCTGCCGCTCAAGAGTCTCGAGCCATGTCCTCAGGCTGATCCCATACCGCTTCAAGGTGGGCGCTTGAGGTAGGATGACGTTTCTGTCAGCCGCATCGGCTTTGAGGAGGATGAGTTCAAGACCCCCGAGCAACCTAACCGCCTTGTCTTCGATGGTGAGTAGGGGCTCCATTACTTGCCCCTCAGAAAGTCCCACCCGTACCACTCGAGACTAAGCTCGGTCGGGGCCCTGCCCTGCGCCACGGTTTTCGTTTGGTCGGTGTCTATCAAAACAGCCAGGCGCCAGCCGGTGTAGCGAAGCCAGCGATTGATTCCCCACAAAGTGCATCTCATCGCGGCACCCCGAAGAAATCTAGAGGAACACCGACGCGGCCATCGGCTTCGACTTGGGCTCTGATGGTCGCCAGCAACGTCAAGGCACCCCGACACCATTCCTCGGGTGATTGAGGGGCAAAATCAGCGCGGACCGTCGCATCGAACTGGGCACCTGTGATGTCAGGTCGGAGGACGAGGGCTGCCTTCCGGGTTTGGACGTATTGTATGCGTCGAAGTTCTAGCGTTAGTTGGTCCATTGTATTACTCGCTTTCAAGGGGAAGATTGTTACTCGAGGACACCAGCATCTACGAGCGCTTGTAGGTACGTGGTTTCGTCCGTCGACTTGAAGTCCACTTTAACCTTGTGTTGCCCAGAGAGCGTGCGGAGAAGGATCAGGCGTTGCTTGGGTGAGGCACGGTTATATTGCTTTGTCGACACATTGAACACAATCGACTCGACGAGTTCCTTAAACGAATCCTTGACCCGGCTCATGTCGATGGCTTTGATGAGTTGGCGGTCGTATTCGAAAGGTCGCTTGAGGGAACGGTCAACTGTGCCAGGTGACCCTAAAACTACTGACAGATAGGGTTTGGCACTTCCCTCAAGTTCCGTAAGACGCCCCAACGCTTGCGCGTGGTCGCCTTGCAGTGTATGGAGTCTGGCGCGTAGAATTTCGATTTCTTGATCAGGTGTCATTGGAGTTTCCTTTGAGCCGACCTACCACAGATGTAGAGTCCGTGGCAAGTCGAAATCGTTAGTTGGCAAGCGGGGCTTGTGTCTCGCCTGGTAGGTCGCCAATAGTCAACCCGTAGCTGATAGTCGAAGCCTTATGCTTTTGAACCAACCCGCCTAGTTCCTTGCAGAACTTGGTGAATGTTGGCATGAGGGTTCTGCGATTCATTCTCTGGAACCAGCCGCAAAACGAGTCGTAGAGTTGTTGGGCAGAGGTCTTCCCGCCCACCGTGCATCGGTCGGCAATCCATTCTTCGATGATAGTCTTTGCTCGGAGTTCGGTGTGTTGGATCTTACGGAGTTCGGCAAGGTAGACTTGAATCGGACACACGTCAGTTTGCGACACCGATTGCCACAATGCCGCATAGTCGATTGAATTGATGACTGCGTAGTCTGCTTGAGATTGAACATGGGCATTGATCTGCCAGAAGCGGCGGGCAGATGTCGGATCATTGATGAGTTCGTTGACGGGAACGTTCGAGCCGCCGATGAATGTCGCATTGTTCGGAGGGGCTCCGTTCGACCGGTTGCTGCCTAGGACTCGGGCGGAAGCGCGCTCCATCGTAATTGCATTCTTGATACATGCGACGTCTGCCGTTGTCGACTTGCCCATTTCATCGAAGAACATGACGTAATTCCGCTCAAGACGGAAGAACTGACGTTCGTCTGCGAGGATGTCAAATGACCCTGGTGTGTCACAAACCTCACCAAGAGGGCGAATAAGAGCCTTAATTGACTCGGACTTTCCACCTCCGGTTGCACCGAAGACGATTGGCATCATGTGTTCGCGGACGGGAAGCCCGCTCATCTTTCTCTTGACCTGCCAAACGAAGTGCTTGATGACAGCCAAGTCAAGCGGGCGGATATCTCCTGTCACCGCTTGAACCCATCGACGAAGGTGAGAATCGTCGGGGGCGGCTCCTACTGGGCGAGTCAGAGCTTCTAGGGTAGACTGGCGAGTCTCGATGTCCTTCTGTTTGCGGTATACATTCCAAGCCGCCTTGATCGGGACCGACTTGACTTGAGCGACGGAATATTTGATAGCGTCAAGTAGGATGATATCTTGCAGTTCATCCGAGCTAATAGTAGCTCCGTCCTTAATTACGCCTTCAGCCCTGTAGCTGTATTTGTAGCCACCTTCGTCGATGAACTTAGAGACATGGGCTAGAACATCTGTACCAGAGAAGGGAACCTCTGTAATCTTGCCAGCTTGTTGTGCCTTGTCGGCCCACGCCTTCCCCTTCTTGCCGTTGCCGAACCACATTTGGCCGTAGCGAGCGAGTAGGGCTGAGTCGACACGGTAGCGGGCCTCGAGAAGTGTATTGGGGTTCGAAGGAAGCGCAGCGGACAGAAGCTTCTTGGTCGCGTCTTGGCCGGTGACCGCTAGGACGTCATCGATCCCCTTCGGACCGTTTGCAAGCGGGACCCACGAAACCGTTTTGCCAGATGCTACAAGCGCCTTAGCGAGTCGAACCAATTCGGCAAGCGAGTCCTTCTTAGGGTTGTTGATGTCGTTGTCATATACGATGCAGACTCCACTGACAGGCTTGAGCAAGTCGACCAAGTCAGTCTTGAGCGAGCGGACTCCGTCATTGTCTTGGGACCAACTGGAGACACCGGTCAGGCCTAGGGCTTCGAATCCTAGCATTGCAACGGCTTCTGCCTTCTTCTCGCCTTCACAGAGATAGACTGTCGATGTCGGCCCGAACTGATTAGCGTCTACATTGCATGGGATGTATGGCGGGAGAATGGTGTTGCGGCCCTGTGAGTACTTCTGGTGACACTCTTTACCGTCACGCTCATACGTATTTTCTTTGTCGAGCCGAATCCGGTAACCTCGAACCTCTGTGTTGGCGCCAACTGGCATTTCAAAGGGGATAGCCAGACCAGACGATGACCTTGAATTCGAGTCATCTTGACCGACAAGTTCGGTCGCCTCTTTGGTGTCGACCGACTTCCAGCCGAAATCGACCATAAGTTGAATGTGTTCTGATGTAAGGCCAGAAGCCTCTAGTTGTGCAATGTGGGAGTCGTTAAGCATTGTAGTCTACCTTTCCATCGGACCGCTTCTGACGGTCCTCCTTTCCGACTCCTGAAAAAGAAGGCGGCTACCGGGCGTCAGAAGTGGGAAAGGAGTTACCCCGCCCGGTAGCCTGCACCCATGTCTAGATGCTCGCCTATGAAGTTGTCCGCTACCAACCCCGCCTACAAGATGAACGATTGCGGTCCGTAAAATGATGGTCTCATAAGTCAAGGCTACTTTTGACCATTTTGAGGCTCTATAAAGACAGAGTGGGCAGAAGATTGCTCACTAATCGTAAGTGCCTGATATTACGTCATAGAATGGCAGGGAGGGAGGGAGGGTTGTTCTGCCGTTTTCCATCGGACTTCGGGCGCTAGCCATTGGTTGTCTTCGTTGTAAGGTCACTTTGTATATGTTGACGGGCGCTAGCCATGATGGAAGTCAAGACGTAGGGAGGGTTGGGAGGGTGGTTTGAGGGAAAAATGAAAACCTCCCTAATCGCAATACACGTCTAAATGCATGAAACGACTTAGGAAAGTATGATGTTAGGGAGGGATGGGAGGGTTGGGAGGGTTTTTCGAGGTCTTTCGGATTTTTCACGAAGAAAATAAAACGTAGAAAAACGAGCGACGATGGGAGGTCATCCCTCCCTACTGATCTGTGACCCTCTCAAGTCAGACATCTGTGTTTCCGAAATGTATGCAAGCGTGGTGGAAGTGTAGACATTTTGTAACGCGAGCCCACTCCCCATTCAGGCAGTAGACTTCCGAACTTAGATTTTGGGCACCTCAACCCTTAGAGGGTAGCCGAGAAACCACAGCCGTAGGAGTCACCATGGACATGTCACAGTATCTACTCACCACCCACCAAATCGAAAACCCCGCCGAGTTCGTCGAAGCCGCTGTAGAGGCCTTCGCCGACGCCCGTAACGCCCGCCTAGAGTCCACCCCCTCATCTTCCCCCACCGGGCAAGAGAAAGTCGCTCCAGTCCCCGCCCAGGACGCCAAGCGGTGCCCTAGGTGCCAGACCATCACGGCCAACTTCGGTAAGGGGAGGTGGATTTGCCGCCCGTGCTACTCCAGGTTGGTCAATGCCAAGCAGCGCCAAGGCGCCAAGCCCACAGTCTACGCACTAGTCGATGGCCAGACAATCATCTATGTAGGTTCCACGACCCTCAACCTGGCATCTAGACTTACAGCCCACAAATCCGCCGCCAACCAGGGCCGAACTCAACTTATCGCTAGGCACCTCAGGACAGTCAACCTCGACGATGTCTCGATTGTTTCCCTGGAAACCCTGCCCGGCGCCACCACGCAAACACTCCACTACTGTGAGCGAAAATGGGTGGAATGTCTATCCAAGACCACGAAACTCTACCAGAGTCAATACCTGAAGTGATATGGTATAATAGCCATAAGGAGACACAATGACGCCAAATGAAACCAAGACAGTAATCGAACTTCTAACCCAAATCCTGGCCCAACTCGAGAAACTCAATCAGAAGAAGGCCAAGTAATGCGACTAACAAAAGACCAGCAGGACCTCGTGACCTCCCACCTTCACATCGCCAAGAGGGTCGCCCAGAAGTTCGCGACCAAGCAACCACACGTACCGTACGAGGACCTCTACTCTATCTGTCTAGAGAGTCTCTGCATCGCAGCATCGAAGTACCAGCCTGGCACCACGTATGCCAAACAAGCCCGCCTAACGGCTAACTGTGATGTGTTGAATTATCTCCAGAAGGAAAATGGTCGACGAGCCCACGAGACCCTAGCCCCACAAGAAGACGAGGACTCGGAGGATAGCTCGATGTACGAGCCATCAAGCAGCCTAGAGTCACCAGAGGCCCTCTACGCCGTCAAAGAGTACCTCGATACCCTGTCGGAAGAGGAGCTCGCTATTCTAGACCTCGCGAACGATGGGTACTCTGATACAGCTATCGGGTATATTGCGGCGCGCTTCCGTCATACGGTCCGTGGTCGCAGGGTCGCGCTGGGTAGTAGGCTGTAGATTTATCGTCCAGTCGGCGGGCCTGGCCGGTAATCAGTAGTATGTCTACAGACAAAGCGATAGAAAGCGGTGTGACCAGGGATGAACGTGGGTTCTTCTTGCCGGGCAAGGCACCAAAGAGCCCAGGTGCCCCCAAGCAGAGCGAAGACCAGAAGAAGGCCCGTAGAGCCATCAAGAAGGCGCTCGCCCCACTACAGGGCACCCTGCTAGAGCAGTTTAATCAGCTCATTACACAATCAATCCCGAGACTCCAAGCCATCTTGCTCGACCCACAGACACCACCTAATCAAATCGTCGGAGTCCTCGAGTTTGTTGCTCAGTACACGCTTGGAAAACCGACGGCCAAGAGCGAGGTTGTCCAGACAGTTTCGGTGTCCAACATCGACCCGTCCAAGTTGTCGCCAGAAGAAATTAAGTTGATGCTCGAACTCGACTCCAAGCTGCAAGGCACCCTATGACGCCATCTCAGATAAATCAGTGTGTAGAGTTAATGAGCTCCGTAGCACCTCTCCTAAAGGTCCAATTCTCGGATGACGTGGTTGTGGGACTCATGCGATGTCTACTGTCTATATATAATATAGACTCGGAACTAGCTAGAGACTTCGCCGATAAAATCGGTATGAGGGAACTGCTGGAGAAGATTTTGATTTCCCCCGCCATCGCACAAACCTACTTCAAAATGGGTGGCTATGGCGACATGACTTTTGATGATTTTCTATCAGCCCAATTCGCGTAATGCGTCCACTGTCTCCACAAGACCGCCTCAAGCTCGAAAGCTCCCTCTACAGGCGGGACTTCTCGAGTTTCGTTCGTGCCGCTTGGCCGTATATTTGCTCTGATGAGATGACATGGGAGCTTCCTCAGCAAGCCATTACCACACACCTGCAAGCTGTCTCTGAAGGAGATCTCGGCTCTCAGTGCAACCTGGTCATCAACGTCGCACCTTCAAGCTCCAAGACCAACCTAGTCAACATCCTCTGGCCTGCATGGGTATGGACAAGAGATCCTGGTCACGTCTTCATCTGTGTAGCCCACGGGATCGACGCGACAACGAAGCCGGCCAACCTGTTCCTCAACCTGGTTGCATCAAACTGGTACCAAGAGCACTTCCCTGAAGTCGTCATCCCCACAGGCGCGGGTGCCTCTACCTCCAAGTCGGATATCCGCAACACTGCTACTGGCGAGCGAATGGCCTTTAGCCCCGGCCAGAAGGTGACCGGTCAGCATGCCCATACAATCCTTGTCGACGACATCTGTGACAGTAAAGACATTTCTAGATCAGTTATTTCCGACGCTAATACCTGGTTCGTCAAGACACTCTCATCCCGTGTTAAGCAGCCGACCAAGCGGAACTTCGTTGTAGTGGCACAAAGAATCGCGATGAATGACCTGCCATCAAAACTCATAGGCGACCCGACTGTCATTGGTCCAGTCACCCATCTGTGCATTCCAGAGATTCTCGAGACTCCACCTTGTGTCACGCTGAAAGCCGATGGAACTGAACTGTGGCGCGATCCACGAAGCCCGGGCGAGCTTGCGGCTCCGATCCGTCGCCCGCTAGACATCGTTACGCGTATCAAGAACAACCCCGAGTTCGACTGGCAAGGACAATATCAGCAAAACCCCTGCCCATCGCAAGGGAACCTATGTTTATCGGAGTATCTTAGCCATACGTATACATCAGCAGACTTGCCAGGAAGATGGGATAAACTCGGCGTCTTCGTAGATTCGAGCTTTGGCATTACGGATCCGACTGTTGCCATCGTAGTTGGCTTGAAGGGCCCTAAATTGTATTTCCTCGATCTCATCCGAGAAGTCCTACAGTACCCACAACTCGAAATCATGTTGGCCGGATTGAACCACAAATGGCGACCTCTAGAGATTTGCATCGAAGATTCGCCAGCCGGTAAGCACATCATTCAAGGGCTGCGCTCCAAGCTGTCGAACATCATCGCCCTACCAACTGGCGGCAAGAGCAAACTCGATCGATTTAGGCCTGCCCTAGGCCCTCTGGCGGGTGCTTCCGTCCTACTCCCCGAATACGCGCCTTGGGTGGCCGGTTTCAAGACCGAACTCTTGGCTTTCAAAGGCGACAACAAAGGTCACGACGATCAGGTCGATGCTACGGCATACGCAATCAATCGCTACCTCGTCACCAGTGGTCCGAGCACCCACGCAATCTTGACTGGGTACCTAAACGCAGCAAAACGAATGTAACCCCGTAGCACCGTAACACCGAAAGAAGGACACAATGTCGCAAAACAAATACACTAAGTTCTGTAAAGCGAAGTTGGATGCATGGGTCAGCACACTCACGGGTAGTGGTACAAGTGCTGATAAGTCAGCATCATTCCAGGCATATGCCTATATCATGAGCCCGACTACAGCGAAGAACCTGTACCGGGCGTCTGCAACGGCCAAGGTGATTGTAGACACGCCAGCCGAGGAAGCATGTCGTGCTGGATTCGAAGTCCAAATCGCATCCGACCCTAAGCTCGCGGCCAGTCTCCAGTCGAAGATGGAGACCCTGAAGGCGCCAGAAGCCCTCCAAGAAGCCCTCAGGCTCGCCCGTGTCTGCGGCGGTTCCCTCGTCTATATGTGCACCGACGATGCTGATCCAGCCAAGCCACTCACCCCGAAGTCCAAAGTCAAGGGCCTAAAGGTGTTCGGCGCTGGCGACGTCCTAGCCACTCAGGAGTATACATCAAGCCTTGACAGCCCCAACTTCGCCCTGCCCGCCTACTATTCCATCACAGCAGTTCTACCCGGTGTCTCCCTCAATATGGATCGCGTCCATTACACCAGGTTCCTTCGCATGGCTGCGCCCAGCGTCGACTTCAACGATCTGCTTCGTCGCCAGGGCTTCGGGCCTTCCGCCCTCGAAGGCCTTAAGGATTCCATCCAAGCATACGACACAGCTTGCCAGTCGGCTGGTACGTTGATGGTCGATGTCTCTGTTGGCACTCTGTCTATAACTGGCCTGAATGAGGCGATGTCACACGTCACCGAAGTCAACACTGATGGAATCGACCTCATCCGTGCCCGTCTCCAAATGCTAGATAAGACACGCTCAGTTCATCATAGTGTCGTTCTCGATGCTGGCGATGGAACCAAACCGGCCGAGACATTCACTCGTGTAGCAACTCCACTGACTGGCATTCCAGAGACGCTCGACCGACTTGCCCAGAAAGTCTCTCAGGACTCGCGGATTCCACTCAGCATCCTCCAAGGTACGGGTGCCACGGGCCTCCTCAACAACGGGAGTGCTTCCGAGAAGGCATTCCAGGCGTATTGCCAGACCATCCAAGTCCAATACCTTCGCCCTTGCATTGAGCGATTGGTGGTCGCATTGACTGGCAATCTCGAGCCTGACGCGTACAACGTCGTCTTCAAGCCCCTGGCCGTCCCTTCGAACAAAGAGATCGCAGAGACGAACAACATCCAAGCGACTGCAGACTGCGCCTATGTCCAGGCAGGTATCTTGACGGCAGAAGAAGTCCGGGCTTCGAGGTTCGGCGACAAGGCGTCGCTGGCTACCACTGTTGAGGATGTAGAGCTTCCAGAGACCGAGACAGAAGAGACAGAATAAGCTTGCTATGGTCTGCCAGGGTGCTCGATTTCGCTTTTCAACACACCTTGTGCAGACAATGTATAGTCAGCAACCCATCGTAATCACATGTTTGTGCGTCAGGGATTCACGCAATATCCTCCTGGCCCCCTAGCGAAAAGGTCTCAAGATGCCACGCAAACCACTCATTCCAACTCATCCCGACCTAGCGGCCAACGCATACTACAAGCGATGTCTGCCGTTGCTCAAAGACTTACACGAGACTACACTCAAAGCCATGCAGCCTGCTCTCGACTGGTACCGTGTCAGTAGAGAGTTCGAAGTCACAACCGACGCTTACACCGATTCAAGTCCGGCATTCTTCCGCAAAGCTAAGGAGAAGTTCGAGGCGGCAATCAAGCAAGCAGAGCAAGATTCCAAGTGGAGCAACAAGAGTGTAGCCAAGGTTGTCAAGCCGTCATTCAAAGACACTGAGAATGTAGTCAAAGGAAACCTCAAGCGCCAGAAGGTTCCAGCTCCACACCCCGACCCTAAACACCAAGCCGAATACCTACAACAGAACATCGAGCTCATTCAGACCATCCCACAACGCTCGTTCTCGACATTGGCAAGGATGATTGACAAGCACCTCGAGGGGAACGCGACAGTCGAAACACTGGCAAAGACCATTGAATCGCGTTACGGGGTCACCCAATCGCAAGCGGCATTGATTGCAAAGGACCAAGTCCAGAAGCTCAATAGCCAACTGACACACGATGCTTTCGTAGAGGCTGGTGTCACGAAGGGGATTTGGAGAACCTCCGAAGATGAGCGGGTACGAGAAGCCCATCAAGAAGTCAATGGCAAATCGTACGATCTCGAAGAGGGCCTAGAGGTAGACGGAGAAACTACATTTCCAGGTATGCCCATCAACTGTCGTTGTTTCTGTGAGCCGATACTACCAGGCGCCAAGTCGACCAAAGCCCCCAAGGAAACACCCCGAGAAACCCCTAGAGAAGCCCCCGAAGAAGCGCCTGTCGAGCCCACAGCGACTCCAGTCGAGCAAGTTTGGGGTGAGGCACTTAGGTTCACAAAGACAGAAACCCCTCAAGCTGAAACCATCGCCCGAGATTTACAGCTAGTTACCGAAGCGTCGCCTTTGCTTGCCAAGACATTGGTTGACAAGGGGGCGACGATCAACATCGACCTGGTATCCAAGTCGGTTCCAGAAGCTATTCGATACAGCAAGAAACTCAAGAATTTCTACGAAGAGGCTGGCCAAATCGAAGGTATGAACCGGGTGGTCACCGGGATGGTCATCGGCGAGAAGCATCTAGTCATCGCGAGCGGCGGAGGGTTGGGCACTGAGTCCATCATGGCTCACGAATATGGTCACGTCTTGGATTTCAAGGCTGGCTCGAAGCTTCTGTCTGGTACAGATTCGTGGCGCAAGACGTGGAAGGAATGGACGAAGCGACCCGACCCAGGAACAACCAAATGGGCTCACGACTACTTCCTAGATCCAACCACAGGACCTCGCGAGGCATTCGCCGAAGTCTACGCTCATACCATCGCCAAAGGTAAGGCGAACGCTGCATCGGTATGGGGTGACGAAATTGTCAACGAGATGGTTTCCACACTCAAGTCAATCGACCCCAAAATCAAGTTCGGAGAATAACATGAATCGCTCATTTTGGTACAAGCATGGAATGATTGTATATTGGAAGCCGATCTATGGCAAGAATTTCATCGGAGACGCATGGGCTATTTCCAGGCCGGGTGACCAGGGCTACGAAGAGCTTGCTAAGTCAACTCATAACATGCTTCCTCAGTCAATGGAAGCAGCGATAGCCCACATCTCAAAATAAATGTCAAGTCCTAGTCCAATATCCTTGTAGTCGCGGTAATAGGAGATATGACAGTCGTTCGGCGGTTGGACCGCAAGATCAAATGTGACACAACGCGCCTTGACAACGGCGCGCTTCAAGCTACAGCTCGAATCACGCGAGTAGGTGTATTCAATTACGTACTCCCTGACGGGTCACTCTCGCGTGAGTGGCGCAGCCCAGAGACTGTCATGGATGCAATGAGCCTAGCCAGCATGGAGGCTCAGAGCGTTACCTTGAATCACCCGGTGTCTGGTTGGGTTGATGGTAGCAATTACCGTAAGGAAACCCGCGGTACGGTGACTGATGTTCGCCCTTCCCAAGATACAGGTTGGGTAGAAGCCACGGTTAGAATTGTCGATGAAGAGGCCCTCCAAGCCGTTCAAGGTGGCCAGGTTGAACTGAGTTGCGGTTACACGGCAACCCGGACCCCGACGCCTGGTTTGACCGTATTCGACCCAGTTACACAAGAGACCATTGTTTGTGATGCGACTATCACTGACATCAAATACAATCACCTAGCCATCGTTGATCAGGCAAGAGCTGGCCATGGCGCCCGCTTGCTTCTCGACTCGGCGGACAACGTAGGAGTTGAGATGGAAGTCAAGACTGACAAGATTGAAGAGCGCGAAGGTAAGTTTGTCGTTCTCTCGATGACCGGTGAAGTCCTCGGCACTCATGAGACCAAAGAGCAAGCTGAAGAGCAACTCCGTGCCGTCGAGGCCAGCAAGCACTCCAGTGACTCCAAAGACGCTGAATGTCTGGAAACCACTGCCCCCAAGAGCGACGATCTCGCCCCTGCCCCCACCGAGGTATCCCCCGTGGTCGAAGTTCTCCCCGAAGCCCCCAAGGAAGATGCGGCCGACAAGATTGAAGTCACCGTCGTTCCTCCTTTGGATGAACAGCTCACCGCCCTCCAAGCCAAACTCGACTCGTTGACCGAGCAACACGCCAAGCTTTCAAGCCCTGGCCACCTCGAAGCTCTTGCCAATGAACTCGTGCAAGCCAAGGCTAAGGCCGCAAGTCTCGATGTCAAGGTAGACGGACTTGACCTCGCCGGTATCCATAAAGCCGTCGTCACCTGTCAACACCCCTCCCTCAAGCTTGATTCGTTCACCCCCACACAGATTTCAGACTTGTTCAGCGCAGTCCAACCACAACCCAAGAATGACTGCGCTGAACGTACTGTCATTCTTGACCAAAAGGATGTAACCCACATGGAACCCAAGAAGATTTACGTTGACGTTGCAGAGAAGATGAATCTCAACCTCCCCAAGAATGTCAAGCTTGACAACACGACCCTGTTCACGGCGGCCGAGTTGACCCAGGTTGAGCAGAAGTTCATCGCGGCCAAGCGCCCGGTGTTCGTGTCGAGCGTGATCCCTGTGCAGTCGGCAGACGAAGGCGCAGACACCTACAGCTTCACCGTGTACTCGATGAACAACGCGAGCGATCAGACGGCAGACGGCGTGTCCCTGACTGCAAGCGCTCTGACTGGCACGAACCAGACAGAAGTCATTGTTCAGTACCGCGATCAGTTCCAGGTTCTTGACCAGGAGATCCGACAGAGTGTTATGACGGGCCGACCGGTTGAAGGTCAGGGCGTTGTGCAGGCCAAGTTCAATCTCGTCGAGCGACTCGATAAGATGGCGCTTGTTGGTGACGGTACGCGCCTTGGTCTTCTCAATGCGGCTGGCACGTCGACCTACACAATTCCCGCCGATGGTTCGGGCTCTAGCGCGCTTTGGTCGACCAAGACCGCGGCTCTCATGATCCGTGACATGGCTGGTGTTTGCGAGCAACTCAAGACATCGAGCAACGGCAACTACACCGCGACTCACTTGTTCATCGGGTCGGCTCGCCTCGCGACCATTCGCCAGACAGTGCACTCGGATTACACGGCCAAGAGCATCCTCGATGTGTTCCAGACGATGTACCCTGGTGTACAACTCGTCGAAGTCCTCGAAAACTACATGCACACGACCCCCGTGACCGTGACTGCAACCGCAGGCAAGCTTAGCCAGCGTCTCGTTGCGGCCGACCTCTCGAACTCCGAGAACGTGGCTCGCGTTGTGGCTCTTGAGCCCGCCGTGACCCAAGTGAACAACATTGACAACAGCACCAAGTACGAAGTCAAGGTGCGTATGGGCGGTACGATTGTTCGCCAGTTGACTGCGGTGTGCATCGGTACAGCGGCCAGCGCGGGCATCTAAGTTTCAAGTTGTAGAGGGCGGCTGTTGATAGCAGTCCCCTCTCCTCAATCGCAACCGGTCCCTCCTCCCGGTTGCGTGTTGGGTTGATTCCCTGAACTGTTCAGAGAGTCTACCGAGCAAATATGGGCGCGTATTTCAGCGGGAGAAAGTCTGCCTTGCACGCAGAAGGCGTTGGTTCGATTCCAACCGTGTCCACTTCGAAAGGTATCAAATGGCCGCCATCACTAAAGCAGACGTAATTGCAATTGCCCCCGAGATGTCGGCCCTGACAGACGCTACGTGGACCATCTTCATCGCAGCCAGTTTGGCCCGTATGAACCCAGCGATCTGGGGGGCGAAGCTGAATTTCGGGCAATCCATCCTTTGCGCCCACATGCTCAAGTCAATCGGCTTTGGCGATGCTGTGTATGACAACACTGGCAAGATGACGTCAGGCAACCAGACCCCACAAACCGATTCGGAAGATCTCGATTCAACCGTCTACGGGCGTTCATTCAAGGCCCTCCGAGCTGACGTCTCTGTAGCCTCCGGTGGTTTGATTTGGACTGGAACCGAAGCGTAATGGCATTCAAGTTCAACAAGCTTCCGCAACTCTCAAAGCAGCTAGCCAAGCTGGCCGACAAGAAGCTACGGATTGGTGTATTTGATTCCGAGCCCCGCCAAGACGATGAGATTTCGAACGCCGAACTTGCCGTTATTCACACGTACGGCACAGACACACTGCCGGCCAGACCGTTCCTCGAACCCGCCTTGAAGTCGCATAAGGCGCAATACGCCATCGCCCTCAAAGCCCTCTGCGCCAAGGCCATCAAGGAAGCCGCCAAGTCGGGCAAGGACCCGAACGCCGAATCTCTCCTAGCCAACCTCGCAGGTCGAGCCATCAACGACGTCAAGCAATACATCAAGTCGAACAAGGTTAAGCCGCCTAGCACACCAGAGACCAACGCGCGCAAAGGTTCGGACATCACCTTAATCGAGACTGGTCAGCTTGTCAACAGTATTGAAGGTAGGATAGTGTAATGGCGATTCCGACATACGCACAAATCGAAGACGCCATTCAGGCCGCGGTTGCAGCTGGAACTGGCATCACTGGCAGCCAGGTTCGATGGGCAAACCAGTCAGATCCTAACGCATATGCCAATACATCAACATATGCAACCTTGAACGTAGCCACCATGGAACTCGGCCCGCCTTCTTGGTCGCAAACGGTAGGCGTCACGAACCTTACCCAGACTGCTACATCTGAGCTTCACCTCGAACTCGACGTTCAGATCTTCAATCATACGGCTGTCGGTATCAACTGCGCCATGGCTCGCATGGCCCACCTGGCCAATTACTTTCAACTCCAGACAACCATCGACACCTTGAACCTGTCGTACATCACATTGCAGACAGGCGTGATTCAACATATCCCTGTAAACTACCAGTCCAAATACCTAGACCGGGCGGTAATTAGGATTACAGTGACTTCCTTGATTTCAACCTCTTCAACTGCCCCTTGGATTTCTGACGTCCAAGGCGAAACCACCGTAACCAACGTCGACGGTACCCACCAACACTACCCAATTTAGGGAGTCATTAAATGTCTCTAGCCGATTTCGTTTCCATCTCCGTTTCGCCTACCGCCGCTGTTCCCTCTGTCCCCGCCCAGGATGTTCCACTCGTTGCCGCCTATGTGACTGCAACTGAGCAAGCGGCCAATGGGTTCACCTCGCGAGTCCGTTCGTATTCGAGCCTTGCTGGCCTTGCCGCCGACTTCCCGACTTCGAGCGCCGCCTACCGTGCGACCGCACCTCTGTTTAGCCAGGCGTCGGCTGTTGACCAGGTCATGGTTGGTCGTCTTGCCAACCCACCCGATCTTACCATCGACTTCACTCCCGTCATTGCTCATTCGAGCACGTACGCGGTTGACATCGTAGGACCGACTGGCGTTGCTGCAACCTTCTCGTATGTATCTGATAGCACCACGACCGCGGCTGAGGTTATCGGCGCTCTTGTGACTGCCATCAACGCCGGAAGCACTCTCGTCGTCGCGTCAGATGGTACCAGCTACCTTCGCCTTAAGGCTTCGGCCCCTGGCTTGTTCTTCACTGCCGTTCCCAGCTCGCTCTCGCTTGCACGGTTCACCGTCGCCCAGAATCAGGTTGACGCTGGTTTGGCCGCCGACCTTGCAGCCATCGCCCTCGAGAACAACGATTGGTACACCCTTCACCTGGCGACCGCTGGTAAGGCCGAACTTGTCATCGCAGCCGCGTACGCACTTGCGAACGAGAAGCTTGCGGTTCTTTCAACCCAAGACTCGGCTGTATACGATGGTTCGAGCACGACTGACGTTGCATACGTTGTCAAGGCGACCAATAACGATCGATGTGACATGGTGTTCTCCCGCTCGGGCGGCCTGACTCTCCCCGGCACGGCACTCGCTGGTTATGTTCTGACCCGTGACCCGGGTAGCGTGACCTTCCGTTCGGCCAAGATCAACGGCGTGACTGCCGATGCTCTGACCGATACACAGAAGGCAGCTGTTCAGGCTAAGAATTGCGGTATCGTGTATTCGTACGGTGGCGTGACTGTTGTCAATGCACCGTTCAACTGCAAGGGCACCCTGGCCCACAACACCCGCGACCTTGATTGGTTCAAGGCTCAGTTGTCGCAAGAAATTGCGGTGTGCGAGACCCAGAATGACAAGATCCCGTTCACTGATGAAGGTATCGCAACCATCGAGTCTGCAATCCGTGGCGTCTGCGCCCGAGCTGAAAGCGCTGGCGTCTGGGCTTCGGGTTGGACCGTTGTAATGCCGACCGCCGCAAGCGTCTCGAGTGCCAATAAGGCCCTTGGGATTCTCCCCAATGTCTCGGTAGGTGTCCAGTTCACTGGCGCCATCCTCCGAACCCTCATCAACCTGACCGTCACTCTCTAAGGAATACGTCGATGCCCCAATACAATCCCGCTAAAATTCAAGTAATCTACGGTGGCGTCAAGGCGCTACAGGTCGAAGGCATCAAGGTAACCCCTTCTGTCCCGATGACATCTAGCACCGTTCTCGTCGACGGTACCGAAGTTGTCAACGTGTCGAACGACAACTCGGCCGATGTCGAGATCACTCTCGCCCAAGCTTCGGCGACCAACGGCCTCTACAGCGCCGATGTGACTGCGATGAAGGCACTTGGGGCGGTCATCTTCAAGACGTTCCTGTTCAAAGACTTGAACGGCACGACTCTGATGGCTTCCGATACAGCCTACCTGACTGGCTATCCTGACGTCGAGTTCGGTAAGGACTCGGGCACCCGGGTTTGGAAGATTCGTTGCAGCAAGCTTCAAGTCGCCGTTGGTGGTCACTTCTAAGCAAATCCCTGAGGAGGGAACATGGTAATCAATCTAGAAACAGTTGACGGACCCAAAGACATCGACATCAAGCCGCTTGGTGGTGTGACAGCCACCATGCTGCTTTCACGTTTGCTGAAGAAGTTTGGCAAGCCCCTAGGAAAGTTCCTGCAAGACAACAAGGGCGTCGACCTCCTGAAGCTCGATGTCGAGTCTATTCCTTTCGAAATCCTCGATGAAGCCGAACTTGCGTACGCAATGACGACTCTGCTTAGCAAGGCGACGATTGATGGCAAGACATTCGACCCGGATTCTACGTTTGCCGGATGCTCGGATGAATTCTTCAAGGCTTCGCTCGCTGCCCTCAAGCTGAATTTCGGTGCGTCTTTCAAACGGCTGGTAAGCCCCAAGTAGAAACCGTAAGCCCTCCCCCCGTGTGCGAGCATGGGGTTCAAGACTGTCCACTCTGCGCTTGTTTAATCGATGACTCGGAAAAGGAAACGGACGAAGTCGAAGACAATCAACTGTGGCTCCAACTTGTGATGCCTTATGAAGGCCCTCAGGTCGCCACACGAAATGAAATTGAGACGTGGACGTTTGATGAACTCCAACTCATGAGCAAAGCATACGGTCGAAGATGTAAGGTCCTAGCCGATATACAGAAGAGGTAGCCAGTGGTTATAGCTGAATTGTTCGGAACTCTCGGAATCAAACTCGATGACGCGAGTTGGACAAATGCTAACCAAGCATTAGAGCTGCTTAATAAGACTGTAGGAAAAGCTTTCTCGGCTATCAAGAATACAATCAACGAAGGCTTCGAGGCGATTTCGTCCGTAGCCGATGAGGCCAATAATGTAGGTCGTGTAGCAGAGCAATTCGGGATGGCGGCAACCTCCCTAGAGGAACTCCAAAATGCCGCCATGTTCGCCGATGTTTCGGTTGAGATGTTCCAACGGGGCCTTGGCCAACTAGCTCGGACCGCGTCAGAAGCGGCAGCTGGATCCAAGGAAGCCGTAGAAGCGATGGCTGGCCTCGACTTGAAGGATGCGACAGGTCAGCTCGTAAATGTCGACGAATTGCTCTTGAAGGTCTCCGACAAGATGCAAGGCATGGAATCGGCCACTGAACGCGTAGCTTACGCCCAGAAGGTGTTTGGACGAGGTGGAGCGGCTCTAGTCCCTATGCTGGCTAAGGGTCGTGCCGAGATTGAACGCAACATTGCGATTGCTAATAAGTACTCCTACACACTATCGGCAGGGCAGCGTAAGGCATCCGAGGGGTTCGAGGTAGCTAAGAAGTCGTACATGCTTGCGGCTGGATCGATTAAGAGTGTATTCGCTTCCGCCGCCAATATCTCCCGCTTCTCCGAGCTCTATCAGCGAATGGCCGATGTCATCTCGAGCCCCGTCGTTCGTAGCGCTATCGAAAGTATTTCCCATGTCTTCGGTGGCCTGGTGTCCATTGTAGTCAATGTAGTCAAGCGGATTGAGACCATCTTCAAGGCCCATGGCAACGACTTGATTGCCGTCATGCATGGTATTGAGTACGCGCTTGGATATATTTACGGGGTCCTAGAAGTCATCATAGACGAAATCGACACCAAACTTGCAGAAGCCTTCAAGCCCATCAAAGAGCTTCGAAAGTGGCTTGATGAGCGAACGGGTGGCGGACTTGAATCCGATGTTAATGAATGCAATGAGAGTGTGTCTGGGTTGGCTGACAACATCAGAGCCAATGAATCAACGTTCGCAAAACTCCGCCGATGGATTGAGACGCCTTCGGGCGAAGACGGCGCGATAGGCGATATTCACAAGCTGATGAACGGCATGATGAAGCTTTCGGCTTTGGTCGAATCCATCAACACTTCAGTTGGAACTGCAGTCATCAAGGCAATAAAGGTCGCATTCGAGGGGTTGTGGGACGCAGTCAAGTACACCAACAAACTCGTAGGCGAGAGCATCGATTGGCTGTTGAGGAAGATTGGCGCCCCGGTTCGAGCCATGAATGAACTTGTAGGAGGCGTTTTGACAGGCACTATGCCGACAAGGAACGTCCTCGAGACCCCGTCTACCATGCCGATGCGAACTGGCCTGGCCTCGTGGGCTCCCGCGCCTGAGAGGTTGATGTCGACTCAACCGGCCAATCAAAGCCCTGTGACAATCCCAACTACCAATACGTTCAACTTCACGATTACCGAGTCGACTGACGCTAACGGGACTGCCGATGCTGTCGCCAAGAAGGTAGCAGAAGAAATGGACCGTCAGAACAAGTTCACACTAGAGACAGTCCAGGGGCAACGCTAATGTCTACATTAACAATGACTGTCGACACCACTTCGCTTGAGTTGACAGGGCTAGTGTCCGAGAGTAATACGACAGATTCGACGTTGACCTCGGCACCATGCGAAGATGGCTTCGATGTCGCCCAGGGCAAGGTTGACAAGCCCCATACTCTGAAGATTGAAGCCTTAGCCCAAGACTACACACATTCGAAGGAGGGCTACGAAGGACGCGCCGTAGCCATTCTTCAGCAGCTCCGAGACTGGCAAACGGCTGCATCGAAGGTGACTGTACAGACAGACGGTCCCTCGTTCATCGATTATGGATTGACGAGTGTCAGTTACACGAGGACGTCGAAGGCGAATCAACTCAAGCTCTCATTGTCTCTACAAGAAGTCAAGACTGTCAAGACGAAGTGGGTTGCTGGCCAGAAGACAAACATTCAACGTCGAACTCCAGATGCGATGGCCAAGAAGGCTGATAAGGTCGAACCCACCAAGCGCAATGATTTTGAAGTAGGACGGGCAGAAGCCCAAGCAGCTTTGAGGGCCAGATAATGGAATACCTAATCATACCTACGAAGACAGATGGGACCTGGTCCTATTCTCTCTATCTTGACATCGATGAATCGCCATACACACTTGACTTCAACTGGAATGAACGTGACTTGAGTTGGACTTGTTGGATCTCGGATGAAGATGGAGCCATCGCCGTCTCGAAGGTAATTCCCGGAATCAATCTTTTCAACTACACAGACCCTCGTCTTCCTACCTCCATGCTCTTCCTTGACAAAGACGGCCCAGCGGCCCCCGGATTGACCGACCTAGGTGTCAATTATAAACTGGTAATCGTTAACCCAGCGGCCATCTAATGTTCCTACCTTCGTATACATTGAACATCACCTACGAGGCCAATCCTCCGACGACGAGATCCATCAAAGCTACGACGGCTACCCAGACTTGGACTGTGACAGACTTGCGATGCTCGGCAACCATCAAAGCCGACAACACCAAGAACCCGAACACGGCCGAAATCAAACTGTGGAACGTATCGCCTGAGTCGCTAACCAAGATGACTGCATTGGGCGATGTGTCGTTAACTGTCGGATATACAGACGAGTCTTCAGGTGTGATCTTCCGTGGCAACTTGATGCAGTGTTTGACAAAGCAGGAAGCCGACGGCATGGTCACTGCACTTCGATGCTCCGATGGCGGGCGGGCCCACGCCCTAGGCAACATGCAGGTCAGCTTCAAGGCGAACTCGACGGCGACCCAAATCGCGAACAAGTTGCTCGACAAGGTAGTCGCAGAAACAGGCCTTGCTGAGGGGTCTACCAGGTCCGTGGTTGCAGCCATGACCCCAAAGGTGTACCGGCGCGGGTTCTCGGATTCCGGCTCATCGTTGCGCATTCTGCACGACTTCCTCCTAGGTAATGGCCTGGCACTATCAATTCAAAACATGACACTCCAAGCCGTACAACAGAATCAAGCTTCAAAGGCGATGGTATACGAGTTGAGTCCGTCTTCAGGTTTGATTGGGAGTCCAGACTTCGCCTCGACACAAGACACTATCAACTCAACTGATACATGCGCAGCTGCCAAAGCCAAGGCGAAGTCCAAGTTGCTCAAGCTCGAGTGCTTCCTTCTGCCCCTCGTTCAAGTCAACCAACAAGTCCACGTGTCGTCGAAATCGAAGGACGGTTACTTCACCGTCACGTCTGTAGAGCACAAGTTCGACACCCACGGTTCTGCTCCCTGGACCACAACCTTGGAAGTGACCTAATGAACCCTCAAATCTACGACGCAATCAAATCCGCTATCAACGCCGGTCTCCATGTCTCATTGCCTGCTCGGATTGAGTCGTTCGATTCCGTCACCCAGACATGTACCTGTCAGCCCATGGTCAAAGACACTACCCAATCTGGCGCGTATGTTCCATTCCCGGTCCTAGTCGGCCTACCAGTTCAGTTTCCAGGCGGGAGTCAGTTTACCGTTACTTTCCCTTTGGCGCAAGGCGATGAAGGTTTGGTCGTATTCTCTGACATCGACACCGGGGCTTGGCTGGATACTGGTAACGTATCAACTCCAGACACACCCCGTCAACACCATCTGTCCGATGGATTCTTTCTCCCTGGCACCCGAAGCAACGCCAAGAAGCTTTCCGAGTTCAAGACTGACGCCATCGTTGTAGGCAAGCAAGGCGATGTAGGGGTCCGAGTCTCGGCCAGCAAGGTGGAACTTGGGGTCACCCATTCGGAATCGGCTACAGAGGCGGCGGTCTTAGGAACAGCCCAGAAGACTGCAATTGATTCACTGGTTGACAATCTCAAGTCCGCCATCGACGCCATGCTTACAACTGGCGCCAACAGCGGAGGACCTGTTGCGTTCGCCGGTACCCCAGCATTCGCGGCTGCATGGTCTGCCGCCAAAGCTAGTTATGATGCAGCTCAGACATTGAGCACCAAGGTTAAAGTCAAGTAGTTAGTCCAATTCTCTTGCTAGGTCGGTAAGAGATACTATCGAACATCGGAGCCCACATGGCAAACGACAAACAATTCACAATTACTGGCACTGGTTCTCTTGTGGCCCAAGAGTTCGGTTTCTGGGCCGACTACCAGTCGATTCGGGTTTCAGTCGTAGCCGCCGACATCAGCTTCGATGGGACGAATGTCATTTCGATTGGCGCTGGCCAGGGGATTGAGTTCGATCGGCACCCACGCTGCAAACTTTGGGTCCGTGGTACCGGGGCTACCGTAACAGTCATCGCTTGCTCGAACTCGGAGGTCTAAGATGTCAGTTCGATTTCTGTCTTCGACTTCGCCTACCATTGGCGCTGCGATCCGCCGTGGACAATACCATTGGCCAGGTCGCTGTAATGGTGGCAATTTTGGCGACAGCGGCGGCGGAACGGCAGTTCCCGCCAACCGACTCTACCTGATTCCATTTTGGGCACCTAAGAGCTTTACTTGCACTCACGTTGGCTTTGCGCGAACAAACGTTGCTGAAACCACGTTGGGTGTCGCACTGTATGCCGATGGCCATGACGCTTACGGTTCGTGTCCCGGCACCCAAATATACAAACAGACGACTGGCATTTCGTGTCCCAATTCAGGTTACAATGAGTCGGCCCTGACAACCCCTGTCTCGATTGCGGCCAATACCGTTTATTGGATTGGCTTTGCGCCTAACCAGGCGCGCGATTGGCGCATTCTCCTTCGTGAGCAAATGCAACCAGTCTTGGGTGAAGACCCGGTTACACTCAAGACCTACACCCACCTATACTGGAATGGCGACGGCATTGATAATCTTCCTGCTGTGATTCCTTCGTTGTCATTCGGCAATGACGTTGACCACAAGCTTCCTGCGATTTGCTGCAAAATCACATTCGACTAAGGACACCTAATGGCAATCGCAATCCCTTCGCCTTTACCTGACGCAACAGGCTCATTGTCGGGCAAGGTCTCGTTGACAGCCCAAACGCTCGGGGCCGGGCCCAAGACAATCGCTCAAGTTGTCACCCCCATCGTAAACAACACGAATGGGACGGGTGCAACTGATGTATGTGTTAAGTTAGGGACTTCGGTTGCCGACGGTTCTGTCAATACAACCGCCAAACTTGTGTCGGTTCGAACTGGCATCGCAGGCACGGAAACTGAGAAGCTTTCGGTTCTGAAGTCTGGCGCCTTGACTACGGCTTCTACGATTGGAATGACGTCAGACCCATCTGCCCCATTAAGTGCGGCGGGTGAAGTCAAGATTCGAAGCAACGCGGGTGCCATCCAAGCATCACAGAATGGTGGTGCGTATGCCAACCTAGGCGGAGTTGACGTCACACTGACAGCCATCGGTTCGACTCCGAACGCCAACGGTGCCAGTCTTGCTGGTCAGGCTCTAAACCTCCAACCGGCGAGCCTGCTGTACGGTGGTGTTGTCACTTCTGGAACGCAAGCCTTTGGTGGCCAGAAGTCATTCAACGATACGTTCGTCCTGGCTACTACTGGGCTGACTTCGCAAGTAGGCCTTGATTTAGGTGGAGCACCGGGCAATCAGACGGTAAATGAGCCGAACGGTGTCGCCGCGATTGCTTCGGGAGCCACGTCGGTGACTATCACCAACTCCATGGCGACTCTGAGCTCGAAGATTGGTATTGAGTGGTATGGAGATCACGGGGCTATTAGGTCTTGGGTTGTTCGGGCAAACGGTTCGTTCACAGTCACCTTGTCCTCTGCGGCTAGCGCCAACACTCCCTTTGCTTGGTCTATAGCTACGATACAGTCGACCTTATTGTCTGGTCTGACTCACTCTTGGTCGCTCGATGGGAACTCAAATGACGTCTTTGTTACGGGTAACGGGACTGATATCAATGTCACTTATGTCGCTGGCAAATTAGGACAGGCAGCTTCGTTTAACGGCACGACATCTAAAATCACGACCTCCGTCAACGGACCACTTGGGGCGAGTCCTCGGTCTGTATCGATGTGGCTGAACAAGACTTCTACCGCGAACCGCAACGCCTTTGGGTACGGAATCCAGCTTTCTGGCCAATCTTTTGATGTGTTGTACTTCAGCGGCATGTGCATTTACGACACGGGCGCCACTAGTTCGCCTCAAGCGATGTCAACTGGAGTATGGCATCATTTTGCTGCAACATACAATGGCACTACAGTTCAAACATATCTAGATGGAGTGGCAGGGACTCCATGGGTGCATACATTGAATACTGTCAGTTCAACCCCAATAAACATCGGAACTGGAGTGCACTCTTCCTTTGCATGGTGGGACGGCTTGATTGATGATGTACAACTTTCATCTCGAGCTTGGACTTCCACTGAGGTTGCTTCGTTGTACAATGGTTCAGTTGGAAGATACTACCCGTTCTAAGTAAGGGCGAACAATGACAATCACAGAATTCCTTCAAGCTCAAGTCGCACAAGCAACGTCGAAGGCGGATCTTCGAGTCAAGGTTGGCGAAGTCATCAACGCGTTGAATACGTTTGCCGCGGCTCTTGACGCCCAACTTGCCGCGGCTCCGATGCAGTTCGCCGCCCAGGACCCCGACTACGCCGCCTTCGTCGAAGCACTCCCTACCCCAAGCCTTGGCTTGATTGAAGAGACACTTCAGCCTGAAGTTCCTGTAACACCCGAAGTTCCGGTACCGTAATGACCAACGTTCTCGTCACAATCTACGACTCGGCTGGCGCTCCGAAGAGTGACGCTACACCTACATTCGTAGCTGTCCGTAGTACGACAGGCGGGGTGTTGTCAAGCCCTACCATTACCAATCTCGGTAACGGCAATTACGGGTTTGAGCTTGATGGCAATGCTGGCTACCTGATCTCGACCGGCGCCAATCCGTTGTACGTCGCAGGCGGCGTTGGCGATGGCGTATGGTCTGGTCTGTACGACTCGGCCGGTGTCCCTAAAGCCGATGCGACTCCAACAGTGGCATTGTATTCATGGACTGGCGGTTCTCTTGGGGGCCAGATAATCACCAATGCTGGCGGTGGGTTGTATTACTTCAATTACACCCAAGAGTCAATCTTCAAGATGACGACTGGCTGCATGCCGGCTTATTACGATGGCACGATTGAGCTTGCCGCCCAAACACAAGAAATTGTCGTCCCTCCCCCAGTATCCGTCCAAGAGAATGTGTCGGAGGGTTATGTCCAATACAAAATCAATACATCTAGCGGCCTACCGGTTCTCGATGCAGATGGTAAGAGGATTCGTCTGTCGCGTTCGGATTCGTTGGCTCAAGCTCTCTGGTTCCGTCTCGCCCGCTTTCAAGGCGAGTGGAAGTACGACCTGGATTCTGGCTTGACATACAATGACTGGAATGAAATCCCGAATGCCAATCTAACGGCAATCCGCCAGACGGTTATGGCGGAGTTGTTTAAGGTCAAGGATGTTGCGGCTGTCAACAACTTGATCATTGAACTGGACTCAAACCACAATCTCACTATTGCAGCCAACATCAAATGCAGCGACGGCACAATTGTCGCTCTAGGAGTCTAGTATGGCTTACGGTATTACTTCGGCTGGCTTTATCCCCAAGACTCGCGACGCGATTTACACCGAACTTTGCGCGGCCGCAGTCACTGCCAGCGGCAACCCAGACCTCGATGTCTCGGCTGACTCTGATACCGGGTTGTTCATTGGAGTTCTCGCCGATGCCCTGGGCACCCAATGGGCGGTTACCGAAGGCGCTTACACAGCGTCTTACCCAGACGGAGCAACAGGAATCCCCCTAGAGAATGTCTGCGCATTAACTGGCATCACCCGTCTTGCGGCGACCTACTCCGAGGTTGAAGTCACGTGCACTGGAACGACTGGGACGTATGTTTCGGAAGGTACTCTGTTCAGTCAAGGACCTGGCACCCCGAATGTCTCTGTCATGGCAACCCAAGCTATTCCCGCTGGCGGGACTGTCGTTGTCCAGTGTAAAGCCGTAGCTACCGGACCAACATACTTCCTGGCAGGCACTGTAACGACAATCGAAACACCAGTTGCAGGGCTGACTTCAGTCTCGAACGCTTTGGATCAGTACGTTCTAGGTTCCGACATCGAGACTTACGAGGCCCTTCGCGTTCGTCGTCAGGCGTCCCTGAGGGCTCTTGGTGGAGCTGGAGTCGATGCAATTCGAGCTGCCGTCCTTCTTGTCGCTGGCGTCTCTGAATGCTATGTTCTGAGCAATGACACAGATGCTGTTGTCGATACACTCCCTGCCCACTCGTTCGAGGTCATCGTTGATGGCGGGTCGAATACTGACATCGGTCAAGCCATCCTCAACACGAAGCCTGTGGGAGTCTATTGTTTCGGTACGCCCGCTACAGCAGGTTACTTCGTCGTAGGAGACACATACACGATTACGACCGTAGGTTCAACTGACTTCACTTTGATTGGCGCCGCTTCGAATACGATCGGTGTTTCATTTACTGCAACTGGGATTGGGGCAGGGACGGGGACAGCAATGAGTGAACCTCGGGTTGCCGACTCGGCTGGTTCAACTAGGGTTGTCCGGTGCACACGCCCACCTTCCATCAACATTGGCGTATTCGTCGAGGTCGAGACATGGGGCGTTGTACCTAGCGGCCTGGCTGCATCCATCAAAGCCGCCATCGTAGCCCAAGAGGCTTCGTACCACGCCGGTAACGACGTCTACGCATCAAGGTTCGTACGGTCGATTTATGACGTATCGAGCTGCATTCAAAACGTCAAGTACGTCACCTTGACCCAAGCAGCTCCCCCGAGTACCCCCGCGGTTCCCACTTCGGCTTCGCCAACCACAATCTCTATTGGGTCTAGGAACAAGGCGGAGTTTGATTCGTCTTGGGTTACCGTGACAGTGACGGCTTTGGGGAGCATCTAATGGATACGATTGATTTTGGTGCAAGACTTCTGAGTGTCGTACCACAAGCATTCAGGGACATGCCCTGGGTTAGCGGTTTGATTAGCGGCATTGCTACCCAAGTCCAACAACTCGATGACTCGACATTGGTCATGGCCCGTCTACTTCGTTCCATCGAAGAGACTCCGATTACCCACGACTGTATTCAATACTCTTCTGGTGCCGCGGCTGTTGGTGCCGTTGTCTCGTCACTGCCAACGATCTGGGTTTCCGAAATCGGTGTCCCTGCCATCGGCACGACGCTGACTCAAGTTGGTGGGGCGACTGGTGTTGTGGCTAGCCACATTTTCGACTCGTCGAACGGATTGCTTAGGATCGAACTGTCTGGCGTGACTGGAACATGGGTCGTCGGTGCCGAATATTCTGGTACCGGTACCGTCGGTGTTTGTCAAGTATTCACGCCAGCTGCTTCTGGAACTATCTCTGAAATTGTATCCGGCACTTCGTCGGATGGTGTCTGTCGATTGACGGGGGTTACTGGCACATTTAACCCATCGAGCATTGCTCTATTTCCAGAGTCGGGGAGTCTTAACGGTCAGGCGTCGTTCAACGGAACGACATCGAAGATCGCCCTCCCAAGCTTCAATAAGCCGACGACATGGTCAATGAATTGGTGGATGACGCCGGAAGCTGGCTCGAATAACATCGCTTGGATGTTGCCACGGGGCGGCGGTAACGTCTTCTTTGGGAGGGACGCTAGCTCTACCAACTGGCTCCTAGTCGCCGGTGCAAGCTACCCGACAATGTGCAATCTGACGAATGATGTCAGAGTTATGGTAACCATCACTTACGACGGGACATACGCCCGTTGTTATAAAGATGGGACTCTCGTCAGTGGGCCGACGGCGATTGCCATTACCGACGCTACTGGAGTCGGGTACTTCGGGACCCTGGCAACATCTTTCTTCTACAAAGGCAAGCTCGATGAAGCCGTCCTCTGGAACCGCGAGTTGACGGCTGGTGAAGCTTCGAACTTATACAACTCGGGTGCTGGAACCGAAACTTTGTCGGGTTCGCTTGCATCTGGCGCTCTTCACCAATGGCACTTTAACGGGGACTCGCTCGACTCAATTGGGTCAACCCATGGGACAGATACAGCCGTTACATACAGTTCAATAACCGGCCTCTTCTTGTCTAAACTGTACTCACTCGACAACGCATGGCTAACCAACCTCGGCAAGCTTGTCGGCTTCGAACGAGCCGAAGAATCGGATGACGTCACGGTTCGATATCTGCGTAGCCAGATTGCGACCAACGTTGGTTGGGGTAGAATTCAAGATTTATACAAGGTAGGCGCTTCGTTGTTCGGCGACGGTAACGTCTACGTCGATGACGGTGGTGAATCCCAATCAACCGTCCCTGGCTTCGGCATGGCATCGCGAGGGCCTATGACGGTAACTGTCGGTCCTGTCGATGTCGTGACCGTCAAAGAGACTGATTACCAGAGGACGAAGGCTCAGTTGTTGTCGGTCAAACCGGCCGGTGTCGCGTTGTGGCTTGCCGCCCACCGGACCGCGACTGGGCTTGGGACCCCATTCCGCTTCGGCCTTCCTCAGGCTGCGATTAATACGACACCCAACGTCGATACTGACATTCTCTGGAACCTTCTTGGATTCACTGGAGACTTGTCGACTGGCCGCTACTACCACACAGCGACACGGCTGCTAGATGGCCGAGTCCTCGTAACTGGCGGCATTGGCCCTTCGACGGCCGCAACAGCAACGTGCGAGGTATGGGATCCGACTACCGGGACTTGGACTCCAGCAAGTTCGATGTCTCAAGCTCGCTACTACCACCGTGCCCACCTGTTGGCTGATGGTCGCGTCTTGGTCGTCGGCGGGACCAATGGAAGCGTGTCGCTAGCAACTTGTGAAATCTTCAACCCTGCAACTAATACATGGGCTCCTACCGGTTCTCTTGGGACGGCCCGAGTGACAGCGACTGCAGTCCTGGCAAGTGGAGACATCATCGCATGCGGCGGGTTTGGAACGGCAGACCTGGCGACATGTGAAATCTACAGTGTGTCAGCCGGGACCTGGTCTAACACCGGATCAATGCTGGCGGCTCGCTCTTTCCATACAGCGACAACGCTAACTTCGGGTCAAGTCTTGGTGGCCGGTGGAGTCGGAAGGTCTTCAACAGAGACGTTCAACCCAGCATCCTCTACCTGGACTTCGGCCGGTTCGATGACTTCAGCCCGCTATTACCATACAGCCACCCTGCTCAGCACAGGTAAGGTTCTGTTGATTGACGGCTCGTCTGCATCGACGTCTTGTGACCTGTTCGACCCAACCCCTCGAACGTGCACTGCTACAGGTTCGCTACCTTCTGCCCAGACCAGGCATGCGACCTCACTTCTTGCTGATGGCAACGTCTTGATTGCAGGCGGCGTTGGGACTGGTAACTGTAATAAGTACACTGTCTCAACTGGAACTTGGGAAGTCATGGATTCGCTGAACTCACCTCGGAACGGTGCTACTGCAACTCTGACGGAGACTGGCATTGTCTTGGTTGCTGGCGGGTTCTATGTCACCCCACAAGTCACTTGCGAAGTCTATTCACCTTCGATTACTGGTGAGCCGTGCGCCGTCTTCAACGGAACGACTTCGGTCATCACAACACCAGCCCTAGGCCCTTCCGGGGCTCAAGCTCGAAGCATGGGATGCGCCTTCTACCAACCAGCGGCCACTCCAGCTCAGTATTTCTTGGGCTACGGGACGACTACCCCAGGTCAGGCCTTCCAATTCAAGATCGATTCGAGCACGATTTCTATTGACATCGGTGGCACAAGCTACCCGTTTGGAACTTGCATTCCTGGCGAGTGGCACTATGTCGTAGTCACATACGATGGAACAACCCTCAAAGGGTATGCTGATGGTACGCTTGGACTGACTCTTCCTATCACCCTGACTACAGCGGCCATCGGTGTCTTCCGAATTGGAGCCGGCCCTTCTGGAGTTGGCTTTACTAGGTGTATCTCACACGCCCACCTACATAACCGGGCAATAACAGCCACTCAAGTTCAAATTCTGTACAACAATGGCAATGGCCCAGACTGGCAACATCTCGATGGCGCAGGTGACGGGATTATCCACTACTACCCGTTGATCAGTGGCATGTCGACTGATTTCGCCAGCCAGTTCCCAGGATGGCCCTTGGTCGGCTCTGCTGTAACCCAGACATCGCCCGCTGCTACTGGTACTGTCCATTCATATACACCAGCTGGTTATGATTCTGGTTACATCGAATTGTCTAATGTCACCGGAACCTGGACGACAGGAAGCCCCTACACGTGGACGTATGGCGGGGGAACCGTAGGTGCAGTCGGCCACTCTGGTAGCCACTTCGAAGCCCCTCCGACCCCGACAGATACATTCATTTCAATCGAAACAGTTTAGTCCGAATCTACGGTTTGGGCGGTAAGGAACAATATGGCACTACCAACAGCACTTGTAGCATGGGATTCGACTGACGCAAACACAGACGTCCCTGACGCGTCGCAACAGTCTGTCGGGTATGGATTGACCGCCTATCCTACGGCCGGTGTTCTGAATTACCTGTTCAAAGGTTTTCGGGATCACTGCGATTACCTCCAAACTGGTATCTGGGCAGACGCCCACACTTGGACGGACGCTCAAACTGTATCAAAGGTTTCTGCCAACCAAATCCTGACTGTAACAAACAACGGAACGGGAAAGGCTGTCTACGCCTATGCCGCTGGGGTTGGAACTGCGGTAGACGCTACAAGCGTGAGTGGGATTGGAGTTTTGAGCCACGGTGCCACGTATGGTGTCGACGGTTATGCCACTGCAAGTTCAGGAACAAACTACGGCGGAAGATTTGATGCTGTATCCGGAATCGGATGCAAGGGGTCTGGGTCGGTTTACGGCGTTCAAGGAACAGGAAACGTAGCTGTCCACGGTTCGGGCGGAAGTGTTGGTGTCTACGGAACTGGGTCGACTTACGGAATTCAAGGTATCAGCGGCGGAACTGCCGTCTATGGATCTGGTGTTATCGGCGCCCAAGGCGAAGGCGGGTCGACCGGATACGGCGTGATCGGCAATGTCGGCGTGTTGATTGGTGGCACGCTAGCTGGAACGGGAGTAATCGGAAGCTCTTCCGTTGGTTATGGTATTGAAGGTGTAAGTACTGTCAATATGGGTATTTACGGTCGTAGCGGTCCAGCAGATGGAGTCCGCGGACACTCGGCTAGCTCAACAGCCACATCTGGGGTGTCGGGCATTTATGCCGGGACCGGTAGCGGGTTCGGCGTAAACGGACAAAATGGATGTACCACCAACGGGACCAACGGGTTTGGTGGCTGGTTTAGTTGCTCTGGCGGTGGTACCGGAACTCGAACCGGAGTTTACGGGACAGGCGTCACATATGGAGGCAACTTTGATGGAGCGACCGGAGTTCGCGGATATGGTACAACTGGAGTATTAGGTGAGGCTCCTACATCTGGTTACGGTGTGGTAGGGAGTACGGTATCCGGTCGCGGAGTCTCTGGAAGTGCATCTGGAACCGGAGTCGGAGTTTATGGATCTTCGACGTCAGGACCTGGCGGTCAGTTCCTAGGCAATGCCAGTCGCGGTGCAATCAACCTGGCCGCTCAGACGCGAAGCGGCGGCGTAGAGGGCGACATCTGCTACGATGCAGGCCACTTCTACGGATATATTGCCACAACGGGTTGGGTTCGGTTGGATTAATATGCTCAACCTACCATACATAGTCGCCCAAATCGACCCCAACACTATCGCTTCATTGCTTAGTTTGGGACCGACTGGGTTTGCTGCACTGGCCATTGCTGGAGCTGTATGGATGTACATTCAAAACCAGAATTTGCACGCCCGTCACGTTGAACTCCTGAAGAGTGTGATCCCAGTAGCAGAGAAGCTTGCCGAGTCTGTTGAGAGACTTGAGCGTCGGCTTGATCGATGGGAGACGCAACCTAAGTAGGGGAGACAACATGACGAAATTCTGGAACAGTGTATTAGATGCAGTCAATCCGAATCGCAAATCAGACGCGCTATTCGAAGTTGCGATGTACCACATGCGGCGGGCGGGCGCACCTTCAAAGGTCGACGTTTTGTTCGCCGAGTTCGAAGCCAAAATCGCAGAAGCGAATGCAAGGATGGGTGTGTAATGAGCACCTTCGAAGCCGCTATTCCGGTGATTATGGCTCACGAAGGTGGTTGGGTGAACGACGCTTCCGATTTAGGGGCGGAGACGAACTTCGGGTGGTCGACGTCCACCATCAAGTCTCTAGGACTCACGGCTGCCGACCTAGGCGTTCCAGGGCCTATGTTCTCTCCCGGCTACTTGAAGCCGATGAAGCCGGAAGTTGCCATTGCTCTATATCGAAAAGAGTTTTGGGACAAGTTCGGCTTCGGTGCCATCTTAGACCAAACGGCGGCAACAAAGTGTATGGACTGTGCAGTGAACTGCGGCCCCAAGCGTTCCGCCAAGAT
>Ga0316626_10000062_pt1 | contig 37400 bp, 36 predicted proteins | sample OWC_Aug_T1_C1_D5_FD_207656 | JGI IMG/M metagenome (GOLD analysis project Ga0316626, IMG submission 207656) | Wetland soil microbial communities from Old Woman Creek delta, Ohio, United States - OWC_Aug_T1_C1_D5_A | ecosystem: Environmental > Terrestrial > Soil > Wetlands | place: USA: Ohio...
TCGACTCGTGGACATGAGCCCAGTAGGCTTCGGGGTCCGCGAGGGCCAGCTGCATGAGCTCCACCCCTCCCAGGCGCTCCCACATCTCCCGGGAGGTGCGGCAGTACAGGTGCTCGCAGACGTCGTAGGGTACGCGGTGCATCTGGTTGTGGAAGTCGATGCTCGCGGAGCGAAGGATGTCCGTGACCTTGGCGAACGCCTTGGTGGTCTGGTTCAGATCGTTCCTGGTGGTGGCGGAGAGGCTGTTCTTCTCGGAGCGGGCGATGTCCCTCTGCGCCAGCTGACGGGTGAGCAGCTCCACCTGGAGCTGGAGACCCTTCTTGTCCTCTATGAGCGTGTCGCATAGGTCGGAGAGAGTGGGTTCGGCAGCAGCCGTCGGCGGCGCCTTCGGCTTCGCCTCCGGCTTCGATCTCGGAGTACCTTTCTTTTGAGGCATGCCTCCTCCTATGTGTTAGTGTGGGTCTACGCTCACCTTACCACGGAGGTAGTAATGGTGGAAGACACAGGAACACGACTGACAGGCGCACGTATGCGGGCTCACAAACGTCATGCTCGCACCGCACGTGTGAACCTGACCTGCACGCCGGAGACCAAGCTGCATCTGAAGAACTGCTCCACCAACCTGCTCATGGACGTGGGTGAGTTCGTGGAGTGGCTGATAGGCAAGTACGCGGCGGGCAAGGTGGTGGTCATGGAGGACGGCGCCTTCTTGGACGGACTGTCGAAGACGTTAGATGACCGCGCGCGCGCGTCTGGTTGGGAGGCTGGAGAGAAGGCAGCACTGCGCGTGCTCTACGACCACAATCTGATCGACGCCGAGTACCTCAAATAGCCGGATTTGCAGGGAAAAAGAAAAACCCGCAAATAGCGACTTTTTTCTTTCCGCGGATACCCCGGGGGGTATATCCCGGCCTCCCCGAAAGGTGTAGCGTCAAGGTACTCGCCCAAAAAGCTGAAGCCGCCCGGTGGAAGGCGGCTTCTGCAAGCCATAGGAGGCTGACACTCACATCTTACAGCCTTGGCGAGTGACTGTAAAGATGGGAAAGGGCCGGGATGCCTACCACCACTTCTATCGGGTCACTGCTTGGCCATGCCTTGGACCGAGCGGTAATCCAGGACGTATCCATCGACAAGACCTACAAGGCCAGGCTGGCTAAGGCGATCAAACAGGAGCTCGAGCGGGGCACTCACCCCGCCGACATCAAGCGAGCCCTGGAGCAGCTCATCGACCGCCACCTCTCTCCGGCACTGCTCCATGCCAAAGTCACCGACAACCTGCCCAAGGTGGTCGAGAAGCCGGCTGAAGACCCCTACGCCGACTTCCCGGAGTTCTAGCCATGATGGAGCCATACGACACCGGGATTGAGCTGGAGTCTGAAGACACCAGCGCGTGGTCACTGGAAATCGACGTGCTATCGGCGGCGGCATGGAGCCAGAACGCGGTGGCCCTGGTGATGGAGGAGCTGGAGCCCGATGACTTCGCTCTCCCCAGCCATCGGGCGGCGTTCAAAACCATGCAGAACATGTATGAGGCGGGCGAGGCGGTGGACAAGAGCACGCTTCGGGGCCGGGTCGACCAGACTCTGTGGCTGGGACTGGAGCCGGTGCTGGGCACCAACCTGGACTCACACATCGCCCGCCTGCGGGAGATGTCCAAGGTGCGCTACCTGCGGGGGCTGGGACTGCAGCTGGCGGAAGCACCTGGGGACGGGTCGGTGCTCACCTCCATCCTCGATGATGGCATAGCCAAGCTGGTGCGTCGCGAACGCATGCGGGGTACCGACCTGTCCACGGCGCTCATGTCCATCAAGGACGCCAAGAAGGAGGGTCTGGTAGCCAAGGCTTCGGTCGACTTCCCCTGGTCCAAGGTGAACCAGTGTACCCGGGGCCTGCGCCCTGGCTGGCTGTGCTACCTGGCGGGCCGACCGGGACAGGGCAAGACCGCCGCTGCCATCGAGCTGGCTGTGTCTGCCGCCAAGCAGGGCAAGAAGGTGCTCATCGACTCCCTGGAGATGGACTCCGAGGAGCTGGCGGTGCGGGTAGCTCAGCGCATGGGCATGGACTCCGAAGCCTTCTACATGGGGGAGATGTCGGACCACGACTGGCGGGCGCTGGACCATGCCATCCAGCATCCGGCCTACAGGAACGTCCAGATCGAATACGCCTCCACCGTGGCCAAGCTGACCGCCCTGGTGCGGGCGCACAAGCCAGACCTCATCATCATCGACTACGTGCAGCTCATGGACCACCGCCACGAGCAGCGCACGGAGGGTACCACCCAGACGTCCAATGCGCTCAAGCGCCTCGCCCGCAAATACAAGGTCCCTGTGGTGGCTCTTTCACAGCTATCCCGGCCCTTGAAAGACCAGCGAGGGAACCTGCCGGACATGGCCGACTTGCGGGACTCAGGGGCGCTTGAGCAGGACGCCGACCAAATCATCTTCGTATGGCGCGAAGAGGACAAGCAGCACCACATACCCACCCCCAAAGGCATGTTCATCGTGGCCAAGGCGCGCATGGGCAAGCCCGGCAAGCAGGTGTTCAACTTCGACGGACCCAAGCAGACCTTCTTGCTTGTTGACGCGAGCGCGTAGGGAGTCTATGCTGTAAGCGATTCGCCAACCGCAAGGCAGCGGAGGCCGTCCCTAGGGGCGGCCTTTTCTTTGGAAGGAGCGCCATGAAGATCATCGGGAACGCCGACGACGTTCGGAAGTACACGCTCGTAGCCTCTGCCGCGTACTCGACCGTGGAGACCAAGACCTTTGACACGGTGCCCCTGATGAAAGCCCACCAACGCATGGAAGCCCTGCTGGTGCTCACCGCTGCGGGTACCCTGGTGGGGGACACCCTCGACGTACTGCTCGACTTCTCCCCCGACGACGGCACCACCTGGATAAACGCCGCCCACTTCACCCAGATTCTGGGCAACGGAGCCGACAGTCTCACCTTCGCCGCTGTGTTCGACACCGCCTCCCCGGGAACCTCCATCCTGGCCCTGGCCACCGATCTCACCGCTGGCAACGTGAGACCGGCTGTGTGCGGTACCGCCGTCCGTGTGCGCCACACCATCGCCAACGGTGGAGGCACACACAGCTTCACCTATTCGCTCGTCCTCTATGGGCTCGACTGAGGTCGACTTCGGACTATCGCCTTATGCCTCCAGGAGCTTCAAAGACAGGTTCATAACCGCCATCCTGGAGCGTGAGGACGTAGGTTTTGTTCGCTGGACGCCTGCGGGCATCTACGAGATGGTCCAGCTGCGTCATCCGGAGCTCTATCCCGTGTCCCCTCCCCGGGGCTTCCTGGACTTCGCCACCGACCCGGCCTTCCTCGAGGAGCTGGCTACCATGCGACTGCACCGACGCATGTCGCAGCTGCCCGCGCGCATGATGGCCGACACCCTGGCCCGCCGCATCATCGACATGACTGCTCCGCTCATCTTCACCAAGCTGGAAGAGGCCAACCGGGGCATCAGCGGACTGGAGTTCCGGGAGGCCCGCATGCTCCTGAAGGACGCTATCGCCTTCATGGAGCATAACGAGCAGACCGGAGGGCTGGCTCCCAAGGCCAAGGATGACGAGACCGACACCAGCATCTCCTTCGAGGAGGCGAAGAAGCTACTGGCTAAGGCCAGCCCTGAACGTAGGAAGGTCATCGCACAGGTCATAGCCGACCAGCTGGTGTCCATGAGCACCAAGCCGGAGGTCATCGAAGGGGAGTGCGAGGAAGCCTGATGTACGACCCCCACGCCATGCTGACCGTGGAGGAGCGCAAAGCTGTCGAAGCCGTGCTCTCCGATCGCCAGACTGGTGGTCGGAGCTACGCCAAGAAGATAGACCGGGACTATCTCATCGCGGACGGGAACATCCAGGAGTTCATGCTCTACTACTTCCCCCGTACCTTCTGGGAGTGGGAGGCTATCAACGACGAGTTCTTCAGCTTCTTGGAGTACGAGACCAAGGGCATAGGCAAACTGCCCGGCCAGCACGGCAAGACCAGCATGCTGCAGCGCTGGTTCATCTACGTGATGGCCCGGGAGCCCCAAATCAGCATCGGTTACACGGAGAAGAACGAGCCCACGGCCTACAAGCGCGGGCTCGCCATCCTCCAGGAGCTGTCGGCCAACGAACGGCTCATACACGACTTCGGGCGCTTCAAGCCTACGGACAGCCTGTATCCGTGGGCCATGGGCGCCTTTACCATCCGGCAACGCAAAGAGTTGGGCGACTCGCCCACCTTTTCAGCGTTCGGGGCGGGCGGGGGCTCGATCTTGGGATGGCGATTCAACATCTTGGTGAACGACGACCCTGTGACTGTCGAGAACAGTGCTTCGGAACAGCTGCGGAAGTCACTTCTGGATTGGTTCAACGCCGCCGCCAAGACCTGCCCCACCCCCCTTCCCCTCACTCTGAACCAGTACCTGTTCAAGCACTTCCTCATCGGCACCGTGTTTCGCATGGATGACCTCTACCACACCATCGAGAAGGGTGGAGAGTTCAAGGTCCTGCACCTGATGGCGGTCTTAGACGAGGCTCTGGGTACCACTATCTCTCCACGCTATGCCTATGAGAACCCCGCCGACCTGGAAGAAAAAGCCCTGCATAGCACGCATTTTGCTGAGCTCAAGGCTGATATCGACGCTCACCTGGTCACTAACCTCTACGCCTTCAAGTACGGCACCGAAGGTGGGAGCAAAGCCTTCTACCAGCGCTACCAGAACATAGCTGTGGACCTGGAAGCTCAGGAGTGGAAAGACGTGTTCTTCACCGGGGGCTCGCTGCCCAACGGTGAGGAGTACCCGGGCTGCTTCGATGACGAGTACACCTTGGGAGAGTTCGACCCCAACTGGTGCCTGGTCACAGCGCTCGACCCCCAGAGCGGGTCCAAGAGCGCTTCCAGTGCTCGCGTGGGTCTGGTCACGTTGGGCGCGGCCTACGACGACCCCGACGACTGGTACCTCATCAACATCGACTGGGGCAAGTTCAAGCAACAGTCTTCCGACCCCTACGCCCGCACCCAGATGAGCATACTGGTGCATGACCTGGTTACGTACAACTCTTTGGGGGTGATCGAGACCAACGCCGCTCAGGCCGGGCTCATCGACGGAGCCAAGCTGGAAGCGCAGCGCCGGGGAGTGCACATCAGGGTGCGGCCTTTCCATACCGGCAAGAACAAGCTGGACCCCGACGTGGGCCTAGAGTCGCTCATGCCCATGTTCGAGCAGGGCCGGGTGCACCTACCCTACAAGTTCCCCTCCGACCAGAAGAAGTCTCAGGAGCTCCAGCGCGAGTTCACCATGCAGGGGGCCTACCCCTACACCGACCTGATGATGGCCTTCTGGTTCGCGGCCTGGACCCTGAAGCGCCGGCTCAAGGCTCGGCGCCAACGTCGTGAGGAGATGGACATACCCATCTATCGTAACCGGCTTTCCGATATCCACTTCCCCCGTCATTGGACGAAAGAGCAGCGTCTCGCCTATCTCGGTGCGGACGACGATTTTGAGGAGGCCGTATGAAGGACCCCGTTACCATCAAGCATCGAGTGGACTACCTCAAGCGTCAGTACGGAGATAGGAACACCCAGTACCAGATAAACCAGTGGGCCTACGATGGCGAGTTCGACAAGATCATGGGAATCTACGAACAGCCGGGCTTCGGGGGACTGGACAACCGCAACCGCCGCTCGAGTAAGATTCAGAGCTGGAACATGATGAAGCCGGTGGTCGACTTCACCGTCATCCAGCTGGCGCGCATGCCCACCATCGTGGTGCCCACGGGCAAGTCAGGAGATGACACCGCCAAGGCCAAATCCACGCTGGTGGAGTACTTCCTGTACTGGAACTGGGACCAGAGCTTCATGGAGACGCGCAGCATGGAAGCGGCCTTCTCTCTGGGAAGCCGCGGCTCGGCCTGTCACCAGCTCATCCCCGACTTCGCCACCAAGCGCATCATCATGCGCGAGCGCCTACCGGAGCACTGCTATCCCATGCCCTCCGGCGACGGCCAGACCTACGAGTGGGTAGGGTGGTCCTGGACGGAGGAAGCTGAAGCGCTCATCGTGCGCTATCCCCAGCTCAAGAACGTGTTGCCGCGCAAGGGCAATCGCTACGACAAGCTGGTGGACATCATCGAGTGGCAGGACAAGGACGACTACGGCTTCATCATCGGTGGTGCCTACACCGACGGCTTGGCAGGCTACACCCACAACCTGGGTTTCGTACCTGTCACCGTTACCCCCTGCATGAAGTTCCCCGGCCCCAACAAGGTGTTTGGACCCGCCGACATCGACCAGCTCATAGCCATCAACATCGTGATGAACACCCTGCAGACCAAGGTGCAGGACGCTCTGGAGGAGAACCTGTATCCCAGCCTCTACACCATAGGTGACGAGGAGCCACTGATCGACAGAGCGCCGGGCACCATCAACTACCTGGGTCCTCCTGGTTCCGACGTGAAGCGCCTGGACCCACCCAACATCCCTCAAGAGGTGTGGGTGGAGATGCAGCGCTTCGAGGACTTCATACGTGTCCACGCCAACTGGAGCGAAGCCTGGAGCGGCCAGATAAGCCAGTCGCAGGCGTCCGGAGCGGCCATCAAGCGTCTGCAGAGTCCGGCCACGGGCATGGCGGGTATACGCCAGTCGCTCATGGGTCAGGACCTCCGGCAGATGAATCGCTGGTGGCTGCAGATGTACGAGCACTTCTTCCCCGAAGAGAAATACGACTGTGTGGGAGACGGCAACAAGACCGCTCTCTCCGCCCCGCGCAAACCCATGGAGTACGCAGTACAGGTCATCCCCAAGAGCGACATCGCCGGATACCACCGCAACACGCTGGAGTACAGCGTGTTCGGCTCCGACCTCAACTCCACACTGGTAGCCATCCAGCAGCTCAAGCAGCTGGGCTTCGTCAGCAACGAGTGGTGCATGAGCCAAATCCCAGGCATCACTGACGAGCAAGGCATGAAGGACCAGATACACGCGGAGAAGAGGGAGGAGATTCAGTTTGAAGGCGAACTGCAGATGCTTCTGGAGAAGATCAAGACCCAGGCCATCATCGAGCAGCAGAACGCTATGGTACAGGCCCAAGCCCAAATACAAGGCATGCAGGGACAGGCTGGTGGCCAACCGGGAGGTGCGCCTGGCTCACCGGAACAGACTCCTGGAGTCCCGGGAAACGTGAGCGTACTCCCACAGGGACAGCCGCAGGTCATGGGTGTGGGCCAGCCGCTCTCCGCCAGCGGACAGCCTGGGGAAGCCCAGGAGGTAGGCGGGCTACCCTACACCAACCTCAAGCCCTTCGGTCAAGCGCTGGGGGCTATGCAGGGTGGTGGTGGCCCTCCGGCTCAAGGTGCCGCGCAGCAGGCGGAGAAGCCAGCCATGGTCAAGGAGACGGAGCCCAACATGGTGCGGGTCGCGGACGTCACCGCCGCCGTCCAAGGTATCAACAAGCGTATCCAGAGCGGAGAGATACGCTCTCGTTCGGGAGGACTCAAAGGCAACGTGTGGCTACTGGGCGATCTCGTGGAGCGGGGCTCTACCATGGGTACCATCGAGATAGGGGTTTCGCTGGCAGCGGACGGACAGCTCATCACTAACGCGCTCACCCAGTATCGCGGTAGGCTGAGTATCAACACCTTCACCAGACCGCCAGAACCAGAAGATGCTCTCCTCATCGTAGAGGGAGGGGAAAATGCCGTATCCGAGCAAACCCAGGTCGCCTAACAACGACGAGACCACTGTTGGCGCCAGCAAGACGGTGAAAGCAGCGCCTCCGGCGCAGCTGGTACCGATGCCCCAGGCGGTGGGTGGAGCACCACGTGTGTTCCAGGGCACCACCACCATCCCCGATGTGCTCCCCGGTGGGCTGGAAGGTACCGGAGTGACCGGAGCCGACGTTGGCACCAAGATACGTGACTACGATTACAACGTGCCCCTCACTCCTATGTCGACCACCAGACCGGGACCGGAGTACTGGGATGAGCCCAGGCGCAACGTATTCGTTGGTACACAAGGTGAGAGGGTGCCGGTGGTAGCGCCTCATCCCTTCAGAGCCACGGAGATACTCCGCGACTATCCGCAGGCGGTCGATACACTGCGTACCAGGTTGCTGGAAAAGCGCTCCAAGCTGCCAGACGCGGCCATCACTCACAGTGCCTTCTGGCGTAGGTTCGATGAGCTGGGTTCAGCGTTCGTCGCCCAGCTGATCGGTGACGTCATGGGTCTACTCCAGCAGGCCAGACTGCAGGGAGAGACCAGGAAACTCAGCGATACCCAGCGTGAATGGATAGACCAGCACCCGCTCAGTAGATGGATGAACTGGCAATAGGAGACCGCCATGGCAGAGAAGCTGAACGTGGAACGGCCAGAATGGGGTGAGCGGGCAGAGGTAGACGCCGCTGCGGAATCGGCCCAGGTCCCTCCCATAGACACGGCTGAACAGGTAGCTGCCGACCTGGCTACTGCTACCGAGCAGCTGGGTCAGGTAGGCGGAGAAGCGGCGCCGGCTGTTGAGGCCGTCACGCCAGCGGTCCAACAGGCGCAGGAAACTCAGAGGCAAACAGCCTCCATGCCCACTCAGCCACGTGTGCGCGGTGTGCTAGGTGCACCAGCGTCCATGGTGCAGCCTGTGCGTACCCAGTTCGAGCGCGATCAGGAAGTGGCCATGATGTGGAGGACAGTGGTAGACGCTAGAGGGTCGGCGGTCACGCAGGCCATCTATGACGGTCTTTCTGGAGCCGACTGATGGCCGCGTGGGGCATAGGCGGCAGCATCGGCGGGGGGTTCGAGGAGACTGAGGAGGAGCGTCGTAAGCGCCTGGCCAAGCTAGGGCTGCAGAACTCCTTCTTCACCGCTCCTCCCAAGCCAGTCACGCCCAAGGCCCAGACTCCGAGCATCGTCCGCAGGCAGCAGCCGGTGACGGTGGCGCCCTATTCCATGGAACAGCTGATGAAGCCCAAGGGGCCGACGCGCCAGGATGTGCGCACCCGCACCGACAACGCCACTACCATCTACAAGCAGCAGGAAGCGTCCGGTCTCGCTGGTGACGTGAGCGCCTTCTATGCGCTTCGTAACGCCATGGGTATCACCGCCTTCGACACCAGAATGGAAGGCGTCTACCAGCTCTACAACATGTACCTCAAGCCCTACGAGGGTACTGGCGTGGTCTGGGACATGATGAAGGCGCCCTACAGCTTGGAGGAGCTGGAGTACATGATTCGTAGGGGCGCGCCCAAGATGTTCTCCAGCAAGACCATGCTCAACCCTACCCTATTCGCGCCTCTGATGGCCAAGCACGGACTCGACATGAGTCTGCCCAAGCAGCAGCGAGCCGCTCAGGTAGGAATGAGCCTCGCAGGAGTGGGAGCCACAGCGGACCTGGCTGTCCAGGCACCCCACGTGACACGTACCTTCGGTGGCGGTAAGAACGGAGCGCGCAACTACCGAAGTGACAAAGACCACAGCGACCCCATGAAGTACCTGGACTCCGTGGTCGACTACATGTCCGGAGGCAGTCTCGAGCTGGGTCAGAAGCTGTGGCACTACCTGGTACAGACTCCGGGAGAGTGGTTTTCGCCAGTCACAGAGCCTGTGGGAGACGCCTATCTCGACTTGGTGAGAGCCAAGCCCAAGGGTGAGTACACCGAATCCGACTGGAAGCATTACGTTGAGGTCACGTTTGGTGGAGCGATGGGCAAGCCGGGCAAGAAAGGTCATCGGCCCAAGAACCCAAGGACCTACGAGCAGATCGTGAAGTCGAGGAAACTGCCCTCCTGGGATTCGGACGAAGCTCAGGAGCTCATGTTCAATCGCTCTCAGTTCGGGCACAACGCCGTCAACCTGGGCATAGCAGCGGCCACCATGCTGGCTGCACCTCCGCTGACCGCTGCCATGAAAGCAGGTCAGGTAGGCATGGCCGGAGCCACGGCAGCGCGCACCTATGCTGGAGTGACTGGTCCCATGCTTGAAGGCGGGACCATGCTTGGTAGCGCGGGTCTGCGTACAGCAGGAGCTGGCTACGCCACGGGCGCAGCACAAGCTGGTGCACGCTTCGGAACACGAGCACTCACCACAGGAAAAGTCCTGGGTTCCATGTACGGAGCCAGCAAGATCATCGGCAAGGGCATCGAGGTGCTGGACCCTATGGCCGACCTGGGAGCCCGAGCGGAGGAGAAGTACGAGCAGGCGGCGGCTATGCAGCCAGAGCTCGAAGCCACAGCTGAAGCGGTGTTCGCTCAGAGCCAGCAAGGTGTGGTGCCGGAGCTCCTACAGGTGCAGTACTTGCAGAGCGACCCCCTGTACTCGCAGTGGCTGGAGGTGGACTCAGCGCTCTCACAGATAGACGACCCTTCGCAAACCATCGAGATGCAGAAGGAGTTGCAGTCGCGTGTCAGTCCGGAGCGGCCCAAGGGTTACGGTGGGGAGCTGGAGGCTGACGGACGCTGGACCTACGAGTGGCGACGGGCCATGCTCGACTTCTACGCCGACGAGCGCAAGGCCATTATCAATCTCCAGCGCTCGCTCATGGAATCGGGCTACACCAAGCGTGGCAGCATGTGGGGAATAGCCGGTTCCGACAACGGCATGATGATAGATGGGAACATCTCCACCCCCGAGTGGCAGGATGCCATAGCTCGAGCCCAGGCTGACTGGGACAAGCAGATCAAGTGGGCTCAGGACCATCCGGAGTGGAAGGCGTTCCTGGACGCGCTGGGTATGCCTTACACGGCGGAGGGAGCGCAAGCCTACATCACCCGCCTCACCACCAACGGTATACCGCAGCTCATCTACAAGTTTCCCATCGAGATTGCCAAAGATATCGGTATGGCCTGGAACGCTACGCTAGGCGCTCTGGAGCTCAAGGCCCGCAAGGCCAACGACGAGCAGTACCAGAAAGTCAAGAACGACTTTCTCTCCTATGTGTCCTCACGTGGCGTACCCCCGGGAGCTCTGGATGATGAGTCCCTGCCATGGGATTCCATACCGGAAGACATGAACGAAGCCTACGCTGCCTGGGCGGTAGAGCAGGGCTACCTGAAAAGCGACCCGGTGGCGATCGGACTCTACAACGAGTGGACCAGGAAGGTCAACGAGCTGATGGACCCCACTCTGTATGGGGCCAACTACATCAGTCTGGTGTCCAACAGCCTGGGCGTAGACGCCATGGCCCTCAACCAGTGGATGGGTGAGCATCCCGATGCCATTCACGCCGTCAACCTGGGCATAGACCTGACGCTGGGCTATGGGACCTACTTCGCCAGCAAGTGGTCGAGGACCAACATACCGGCACTGCGTAACGTGTCGCGTATACCGGGAGACTTCGCTCGCTCCCGTCTCGCGGCTAAGGCTGTGGACCGCACCTTCAAGTTCCTGGACGAGAAGGGCGACCTGGGCTGGGCGGCACGTCACATGCAAGGCACCTTCGCAGGTGAGTTCCTGCGCAAGTGGTATGCCCAGCGTGGGGGTCCGGCCAACGGCTGGCACGAGGACCCGCGCACGGAGACACTCTCCAACGACGCTACCACCATAGTGCTTGACGAGAACATGCCGCGCGGCCAGAAGCTGGAGCAGCTGAAACTGCTGTTTCCCGATGTGCGCCAGGAGCGGTACTTCGAGGGACTTCTCAGATTGGGAGAGCGCCAACCCAGCAAGAGGATGCGCGAGACCATAGGTATGGAGGTACGTCGTAACCTGAGTATCGAGGAATGGCGTAGCCGTCGTACTGAGGAGCTGGAGCTGGAGGAGCGGGCGACGCGCAGGGACGACATCGAAGCTGACCGCAGAGCCCAAGGGGCCAGACCCCTCACTGAGCCAGAGATGCAGGCGCTACTCGACCAGCACATGGTCACCAAGATTCTGGAGATCAACAACCGGGTGACGGCGGAGCTCAACAGTCACACCGACCTGAACACCTGGGTGAACCGCAAAGTGAAAGACCACATCGTGGACCGCCAGGTGAGGCACACCGACATCTTCGGGGCCATCAAGCTGGACAAGGACGAGTTCATCGCGGACGTGACCAAAGCGTGGGAAGCGGGCGAGGACATCTACCCCTACCTGCAAGACCGCGTGCGCGTCAAGGCGCCCTTCTACTGGGGGCAGGCATTGGAGCACCAACTGGGAGGCATCCACAATCCGGTGGCGAGACAGTTCATCACCGGCATCGTGAGCTGGGCACACCATGCTCCCCTGATGGAGAAGGACATCAACCAGTCGAACACCCCCAGCCGCATCTACGATGGTGCTCTGGCCGTGTCCGGTGATGTGCGCTGGGCAGCGCAGTTCACCACACGCTTCGTGATGGCCGATGGCAAACTGGCCTACGAGAGGCTGGCCCAAGAGCTGGCCTTCAAAGCCAACGAGCGCTTCAACCTCCACCAGGCCAACAGCCTCATGCAGAGGATGCTGAACGCGCCCTCACGTGATATGGGCTATGAGGCTCCCAACGAGGCTCTCGCTCCTGCGCAGCGAGACACGGCCCGAGTCAGCGCCATCGACCAGCAGCCGGCGCCAGCCACTCCAGGACCGGGAGCTCCTGCCGCTCCCGTAGGAGCGCCCATAGAAGCGGGAGAGTCGCTGGCCAGCTACCAGACCAGCACCGGAGCCCGGCGCCAGGTGGTGCCTGACGACGTGTACGAGACCTATCGCATGAAGCTCTACCGGGAGACGCTGTGGGCGCCCTTCCGCATCACCGATGACATGAGCCTCATCGCCAAACAGTTCACCCATGCCCGCAACACCTATCGTGGTCTCAACAAGATGATGACCTACCCCTCGCAGCTCATGCGTCAGTGGTCGGTGGCTCTGGGTGCGGTGCCCCTGTTCCAGAAACACCTTCTGGTCGACTCCGCCAGGAGCATCCTGGAGGAAGGGCCAGAGTCTCTCATCTTCCGGAAGAAGTATCGCCAGCAGGTGGACATGGCTCTGAACGACCCTGAGATCAGTGCTCTCATGCGCGACGAGATACTAGCCAGCCGCAACGCCACCTGGCTCAGCGAGTACGTGTACAACATGGGCATGATGCAGAAGCGCTGGAAGTCGTCCCGGGTGTTCGATGAGAACGGGCGTCCGGTCAACATCAGAGAGAGCGCTCACGCACTCCGGCGTATCTCCATGGGTACCGCCTACCAGAAGTGGGCTGACAACGTGGAGGTGTCGGACTGGTCGCACATGGACGAGATAGAGCTGGCGGGCTATATGCCCGTGGTCAACCGGGCTGACCTGGTAGACGTCCGCTACGAGGTATACAGCGGTAGTCAGTGGGATGACGCCATCTATGCTCAACTGCAGAGAGACCTAGATGCTTGGGACCCGGAGAACCAGCAGCCGAATCCTCGCTATCGTGGTCGTCCTAGCAACTACAGCATGGCCTACGATGCTCTCGACCAGTGGCGCTACTTCCGCAACAAACCAGGTGACGAGGCCGGTATCATCGTAGCTCGAGATGCCAATGGTGACCTGTTGGGCTTCACCTCTTACAGAGAGAATCCCGACTACACTGCTTACCACCACTTGGAGAACGAAGTACGTGACCCTGTTACCAGACACGTCATCTCTGGCTGGGTCGAAGAGACGCATGACGTGATGTACGTGCCCTACGCGGGCTATCGTAGAGACTCTCCTGGTTCGGTGGCTCAGATGAGCCAGCACATAGTCGAGGCCAAAGCCTACAAGAGGGGTCTTGGGGGAGCGGCCAGCCGTTCTCGTCCTGGACAGAGTAATCCTTTCTGGAGTCCAGACCAGCTGCGCAACTACTTCAACGACCATCTGCCGGGAGACGCTCCTACCGTCAAAGACTACGAGCACGGTCGACAGGCAGTACGTGAATGGCTTGACACCGAGGAAGGCAAGGACTTCCTACGCCGTGACGGCCACATGACTCGTGTGGAGCAGGAGATGCTCGCTCGAGGAAAGATACTCACCACCGCCGAGAAACATAACCTGGCTGTGGAGAACTACATAAACGACTTCGTGAAGGAATACTGGGAGGTGCTTGACGAGACGGCACCCACGATCTTCACCAGAGTGAGAGAGCTGGCCAAGGGTGGCAACATCAGTACCGCCGAGCTGGAGACCCTCCTGCGTGGTGCCTACAAGGATGGTGGCGAGAATCCCTTCCTCTCCATGCCTACCGGCAAGCGCTACAACATCGCTCAGGACCCAGCCGCCTGGCTGGTGGCCAAAGCCATGGTTCCCAACAAGTTCAACCGTGGTGCCGTGTACGACAAGGTGTGGATTAGCACCTACCTGGACCTTATCAAGCCGGTGGAGTTCAACGAGGCCGCGTTCAGGGCCGACTGGGAAGCGAATCGCGCTACTGCCCATAGCAACTGGTTGGCGTCAGGTCTGGAGGATGTGCGCCAGAGGCTTGCTCCAGACGAGTGGATGCAGGTGTATGACATGCTGGACCTGGAGGCGGCTGGTACCAACAGGACCATCGGCTACGCCGGTAGAGCTCCCAGTGCCAACGCGCCCAACATCCTTCTTCAGCCTGCGCCAGCTGGTCTCAGCGCGGAAGCGGCCACTGCTCTGAATCAAGCGCTGGAACGTGCCAACCTGCGCACCCGATTCTATGCCGACAGCACTCAGGGACAGATGCTCCTGCAAGATGAAGTGATGCGGTACATGCAGCAGCGAGCTGGTGGAATGGGCATCGGAGACTACATCAACCAGATGGTGAACGAGGACCGCTATGAGGCAGAGCAGAGGTTCTACAACGACTTCTACACCGAGCTGCGACAGGAATACGGAGGCATGCGGCCTCACACCCTGAACAATGCCGACAACTTCTACGACTATCACACCGGAGACTACAGGTCGCTGCCCGAGATCGAGCGTCAGAGACGTAACCTTGAAGCCGAACAGAATGGTTCGCAGAGACGCTATCTGCGCAGTCCAGATGAAGCACGCCGGATGCTCGAATCAGAACTGCTGCAGATGCACGACGACTATCTGTTGACCGACAGGCTGGCGAACGACTACGCACCCTACGAGCAACAGCTGGTGCGAGAGCTGCAGTGGCGGTTGGACCACGAGGTGGGGATAGTCGCTGGGGATATGTCCCGACTCAACGAGCTTATGGACGGTGGCGTAGGTATCGCGTTTGGCGGGGGCGAGCAGATGCTTGGTCCCGCACGGCAGATGTGGGTCACGCGACTGACACCATCGTACATGTCGGAAGCTGACCGTCTGGCGGTCAACCATGAGAACAGCCTGAATGGCACGCCATGGCGCTACGGACGTAATCCTGAAGAAGCTGCCCGCATGGCTGCGGAAGAGGGACTCGACATCGACATCCGTCCTGCCGGTCACATGAACGAGATACTGAGACAGCGGGCTAACGAACTGGCTGAGCGTCTTGGCAAGAAGATTCGCTACGAGCGTGACTTCGATGAAGCCAACGAGATGGCTCGCGAGTGGAACTACGAGAACGGCGGGAACTACGGACAGATGAGTATGGACCAGATACTCAGCCTGGCCGACCAGCAAAGGATGAGAGAGCTTCGCGAGCAGTACACCCACCACGAGGTACTCGACACTCCCGACGAGTGGACCGAGTACGAGCGTCAGCTGGAGAATGACCGCATGCTGGTACAAGGCGATAGGCGTAGGTACGAGCGCAGTCATACAGGTGCCGAGATAGTCCACGAGGTAGACGTGAGCCAGATGCTGGCCAAGTACTACGACCCGAACGTGGAAGCCTACTTCGATGATGCGCACGGATTCTACGAGTACAAGCCGCTCACCAGAGCGCAGCACGTAGCCATCATTCAGGCGCGGGAGATGAACCGAGCCTACGACAGCCTGTTGGGCAACGACACTCCCTATCCTCCAGCACACGAGCGTACAACGACCGATGTCTTGACCCAGCCCCAGGACTTCTGGAACGACCACTATCAGCAGCACATGGAAACACTGCGTGGTCAGTATGAGACGGCACGCGGAGAGCGCACGCAGAGATGGCAAGACGAGCTGGAATCCGAGGTGGCACTGGAGAGAGATCGGGAGCATCCTCTGATGTCTAAGGAGAAGGCAGCACGTATAGCTACCACCATCGCAGAGGCTCAGACATCGAGAGTGCACTTCGACCTGGCCAATGCCATGACCTTCGAGGCCAAGTACAGATGGTTCGCCTGGTTCGCCACCAAGCACAGGCTGTACGGCTTTTACCTCATGCGCCTCGCGGCCAAGCGACCCATGATAGCGGGCGCAGCTCTGGAAGTGATGGACTGGATAGAGGACAGGGCCGAGGCGCAGGGCGAAGAGGACCCGGCACAGAGGCACAAGCTGAAGTTCAACGTCTTCGGGCGACAGATACAGCTGAACGTCGCGCCCATGTTCTGGCTCACCGACTACCCACTGGAGAGCGGGTTTGGACTAGCCGCGGAATGGGCCGGCGCCGCTGTGGTGAACAGCCTAGCGGGCAAGGAGCTCATGCCTCGCACGCAGACACCCTTTGGTCTTGAGTTCAGCCGCTTCGATGGACTGGTCAAAGGTATCTCCATGGTGCTCAAAGCTCGCGACTACATGGGCTACGACGAGGAGAAGTTCAACGAGGAGAACATGCACGAGTACCTCCAGAGCGTCTCCGGTGAGGAGCGCGAGTGGTGGTACAAGGCCATCAACCGACAGATGGCGTTGGCCATCAACCGGGGCGAGGACATCGAGGTCACGGAAGCCTGGCGTCGCGCTGGACTGTCCGGCATAGGCTGGGAGATGTTCAACACCTTTGGCACCTTCAGCGGCAAGGTGATCGGTAAGGACGCTCTCGCTGTGGAGAACATGAAGGATGAGTACCTGCGCATAGAGGACGAGGACGAGCGTTACAACTACCTGGAGACACACCCAGCGTTGCAGTGGACGCTCAACCTCTACCAGGACCCCATAGCCGAATACTGGATAAACGACGGCTTCACCAAGGTGAAGACGGCCAGCGAACTGGCGGTGGCCAAGCTCGACATCGCTCAGGACAACAACACCATTCTGGTGCCCGGGGTGATAGACGGCATTATGAACGAGTACAACAAGGTGGTGGAAAACCTCACCGACCCCTTGCTGGTGGAGACCTACAACGAGCACTTCACCAAGTTCTGGGAGGCCACCTACGACACCAAGTTTGTGGATGCCCTTGGGGCTCTGTTCCCCTTGGTGCCGGTCAACGCGGCTCTGCGTTTCGGACACGTGATGACGGAGACGGAGCGCGAGGAGGTGGATGCCAAGTACGAAGCCGTGTTCAACGAGAGCCTGGCTCAGTATGGGCTGGACCCGGGAGACACCACCAACCCGCTGTACAAGGTGTTGAAGCTGGAAGTGGACGTGAACAAGGACAAGGAGCTGGGGGTCAAGGACCGCACCATCAGCTACAAGAACGAGACCGTGGCCCGCTTCTTGGCCAAGACACCGGAGACGGGGCCGTATCGCAAGGACAAGTTCCTGGAGCTGGTACGTGTCGACCGCAAGCGTCAGCTCATGCAACGAGGGTTGCGTATGGGTAAACCTATCAGGGGCAATCCCATGATGCTGGGAATCGCGCCGGAGGACAAGGCTGCGATCGGCTACAACAGTGACCCCACGACTGTGAGCTACTGGAAGGGCTGGGCCATCGCCTACAACGAGCTCAAGCAGTTCCAGATACAGAACGGCATCAATCCTACCTCCAAGCTGGGCAAGCAGCAGTGGGAACAGTTCGACCAGGGCATGCTGGCCGTGGCACAGCAGAAGCCCGCCTTCTTCGAGGAGCTCAAGCTCTCTCAGGTGGACCTCACCCATCGTATGCAAGTCCTGGGCATAGGTCAGTGGGAAGCCAACATGCCCTATGCGCTGCAGAGCGAGCAGAAGGGTTGGGGCGAGTTCCTCTCCACCATGGAGGACCTTGAGGAGGACATGAAGAACTTCGAGCTGGATAACGGCAAGGTGGGTATCACCACGCTGAGTGGCTCGCAGTGCAAGCCTCTATCAGATGCCTACCTGCGTAGGCTGAACGAGCTCCGCACCAAGTGGCCCTACTGGTGGGATGCCTTCCGGCGCACCTTCACTCTGAGCGACTTCGGTTTCCACTGGGAGCTGGCCGACGGTACCGACGCCGCGCTCTGGTGGGGCAAAGACCCTTATCCCGACGAACCGCTGCCCTATGACGCCGGGGACATCTTCGGCGGGGAAGGATAAGACATGGGCTACGACCCCGACTCGAGGACCGCGACGACTACCACCACCAGGACTACCACCACCAGGACTACCACCAAGCCCACCAACACGGGCGACACGTGGACCAACTTCTACAACATGCTGTCCAACGCCTCTCAGGGCGCATATCAGTACGCTAACGTGAGTCCTGGCTCCTGGCCAGTGCAGCCCAAGACAGGTCAGGACCAAAACGGCAACACCTGGCTGTGGACCGAAGATCGCTATGGAAACCAGGTCGAGAGCCCGCGCCTTATGACAGCGGCTGCGACTGGCGGTGGCGGCGGCGGAGGTGGTGGCGGCGGAGGAGGAAGCTCTACGCTTGCTGCCAGACAGCAGTACGAAGACCTGTTCATCGACTGGTTCGGTGAGGGCAAGTACTCTAGCTCCTGGATAACCACCGCCGTCAGTAAGATGTGGACGGCTGACGACGTACGCCGCTTCGCCTGCACCAAGAACGCCACCGGACCTATGATGGTGCTGGCTCTCACCCAGACCAGACAGGCGTTCGCTCGCGCTGGCTTCACCGACCCACCTGACTCCATGGTGATGAGCCTTATCCGCTCAGGGCAGTACACCACGGACGGGCTGGAAGACTACATGGCGACGATGGCTGGTTTCGACTGGACCAAGAGCACCATGGCCGGACAGTTCATGGACGAATGGGTACGTCAGACCGGCATCCCCATGACTTACACCGCCATTCAGGAGGTGAGCGCCAAGATCGCGGAGGTCGGCTTCGACGGAGCCATGGACTGGTTCCAGAGCTGGGTACCGACCACGGAGAGCGCCATCAACGGCAACTATGGTGCCGTCATCCGAGAGAACATCAGGGACATCCTAGGCCAGTACCTACGCCGTGAGCCCACGGCTGAGGAGCTGTCCTACGAAGGTCCCATGTGGAATATGAACGAGCAGGCCATGCTCGAATACCTGCGCGACCAGCCGGAGTACGGCGTGGTTTTCGCGGGCAAACCTACCTGGATGGGCGAGGACGAGTTCCTGTCCAAGATGGACGCCTACGACGCCGCCTATCGTTCCATCATGGGCATCGAGATTCCAGACCAAGACATGATACTGGCGGGACTGGCCGACCCTCCGGAGCAGTGTCCTCCGGAGCTGCTCAACTACTACATGGAGAACGGCATCTCGCCCGAGGAGATAGAGCAGCAGGCCGCATGGCTGAACGACGCCGAGTACATGAAGCTGACGCTCAATCCCAACATCGAGGAGGCGTTCGGCTACAGCTTCACCGACGAGGAGCTCTACCTCATCGCTTCGGGAGCCAAGGGAAGTGGAGCGCTGCGGGCGCTGGCCATCGAGGCTCAGAATCGCCTGGCCTTCCGTGAGGAGTTTCGCAGGTACAACACCACGGTTGACCCTGTGACCGGCGAGACAGTGGTGCAAGACCCAGACCCTGAGGACTACGAGTTCCTCATGGAGAACTACATCAATCCTCAGGAGTACGCTCGTATCAACGCCGCCTACTACTCCGCTGGTAACAAGCTGCCGGAGATAAACGAGGTGCTCAAGCGGGTGTTCGGGGAGGAGATAACGCTCGACCAGCTCAAGAACATGGTCCTTGGCTCGCAGGACAGCATAGGGCTGGAGGCCAAGATCAACCAGGCCATCAAGCTGGATAGCTTCACCGAGGTGTTCAGGATGAACGAGGGCCGCACGCCTACGCCCGATGAGTACGCCAGCTTCGCCGGATACGCCAGTGTCAACGAGCTCTCTCACGCTTTGCAGACCAGAGAGACCATAGCCGAGTATCGTCCGGAGATACAGGAGCTGTGGAAGGACCAGTTCGGACGTGAGCTGACTGAGGACGAGCTGCAGACTCTGTTCGGTGAATCCAAGGGCTCCGGAGACCTGAAGGCCCAGTGGCGAGAAGCACAGGAACGTAAGGCCAAGAAGGAACAGGCCAACATACCTGGTAGTCAGGTGAACATCGCCTACTCACCCACCGCTCAGGGCGGTGTGGCCACTACCCTGAAGCCACTACAGAGCCTGCAAGCATAGTGGTATTGTGTGCGGTATCAGCGCACACGTGCATGGGGAGGACTTATGTTCGACAAAGCCTTCATCGAAGCGACCAGGCAGGCACAGGGAGACGAGGCGGCGCAGCTTCTGGTGACTGCTAACGTGACCGAGAGGCTGCGCACCGACCCCGACCTCAGCTCCAGGTATCCCACTGTCATTCCCTACATACGCACCGGCAAGATTCCCGAGCCACCGGCCAACGCTCTCGCGGACGACGCCAGCCTCGACAGCTATCTGCAGACTCTCGAAGGACTGGCTGTGACCGTAGCCTCGAGCCAGCAGGTAGTCACTCCAACCGAAGGCACCATCACTCCTCAGCCGCAGGGCAAGGTCACACCGGACATGCTCGACAACGTGCGCCCTGGTGTCATCCCTTGGTCGCAGGCGGCAACCGATGCCGTGCTCTCACCTATCAACCCCGGTCCCGGTCCCACGCAGTCCACCGTGGTCGTGGCCGAGGTGGAGGACCTGATGGTCCCGCAGGAAGGCCAGTTCCGCCGTGGGCGTGAGCGTGACTTCGAGATGATAAAGCGCATGGAGATCGTCAACCGTATCCCTGGTGGCACCCAGGACCTGCGAGCCATGCGAGAGCTGCACGAAGACCCAGACATCTTCCCCATCACCTGACATGACCCATGAAGGTCGTTGAGGTCGAGTTCTATGACCCGAGGGAGATTGAGGCGGGTACCATCGCCGCGACCGAGATGCACGAGCTGTGCCAGAAGTCCAAGCACGGGGAAATAGTGCTTGTAATCACGGACGGACGTGTTATAGAATCACACTGTAAGGTAAGCAAACGCTACGGGAAGCGGGGCGACCCGCCTACGTAGCAGGCGACCCGAAGGCACGGGAGCCAGTCCGAAAGGGCCGGCTCCCTTTTTTGTGCGCTCGATGCTTCGCGCTCGATGCCTCCTACATGTGCCAGGGTGCCAACAAGTTTGGTACGCGAGCAAAGAGAGGAGCGCATCATGGCGCACACTTACTTCAGTACGCTGGATATCACGTCCGGCACCGAGGTAAAGGACTACAGTCCTTACTTCTATCGGCTTCCGCTCCCGGGCGGCGAAGCCAAACTGTGGAACCTCCTGTCCAAGCGCGAAGATGCGCAGGGTGACGTCATCACCTGGTTCGAGGATGCCGACATCCCCATCACCTTCGATGCGATCAACACCGCTGACGGCGACCTCATCGCTGACGCGGGCGATACCAACCTGGTGTTCGACAGCGGAGAGTGCGCGGCAGGCTTCATGCGTGCCAACATGCAGCTCCGTGACACCACGGACGGCAAGAACGAGATCATCCAGGTCACGACCTTCACGGGCGACAGCGCCACCATCGTACGCGGCATCGGCGGAACCTCTCCTGAGATTCACGCCCGCGCGGCAGTGTGGGAGCCCATCGGCACCGTGCAGTTCCAGGGTTCCGGCTTCGGTACGCCGGTCGGTGTGAACCGCGTGGAGCGGACCAACACCTTCTCCATCCTGGACCAGCAGATTCGTCTCACCCGTTCTCAGCTCCGCCAGATCATGCACGCCGTCTCCGACAACTGGACCTGGACGCTGGAGCGGGCGCTCCGGCACTTCGAGCGCCAGATGGAGCGTCACGTGCTCTGGAGCTACGGGACCACCCGGTCCAACAGTGCTGGCACGGAAGTGGCCGGTAACTGTAAGGGCATCATGGACCTCATCAAGCAGTATGGGTCCGCCAGCATGCAGGCCGCGAGCTTCGGCGCCTGGAAGTACAGCGCCGTCGACAACGTGCTCATGCTGTTCTACGACATGGGCTACGGCGACGCCAACGACCTGGTGTGTCTGATCGGTGCTGAAGGTGTGCAGGCCACGGCCTACTGGAACCAGTCTGCCATGCGCACCACGTTCAGCGAGACGACTCGTGGGCTGCGCGCCACGCACATCCAGTCCACCATGAACCAGACGGTGCCGCTCATCCCGGTGGCCGGTCTGGGCAACCGCTTCATCATCTGCCCGTTGGAGAAGCTGGCGGTGCGCTTTGTCGACACGCTTCTGGCGTACGACATCAAGCTGGGCGAAGGTGGCAACGACTACGCGGCTCGCCGGTTCATCTCCGAGTTCTCCATGGAAGCTCACGATGTGAACAAGTGCTTCTACCTGGCCGAGGGTGTGACCTACAGCATCCCCGAGGACTGATCTGACCTGACGGCCTAGAAAGGGGCATAGCAGATGGTATACGCACCTGACAACAGTTTCCGGCAAGCCTGCATGAACAGCAACGTACCTCTCGATGCGCTGGAAAGCGCGGTCGAGAGCGTGGGCACAGTATCAGGCACCGGAGTGAGCGTGGAGGAGAAGGGCTTCGGCTTCTTCAAGACCACGAAGATCACCTTCGATGACACCGCTGTGACCATGGTGGACAACGCAGGCGTGACTGCCTACGGTAGCCTGAAGGTGTACACCTTCCCGGTGGGCTACATCTACACGCAGTCGGCCTGTACTGACCTAGCGCTCACGCTGAGCAGCGCAGGCATCAACGCCACCTGGGATGGAGACATCGGCGTGGGTACCGTGGCCGCGAACAACACGGCGACGCCGCTGGCCACCACCGAGCAGAACATCATCCCCAACACGGCGACTCCGCAGGCAGTATCGAGCGCGACTACGGGTGATGCCATTTCTACCGCCACCGAGCATGCGGTCTTCAACGGCACGAGCAGCGCGGTCGAAGTCTACGTCAACCTTCTGGTGGACGACGCCGATCACGATGTCACCACGACTCCGTGCAACATCATTCTCAACGGCACCTTGATTCTCAACTGGGTGTTCATGGGCGACAACTAGACCTGAGTGGGGGGAGGGCTTCGGTCCTCCCCCCATCTAAACCTGGAGGCCGCACATGACCGCCGCAGAACTTGTGGAGCGCGTTCGAGACGCGCTCAGTGACTATGGAGACGTAGAGGAGACCGCAGCTGCGGTCCTCATCGCTGACATGGCTCCTAACGTCATCAGCTGCACTGTGGACGACGCCTCTGTGTTCGATGTAGGCGACTGGCTGCACTGTGAGTGGGAGGTCATGGAGACCACGCAGGTCACAGGCAGTCCGGTGAACGAAATCTCCGTGCGCCGGGGGCTGCGAGGCAGCACGGCGACAGCTCATGCTTCTGGAACGCTGATGAGGTCCAACCTACGTTTCAGCAGCGTGCGCATCCTCAACGCTCTGAATGCTGCTCTGGCCGGTGCTTACCCACTCCTGTTCAAGCAGGTGGAGGACACGCATCTGACCGTGGTGAACGGACAGGACCTGTATACCTTGAGCTCACCCACTCGCAGCATACGTTCTTTCTGGATAGAGAGGACCGTGGGCGGTGGCGACTACGAGCTGTGTCGTCTGGCGGTACCGCTGGACCTGGACAGCTTCATCCTGTATGGCAGCTGGCCGGATGGTGCGGGCATCAAGGTAATCACCACCACCACCTTCACTCGTATGACCAGCACGGGAAACCTGGACTCCAGCTTCCCTGACGATGACGAAGCCTACGACTATCTGGTGAAAGATGCGGTCGGTCGACTACTGGCCGGGCTGGCTGCATCGGAGTCGATCAACAGCTCCGTGGAGGCTCGAGGCTCGCAGCAGGGACAGGACACGCGCTACGTGCTCATCAACGCGGCCAAGCACCATCGCTCCGAGGCGCGCGAGTCTCTGCGCAAGTGCCGCATGCAACTCCCGGTCAAGGTGTCACCGCGCCCTGACGCGAGGTATTTCTAGGAGGGGATGATGAGCAAGGCTGACCTAGACCGCTGGTACAACATATGTCTCACCGGGCAGGACTACCAACTAGGCAACGAAGCGTTCTACGACATCTACTCCGAGCCATCTACCGACCCGCTCGACACCGACTGCTCTGGCAAGGTGATCGCTACCTGGCTCAAGAGCAACGTACTGGTGGGCGGCAGCTCGCTAGCCCGCTACTTCGGCACTCCGCGGCCTACCGCTCACAGCTTTTACATGAAGGCACAGCCGCTGGTGGTGGGGGAAGTGGTGCGGGTAGGCGATCTGGGCTTCCTGGTCAACAGCCGGAACCACGCCTATCACATCTTCGAGCACATCGGCCATCAGCAGGTGGAGGAAGCGGGCTACAACCACAAGGTGCGCCTGACCACCGTGGCCGTGGAGAACCGGCGTGAGGGTATCCGCTGGGGGAGAATCCCCACCGACCTGGGGGTGCTCACCGACTACGAGGACCCCAACGTGACCCTACCGCCGTGGCCGACGCTCAAGTACGGCATGAGAAGCGTGGAGGTGCGACTGGCCAAGGGCGCCCTCAACGTGATTCAAGTAGCCGGCCTTGACGTGAACAACAACTTCTTCGGCACCAAGATGAAGGCCGAGGTCAAGGAGTTCCAGTCCTGCCACACAGGGCCGGACGGAGAACAGCTCAAAGTGGTGGGATACATCGGCCCGCATACGTTGTGGGCCTTAGTGAAGGCGGCGGCATGATGCCCAACAACGCGACAATATGGACCGCAGTGCAGGCCCTTCAGAGCTGGATGGCTACGGCCAAGAGTCAGATCGCCACACTGCAAGCAGACGTAGCCGCTCTCAAGGCTGGGGGTGGTGGGAGTGTTGACCTGGGACCGCTCACGGCCAAGGTCGATACCTTGCAGGCCACGGTGACGGCTTTGCAGAACAAGGAGTGCGTGAACCAGCCCGATATCGACGCTCTGAAGGCTGCGCTTTTGGCCAACACTGCCGCTGACGCGGTTGAGAAGGCAGCGCAGGATGTCATCGAGACCGACCACGCGGCTCCGTAGGTGATGTGATGGTAAAGCTCTGTCCATTCATCAAATCGAACATAACGCCTCCGCCAGAGTTTGACCCTACCGATGGAACGTGGTACTGGGTGACCACCACCCAATATGGTGGACCCGGAGGCATGTCTATTGGCAACAGCGGTAGCGCCAACGTCACCGCCTTTGCCGCTGTGCTGGCTGCCGCCGACACCGCCAACAAGAATGTCTACGTTCCACCGGGGACTTACACGCTGAACCACTACAGTTATCCGGCACGTTCTGGGGTCGTCATCTCAGGTTATCCCTACCCCAAGGACCCTCGCCCTGACACCTGGACTTCCAAGTTCATAGCCCCGGCGAACCAAGTGGACAACAATACCTTCTTCACTCTCAACGGCTGGACAAACTGCGAGTGGCGTTACCTGGATATCGACGGCAATAATGCCAACCAGACCATCGGCAACCATGTTTTCATGCCCTCCGGGAGTTCATCGTATCTGACCTGGACCGGCTGCTACATACACGATGCAGGCAAGACCACCGAGGGCGGATTGGGCATCGCCTCCACCACGGCCACCTACGTCTACGTCAATGACTGCACCTTCTATGAGAACGCCAACGATATCGAACCCATGGGGACGTGCCACCATTGGTACGCCGACAACAACTACTGTTCCTACGCTCTGGCCGAAGGGCTTTTGGCCTACGGAACCTCCGTGCATGACGTGTACTACACCAATAACACGATCGAGCACGCCCGCTATGGCATGTCCATGAACGGTTGTTATACCTCTCAGTACACCGGAAACACCATCCTCAACTGTCGCAACGGCGCGGTTATCAAGGGCGGCTCTTACAACTGCCTGCTCGATAACAACACCTTCCAAGCGGGAGCCTGGACCATCTCGGAGGCCAAGAGCGGTATCAGGACCGATGAGGGCGCTATCGGCTCGGGAGTGGTCATCAGTAACAACCACTTCTACGACTGGTCTCATGGGGTGACGGCGGGCCAAGGGGTCCTGTATATCACCAACACCGGGAGCGGGAGTCTGGTCATCAGCGGGAACGAGATAGCGGACTGCATGCCCGCGCTTATCAACGGGGCCTGCACATTTAGTGGCAATACCATCACCGGAGCGACCAGCGACGGGGTGCGCGTCACCGCCGCCAGTACCGGCCTGATTCTGGATGGCAACGAGATAAGCGGGTCGGCATCGGACGGTATCGAGGTCTCTGCGGCCTGCACCAACCTACAGGTGAAGAACAACTACCTGCACAACAATGCAGGGCGCGGGGCCAACATCACCGCCACCTGCGTCACCTCCACTCGTTCCAACAACACCAGCGGTACTGAGAACGGCAACGGGCTGGCTGACAACTGGGACAGCCTGACGGGGAGCTGATAGATGGCAACTTGGAAACTCTATCCGACCGCCACCGCCTACGGGACGCAACCCACCCTCCAGGGCGGCTGGGAGTACAACACATCGACCTACAAGACCCTCTCCGAAAGCAAGGAGGGCACACTCGGTTATCAGAGCGGCACGATGGCAAGCACCGATGTTGACTACGACACGGAACTGTATGCCGCTGTCTCATCGGCGCTCACGGAAGACCGCACTTTCTCGGGAGCGTTCTCGGGTTGTATCGGGTTCAGGGGCGCAACGGGTCTGAATGGGTACCCCCGTATCCACGCCTGGGTGCGGGTCGGCTCCACGGGTAGCACCGTGCGCGGCACCATTATCAACGGTCATGTAGACAGCGATAACGAGTTGGGGACGACTGCACTTGGGCGTGCCTTCTCTGGCACCCTGACCGAAGTAGCCGCCTCCTCGGGGGACACCATCATCGTAGAGATCGGTGTGCGGTCCTCGGCTTCCTCGCAGCCACTCTACCCCAGGGCATACTACGGGGGCACCGATGCCACCGACCTTTCCGAAGGCGCGGCTGCTGCCACTTATTCGGGTTGGATAGAGCTTGAGTATGGCGGGGTCGCTGCTCCCGTCATCGAAGCGGCCCAGGTGGGCTCCGACATACAAGTGAGTTGGACCTAAGATGGCTGATCTCATTCAGATCGAACACGAGGATGCTCCTGATGTCTGGGACCTTCATTACTCCGGAGCCTGGACAGGTTCTCCCTGGACCGCTGACGGTCCCTTCTACGATGGTGTGACCTACAAGTATCGAGCCAAGCGCATCATCGACGGGGTAGAGTCTGCCTACAGTAACCAAGCCTCCGTGGTCTACTCGGCAGGGGAAACTCCCAGCAACCACGCCTACTACTACCGTTCGCTTCAGGAGGATTGATGGCTACCATACCAGTCAAGACCAACGAAGCCACTGCTTCTCGTAGGCGAGTAGCCTTCCATCCGGTGCTGGCCACTGATGGTATGACACCATCTCTTACTGAAGCTGGGGGACAGCCCAAAATCTCCATCGACGGAGGCCAGTGGCAGACCACCGGCATCGGTGTTCTCGTGGACGTACACGATACCGATGGTGTCACTCACACCGGCATGTACTATGCGGAGCTCACCCAGGCCATCGTGAACGTGGCCAACGCCGGCATCAGAACCTGGTACAAGGGCACGCTCACCGCCCAATGCTGGGGAGATACAGCTATCGTGGACTCTCGACTGGATGAGGTAACGACTGTCCACGGTCATGCTGATACGTTGGTGACGGAGATGGCTAAGGTGCCCAAGAGCGACAGCACCGTGTCCTGGAACGCCACTGCGTTGGCTGCGATCAACGCTCAGTGTGACCTGGCTATCACCGATGCCAACTTCGCCACCGATGTGGAGATGGCCTCCACATTCTTGCATGCAGATTTGGGCGATGGCACCAACGACTACGTGCTCAACGAGCGTACCGTGCGCTCCGCTCTACGGCTAATACGCAACTGGTGGAGCATGTCCGGTACCACCCTGACGGTCAGGTGCGAGGACGACTCGACCGTGGCCTGGACGGCGACAGTGACACCCGATGCCACCGCCAACCCGATCATAGGTTCTAACCCGACTGGACCGTAGAAGGAGGGGACGTGGCGCAACTACTCGAGCTGGACTCCAAGGGCAACATCGTTACCGCCCTGGAAGTCGAGATACGGGCCGCAGGGCTCGTGTTCAACCCTGGCGACCCAGGCTGGATAGACCCTGACGCACCACCCGAGGTGCAAGAGCGCCAGCGGGAAGAGAGGAAAGCCATCAAACAGAAGCATCTTGAGGAGGTGCATGACCAATGGCAAACGCATGCAGTCTAGCCAGTCTCTCCGCGATAGCCGCATGTGACGCTATCGTGGACCGCTGCGAAGGCGGTACGCCTCCAGCGGAACTCGTCATCTACTACGGGGCTTCCATCCCCACCTATGCCGACGACGCAGCCGGCACGGAGGTGGCCACCTGTATCTGCCAGAACCCGGCCTTCGGGTCGGCGGCGGCAGACGCTGGCAACCACTGGGCAGAGGCTGACCTGGACGTGACACCCACCTGCCAGGACACGTCGGCTACCGGCAACGCCAACGCGGTCAACTACTTCCGCATCTGGACCGGCACCTCGCACGCCGTGGTTCTGCAGGGGACGGCGGGACAGACCAGCGGGTACGACCTCAACCTCAACGCGGCGATCATCGGAGCCGGTGCTCAGGTGGACATCACTGCGCTTCAGGTCCGCGTGCCCTACAACCAGGCGTAGCGAGGGGGGGAGATGGCCAAGCTAGAGTTGAACGGCAAGCTCTACGACCTATCCAAACGCGACGGTCTGCCCATCATCGAAGCGACCGCCATACAAAGCCAGGACGGGTACGACGAGGAAGGCAATCCCATCCTCTACGTGAGTGTTCTGGTCCCAGCAGCACTGATCGGCGCAACCCCCGGAAGAAACGGAGAATGACATGGCAGTTGTGACCCACCTCTACACGCAATACGTCAACAAGTGCATGATCGACGGCGGCGTCTGGACGACCGCCACGGTGAACTGCGCGCTGTTCAGCGCCTCCACCTTCACGCACGGAGACGCTACCTACACCACGTCGGGTACTGAAGTCGCCAGCGCCAACGGTTATACCACGGCAGGTGGCGCGGTCGGTACGCGGACCCTCTCGACGGCGACCACCACGCCGCAGCTTTGCAAGATCACGGGCTCCTTCGGAGGCGGCGCGGCGGGTACGACCACCTGGACCTCCACGGGTGCAGGCTTCTCCGCTGTCGCGGCCAAGCTCTACATCGTGGCCGGGTTGCCCATCGCCCATATCGACTTCGGCGCTACGTTGACCGCATCGGGTGGCGGAACCTTCGTCATCACCTGGGACGCGACCAACGGGGTGTTTTCTGTAGCCTCCTCGTAACATAGCCTGATAGCGGCCCACCATGGCTGTCTATACCTACCGTAGCGGGACTGGGGCGGGAGAAGCCTAGATGGCTACTTCTGGACCCAACTATCCCAGCACCACGTCGAGCGCATCCTCGTCGCCGTACATCAACGACGACTGGGTATCCATCACCAACATCGGCGGGGACGATACCAGCTACGCCTCCATAACCTCTAACACCTTCGATACCAACGACTACTCGTATCTGGCCAAGGCGCAGGGTTTCGGCTTCACCGGCATAAGCGGCACCATCGACGGCATCCTGGTGGAGACCGGCTCCTACGCCACCGGCACCAACCGTGCTGGCTGGGTGATGTTCCAACTGCTGAACGCCTCCGGTGCTGCCTTCGGGAATAACAAAGCCTCCACCGAAGTCATCCTGCCCGCCACCAGTATCACCAACGAGACCTGGGGCGGGGCCACTGACAAGTGGGGGCTGACCACCGAACTCACGCCCACCGTGGTCATGGACGCCGACTTCGGGGTGCAGTTCGCCGTCCAGCAGAACACCGACAACGCCGACGTGTACCTAGATTACGTCCGCATGACCGTCTACTACACGCCGGACCTCGTAAACGGCTCCGCAACTCAAGTCGCTGCGACTCTGACCCTCACGGGAAACACTCAGGCCGCAGCCGCTACTCAGGTAGGGACGGTCGCTCAGGTCGCCGCGACCCTCACGGCCACGGGCGGAACTCAGGTCGGGGAGGCAGTAGGTTCAGCAACGGTAGACCAAGTTGCAGCCACGCTCACCGCTACAGGTGGTACTCAGGTCGGAGCCGGGACTTCCCTGGTCGCCATAAGCATCGAGCGCAAGGACGGGGCTGCAGGTAGCTACGACGAGCACTACCAGGGCTTGTTCTCCGGTTCGCCCTGGACCGACGTAGCAGCGAACCTGACCGATGGTGTGACCTATTACTACAAGGCACGCAAGTGGGATGCCGCCTGGTCGGAATACTCCAACGAGGAGTCGGTCGCCTACTCACTTGCGGAGAACGCCAGCGTAACCCAGGTCGGCGCTACCTTGACCGCCACCGGAGGCACCCAGGTAACGGAGTCGGTGGAGATTGCAGCCGCGTCTCAAGTAGCGGCCACGCTCACCCTGACAGGTGGAACGCAAGTAGCGGCGTCCACACAGGTCGCCAGCGTGAATCAGCTTGCGGCCACGCTGACTATGACCGGAGGGACTCAGGCCGCAGCCGCAGCGTCGGCGGCAGCAGCGGACCAAGTGGCAGCGACTCTGACGCTCACAGGCGGGACTCAGGTAGCCATGTCCAGCGGTACTGTGGCGCAGAGTGCAGCTACCATGACGCTCACGGGCGGCACGCAGATCGCGGCGGCTACCAGATTCGCCACTGCGGACCAAGTGGCCGCAACCCTGACGGCGACAGGCGGCACGCAGGCAGTAGCCTCAACCCAGCTTGGCACCGTCGCACAGGTGGCCGCAACCCTGACGGCCACCGGGGGAACCCAGGTCGCAACTACCCAAGCGACCCTGGCCCAAGAGGCTGCCACGCTCACCGCTACCGGGGGCACCCAGGCGGCGGCGGCAGCATCGGCGGCAACAGTAGCCCAAGTCGCAGCCACGTTGACGCTTACGGGCGGGACACAGGTAGGCGAGGCCAGCGCGGCGGGTAGCCAGAGCGTAACGCAACTCGCCGCCACGCTCACCCTGACAGGCGGCACCCAGGCCGTCACTTCCGCTCAGTTCGCCACCGTAGCCCAAGTCGCTGCTACCCTCGCGGCGACCGGGGGTACGCAAGTAGCGACTGCCTCTCAAGCCGCGGCGGTCTCTCAGGTAGCGGCTACGCTCACCGCCACAGGCGGGACTCAGGTAGGCGCGGCTGCTCAGGTGGCGGCAGTATCTCAGGTTGCCGCTACCCTTACGGCGACAGGCGGTACGCAGGTAGCATCTGGTTCCGGTGCGGCGAGCGTAACCCAAGTCGCAGCTACGCTTACCCTGACGGGCGGTACGCAGGTAGCGATATCGAGCGCTACGCTTGCACAGGTAGTCGCCACCGTCACCATCACTGGTGGAACGCAGGCAGTAGAAGCCTCTGCTAGTGGCGGGACTATGGGCTTCTTTAGCCCCATTCCCATAGCCTGGAGCGCGGCCACGATCAACCCCAGAGCACAGGGCGCTCTCACCATCGGTGGAGTCACCCTCTCTGGTAGCGGTACAGTGTCGCCATTCGGTGCTGGTGCTGTCACTACCAAGGGCGCAGCGCTTGACGCCAGTGGTCTTGTGCGTGTGCTAGGGCCGGCTTCTCTCACCATAGGAGGAGTGAGCCTACAAGGCACCGGCTTGGTAACGTCCACGGGAGCCGACAGTGGCTCAGGCGCGGTAGAGACGGGGCCGGTCCAGCTAGAGGGCACGGCTCTGGTGTCGGTGCGTGGTGTGGGCACCTTGACCGTCATGGGCATCTCAGTGTCTGGCACCGACTCTACCAGTCCGGCTTCAGGAGCGCTCACCATAGGTGCGGTGTTCTTGTCGGCCACTGGCGTGGTTAGCGTCAGTGGCGTCGGAGCTGTTCAAGTAGGGGGGGTGCAGCTCAGTGGTGATGTAACCGTGAGCAAAGTGACTGGCGATGGAGGTGTCCAGACTGGTGCTGTGAGCGTCTCCGGCAGTGGCTTGGTGAGGACGCTCGGCTCCGGAGCTGTGCAAACAGGAGCTGTGAGACTGCTTGGCTATGGCTGGCGTCCGCTACCAGGCAGCGGCTGGCTTACTACCGGAGCTGCACAGGTGTCGGGCACGGGTCTCGTACGTCACCTAGCCAGTGGAGCGGTGACTATCGGAGCGGTCAAACTGCGCGGCGAGAGCTCCCGGATACTCGAGCCCAACCGTCTGCAACCGTTTACTGCTACGGGTCTCATCAACGTGCCTACTTCCGATGCCTACTACGAAGGGCTAAGCTGTGACTGTGAGTTGGATATCATCTACGCCGAGGTGCTGACATGAACCTTATGTATGCAGGAAAGCTCAATCGCCCGGTAGGCGTGGATGCTGCTGACCCAGTTCCACTGCCGGTGCACAACCCACTGCCCATAGCGATGCAAGTGAAGTGGGTGTCAGGCGCCTACTACAAGAACCTGGACGTGGCCAAGTTCTACGTCACCATCAAGTCTGACCTCACCATGGCCGATAATGTGGCGGAAGTGCAACTCTCCAACGAGGGCTCACCCAACCCCTTCACGGTGGTCAACAACGACCTGGGACGCCTGGACTGCGAAGTGCCCAGCGAGTATATGAGTCTGCTCGAGGTGTCGGTGCTGTACTACATCGACATCGAGGTGATCGACAACGGTGTGCCCTACACAATTCTCTACGACACCATCAGACCCTTCCAGCCGGTGACTAAGAGCGTGACGTGATGAGTCGCTATGACGTATACATAGACGGCCAGGGCTATATCCTGGACGCGGAGTACGGCGACAAAGCCTACTCAGAGACACCGCAGGAAGGCTACATCGGCAAGGACAAGGACCAGTCCAACTTCTGGCAGAACTGGACCATGCGTAGCTTCCACGGTGGCGAGCGTCAGGCGACCATGCTCGCAGCTAAGGACGAACTCAACTTCCAGTACCACCGCGCCGAAGGTCTGGTGCTCAGCGAGTTCGGAGAAGTGACCCTGCAGCCGGCTCTCGTCCTAAGCAAGACCATCTCTAGTACCACCACACCCATGGTCGCTACCATGGATGGAAGCCGGGTAGTAGTAGGACTGTCAGTGGCACCATGGCTGGTCTTCTGGTTCAACGATACTTCCTGGCAGGACGCGGCCACTGTCCCCTACGAGAGCGCCGTGACCGACATCATCTGTGCTGGCGCTACCCTCTATGCCATTCAGGGCGGGCATCTCATTACGAGCACTGATAGCGGTATCACCTGGACTGAGGCGACCTACACTCTCAAGCAGGTGAAGAGTATCGACGTTACCAGTCAAGGGTCTGGTTACACCACGGCGACCGTAACTGTGGAGGGAGGCGATGGTAGCGGTTGTACTGCTCATGCCAACATCACCGATGGGGCAGTAACCAGTATCGACCTGGACACACAGGGTAACAACTACACCACCTGGCCCACGGTACGCATCACCGGAGATGGTACCGGAGCCGCAGCGATCTCCACTCTGGAGACTGGCACCGCCACCAGCTTCACCGACGCCGTGGGTGTGGCTGTCTCTGCCAATGACGTGTTTGTGCTCAGCCCTACCTTGGGGCTCATCAACGTCACCGACAGCGAGCGTGTTGCCTATCCGGCTGGGGGCGTGGCCATCTGCAACTATCGTGAAGAGGTGTACTGGCTGCAAGACCGCAGACTCTGGGTGTGGAACGGCAAGGCTGCGTTCGTGTACGACGAGCTACCCAATAGTTTTTACGGCACAGCTCTCTTCCCCTACCGTCAGATACTGTTCATCATAGGCTACTTCAAAGCTGGGTCTGGGTATCGCGCGGCGGTATATGCCATCGTCTCCGGAAACGAGAGTCACCTGTGCTCGTGGGGTGACTACTCCGCTGACCATCGTATCTACGCCATGGCTGGTGGCGATGATGAGGTGTACGTCGCTTCGCCAGACCGGGGGGGCATGGACCGCTATGACATCACTTACGGTGGGCTCACCTGTGGTCCTGCTTGGGGAGCGTTTGGAAGCATCCCCTTCAAGGGCGCAGCCTATGCTCTAGGCAAACTGTTCGTGGGCCGCTACGACGGTGTGCCTGCGACCGACGGCATCTACATAGCTAACGTGGAGAACCCCACCACCTTCCGCAGCGAAGGCTATCTCGAGACCAGCGAGTTCGATTACGAGTTCGCCAACGACGAGAAGATTCTGGGCTCCATTGGTGTGTATCATCGGCCTCTGCTCGAAGGCGAGAGTCTCAAGGTGGAGTACAGCTTCGATGGCGGCACTACCTACATACTGGCCGGTGTCTCCAACAACGTGGGCGCCACCAGACGGGTGTTCCGCTTCTCCAACCTACGCTTCGACACCTGCAAGGTGAAGGTCACGCTCTATGGCCCTGGCACCAGCACGCCCACGCTGAAGAAGATTCTGGTCAGGGCCTGTGCCGTCAGCGAAGCCAAGTGGCGCTGGGGCATACACGTGATAGCCGACAAGGTGGCCTCGCGCACCGGACGGGTACGCAAGGGCTATGTCTCCATCAGTAAGCTGAAGGACACCAGCGACCGGCAACTGCCGGTAGCTTTCATCGACCGCATCGGTGGCACGCACACCGCTATCGTGGAAGCCTGTGAGATCGACCAGGCCGCGACCAGCAAGCGTCGAGCTTTCCTCTACATCATCATGCGTGAGCTCTGATGAGTACGCAGGGGAAAGTCCAACTGGGACAGGGCATCGCCCTGGAGCTGAGCGGGGTCATCAGCAACCTGGCTACCAATGAGGCTGAGGTGGCCCTGTGGAAGCGCTCACAGCGTCAGGACTATTTGGAGGTGGTGGAACTCGTCTGCCAGCGTCTGAGCGTCAGCGAGGGGCTCGTGGTGGATGGTGAGAGCATCACCTTGGCCGATGGTGTGGTGACAGCCCGCAATCTGGTGCAGACGGACATGCTCATAGCCAACTCCGGACAGATAGGTGCCGCTACCATCACTCCGGAGAAGGTGTCGCTCCCTGACGGAGAGCTGTCAGCGCTCTCCGCCAACCTGGGTACCATGACTGCGGGTACGCTCATAGTGTACGGAGGTGGTATCACCATCACCTCTGACCCAGCGGGCGGTGAACCCAGCAGCGACGGCCTCATCATCTCTGCTTCGCAGCTCCGGCTGCGCAACTCTGGCACCGACATCTTCACCCTCGATGGCACCACGGGCTCGTTCGACATACGTAGCGCTGCCACAGGTGCCCGAGTACAGATAGATGGCGATGGGGTGGAGGTATACGACAGCATCAACGAGATCGGTACTGAGCTGTCTGCTTCGGGGCTGGCTCTCTACAACCAGAGCGAAGACCTCGCCAACCCAGAGGAGCGCATCGACTTCTACCACGGCACCAAGGCTGATGACGTGTTGGTGGGCTCGCTTCATGGCTACGTCCAGACGTCGACAGGCCGCGAGCTTTTGCGCTGGACCAAGGACCTGAAGGTGGATGGCAACGTGTACGCCACCAACCTGAACCCAGCCTGGACCAACTTCGACAGCACGGTGGCCGGGCTGGGCAACATGGTGCTCAGCAACGTCACCAAGGTGTTCGCGCGCTACTGTGACGTAGGGCCGGTGCGCATCTTCGAGGTGGCCTACAACTACACCGTAGACCCAGGCACACTCAGCTATCACATCAGCTTCACCGTGCCCGATACCACCGTCAGCCAGGGCGCCAGCTGCACCGGCTACATGAACATCGACGGCACTGGAGCCAAGCAGGCGTACGGCTATTTCGCGGGCAGCTACTTCGACATGAGACAGTATGCCAACGCCGCCTTCACTGCGGGCACTGGGCGTTCGCTACGAGCGTATGGCTGGTATACACGAGTGTAGAGGAGGGGAGAGTGGAAGAGGAACAGGTGCAACCGCCAGAAGAAGACGACACGCCGACGATTCTTCTGCAACTGGACGCGAATGGTGACTGGCAAATCAAGTCCAACATCAAGAATCCGGAGCGCATCCTGCGCATGGTAGGCGCGCGTCTTGTCATCAGGAACGAGCAGTAGGAGCAGGCCATGGCCAACAAGTCAGGCATACACATCAAGAAGGAGAATGAAGGCACGTTCACGGAGCAGGCCAAGCAGCACGGCATGCCTGTGCAGAGGTTTGCCACCTACGTACTCAGGCACAAAGACAAGTTCTCCTCCACCACGGTGAAGCGGGCCAACTTCGCCAAGAACGCCAAGAAGTGGAGCCGGTAATGCCGTTCAAGAGTGACAAGCAGCGCCGGTACATGCACAAGTTTCACCCAGACATAGCTGAACGCTGGGAGCGGGAGGGTAAGAAGAAGACACGTAAGAAGCCGAAGAAGAGGTAATGCGATGACGCCCGAGAGCATGGAATCATATCGAGCTATACAAGCCTCGCTTCTAGGTCTCGAGCGAGAGATAGGCGACCTGAAAGCTGCAGTAAGAGGTATCGCCAGCTCCATCGAAACCAGCGCGGAAGCCAGACAGGTGGCCCGAGAGGAGCATCACATGTGTCGGGCGGCATTGGAGAAACGTATGGACTCGTTTGAAGAGGACGCCAATGCTCGTATCGACTCCATCGACTCCCGCCAGGACAAGCTACTCACCTGGGGCAAGGCCATCGCCCTAATCGGAGGATTCGTGTCGGCAGTGTTGGTGGTTCTCACCATCATGCAATCAGTAGGCGTACACCTGTAGAAAGGAAGGCATCATGGCTTACACACCCAAAGGCGACGACAAGAATCGGGGCAAAGCCAACGCACCAGGACAAGTGAAGAAGCGCGAGGGCATCAAGGGCAGCGCCAAGCAGATCGCCCACAAGAAGAACGCCAAGAGGAAGAAACCAGCTTCCGGTGGGCTGGTGTCGACAGGTCCCGTCTATCGGAGCCTCAACAACACAGGCGGAACCATCGGTGGGACAACGATGACCACACCCAAGAAGAAGAAGTAGGGAGGAGCCATGGCACAGAAGGCAGGAGGGGGCGGAGGAGCAGCGCCCAAGAAACGTACCGGCAAGGGGTACGTGGGCAAGAAGGTGGCGGTCAAGAGCGTCATCACGGCAGCGAACGCCACCACGGTGGCCAAGAAGGTCTACGGTGGGCTGGCCAGGACTGCAGGTGCGGCCAAGGCTGCGGAAGCGGCCTACCACGCCCGTGAGCCCCTGATGAACAAGAAGAAGAAGCCACCGAAGAGGCGCCGGGGGAACAGTCCTGACTGACAAGGAGGGGAACATGATCGGTTCAAAAGCGTGGTGGTCGGCGGCTGGCATCCGTGCAATCAAGACCTTCGCTCAGTACATCATCTCCTCGGGCATCGTGTTGGGAACTATCAACGCGACGACTGACTGGGTGAGCGCGGGTTGGACTGCTGCCGGAATCTTCATCGGTGCTGCTCTGGCTGCTGGAATCTCTCTCCTCACCAGCCTG
>Ga0316626_10000063_pt1 | contig 36970 bp, 36 predicted proteins | sample OWC_Aug_T1_C1_D5_FD_207656 | JGI IMG/M metagenome (GOLD analysis project Ga0316626, IMG submission 207656) | Wetland soil microbial communities from Old Woman Creek delta, Ohio, United States - OWC_Aug_T1_C1_D5_A | ecosystem: Environmental > Terrestrial > Soil > Wetlands | place: USA: Ohio...
TCTGCGCCACGCTCTTCGGCGTGATCATCCGGTTCCGGGAGGATTTGAAGACGACGTCCTGGAACACCTCGGAAACGTCCGCGTTCCGGTCCGCCGAGACGATTCGGATCGCCGCGTCGACATCGTTCCCCGCCAACGGGATGCCCCGGCGGAGCACCCGGTACAGCCCGGAGAGCACTTTTCCTGCGAGCTCCACCGGGATCGGGTCCCCCGCGACACGCGCGTCGACGCTTCCCGGCCGGATCACGACGCCGAGGGCCTTCTCCAGCGCCTTCAGGTGCGCGTCGTGCGGCCCGAACAGCGTCGGCAGGACCGACGGGTCCTCGAACCGGATCGTTTCCTCCCGCGCCTCCGTCAATCCCTCACCCCCTCCTCGAGATCGCAAATCAGAAGAACCTCGTCCATTCCGAAAAGAGCTCCGCGGCGGACGGGGAGAGGAGGGAGCGGTAGAGCCAGGCCGCCGCGGCCGCCGCGCCCCCTGCCCACAGGACCGCAAGGACCGTGGCGTGCCGGCGGCGCAGGGAGAACTCCCTCCGGATCCGCAGGTCGGGGTCCTCCCGTTCCGGGACCACCGCGCGGACCTCCACCAGGCCCCGGTCCAACAGCGATACCAGCCCCCTGCACCCCTCGACCCCCGTGATGCAGGCTTTCCGGAAGACCCGGTCGGGATCGTCCGAGAACTCCAGCGCCTTCCAGACGGCGCGCTCCTCCGGGGAGATCGCGCTCGTGTCGACCTTCTCCCCCTTGCGCCGCATCGCGCGGTACGCCCCCGGCGGCAGCTTCCCGCGGTACAGGGGGTACTCGTCGAGGAACTGCATCCCCTCCATCATCAGGACGTCCGGCCGCATCGGTTCCCCTCCCAAGGGGGAGGACCGGACCGCGAATCCCTCGAACCGGAACTCCCCGTCCCGCAGGGACAGCACGTCGAAGAGGCATTCCCTGACCTGCAGGGCGAGGTAGCGGGCGAGCACCTCGCGGGATATCTTCCCCTTCTCCACGAGGAGTTCCCCGATCTTCTTCCCGCCGCCCCCCTGGGCGTCGAGGAACCGTTTCAGGTCGGAGTCGGTGAGGAACCCGGCGTCCCGAAGCATGGTTCCCAGGAGGGACCGGGGCTCCCTCCGGTCGGGCTGGACGTCCACGATCAGCCCCTCCGCGAACAGGAAGATCGTGACCCGGTCGTCCCCGGAGATTGCGAGGGAGCCGCTCTTCCCCTGCGAGGAAACGAGCTGGAAGATCTCCGGGATGCTGAAATCGGCGATTTTCCCCTGCACGTCCTAGGTCCCCTCGCCCGCGATGTTGTACTGCATCTGCAGCCGGTCGAAGGAACGTCTCCCCCACCACGCACCGCCGGCCCATGCCAGCGCCACGCACGCGACGGCGACGCCGGTGGCGAGGGTCTGCAGGTCCGAGATCAGCCCCCGGGACGTCGCCCGCGCGCCCAGGGAAACCGTCAGCGCCCCCAAAGGAGTGCACAGCGCGAAGGCGTACGCCATCGCCTGCAGGTCCTTGCCCGCCCACAGGGCGCCGCTCCCGGGAACCAGGACGGAGCAGGCCCGGACGTACCGCCGATGCAGCCGGATGGTCAGGATCCTTCGCTCTCTCTCCTCCCCGCCGCGGACGCCGCCGCCGACCTGGGCCCGGCAGGAATTGCAGATGTCGGTGGTCTCCCTCGTCCGGGCGACCATCGTCAGGGTGCCGCAGGACCGGCACGCGCAGTGGAGCCAGACCTTCCGGGTGAGGAGCATCCACGCCGCCGCCCAGATGCATGCCGCGGCAAGGACCATGGGGATCCAGCTGCCCGGCAGGAGCCGGAAGAAGAGCACGTGTATCGGACTCTCCGCCGCCTCCCTCACCCAGCCTTTCCGGGGTGTGAACAGGTTCCTCCAGACCCCTTCCGCCCGTATCGGGGACGGCACCAGTTCGCCGCGGGTCATCTCATCGGCCCGGAAGTCGAACGGGGGCATCGACCCGATGCTCGACCAGGCCGCGGACTGGATCCGGGCCGCCTGGTCCAGCCGGAACGTCCCCAGGTAGAGCTGGTAGGCGTTCCAGTGCGCAGGCCCGCCCGACGGGGTTCGCCCGGCGGCGGCCTCGAAATCCGACAACGCGTCCCCGGTCTTCCCGAGCCGCGCGCGGACCACCCCGCGGTTGTTGTACGACCCGGCGACGTCCTGCCCGTCCCGGATCAGCTCCGACCACATCCGTTCCGCACTTTGCAGGTTCCCCGCCTGCATCTCCGCCCTGGCCTTGCCGAACCGCACCATGCGCTCCCACTGCGGTCCTGGAAGGGCCGGGTCCCCCGTGGAAGGGACTTCCGGCCAGGCTCCGGGGAAATACCCTTCGACGCCGAGCCACTTCCCGGTCCGGGTTCCAATGGCCAGCCGTTCGATGGACTCAAGGACCCCGCTGGAGAGGAAGACGCACGCTAGCAGGATGATCGCCGTGACCGCGATCGCCGCTTCCCCGCGCCGAAGGTACCCCGCCGATACGGCGACCCAGAACACGGCGCACGCGCCCAGCCCCGCGCCGGCGATGACGGGGGCGACGAAGCAGCCCCACACGAGCAGGGAGGCCGGAATCTCGGGATACGTGAAGGTCCGGAACAGGCGCGACGCGTCGGCGGTCAAGGCCGTCCGGGCGCGCAGCAGCAGGGAGATGGATGCCCAGGCCGCGAACCAGTACGCGGCCACCGAGACGACGAGCATCAGCCACGCGGCGCATCCCGGCAGGGCCGGGGCGAACGCCCGTGCGGCGCCGGCCAATCCCTCCACGTCGGAGAGAAACCGGTCCGGCGCGAACCGCACGGCGTCCTCGCGGGTGAGCCAGGCCCAGAGGGGAACGGACAGTGGCGCCACGCGCGTCGTTTCCCGCAATGCCCCGTACGCCTGCCGCGTCCACCCTTCCTTCACGGCACGTTCGAAGACCAGGTCCGGGATGGCGTTGAGGGACAGGATGCCGTGATCGAGCATCAGCTTCCGGAGGGAGCGCACCTCCCGCGCGAAGGCATCGGTCGGGGCGGGTGTTGCGGCCCCGACCACCCGCAGCGCCTGCTCCCGGACGTTCCGCGGATACCCCGGGAACGGTTCCGCCGCCGAGCCGGATGCAGGGACCGATAACAGAAAGATCACCAGGAAAAGGGATGCCGGTGCGCTGAAAATACCGGTCCCGTTGGGAACCCGTGGAGTCATAAAGGCATTATGTTAACATTGTCACGGGGAAAATACCCGCTATGGACGACTTCCGGAAACTCGTCGAGATCATGGCCCGCCTCCGCGGCGAGGGGGGGTGCGAATGGGACCGCGCCCAGACCCACGAAACGCTGCGGCAATACCTCGTGGAGGAGACCCACGAGGTGGTGGACGCGATCCGCCGGAACGACCCTGCCCTGCTGTGCGAGGAACTGGGCGACCTCCTTCTGCAGATCCTCTTCCACGCCCGGATCGCGCAGGAAAACCGGGATTTCGACATCACCGACGTGATCGCTTCGATTTCGGAGAAGATGGTCCGCCGCCACCCTCACGTATTCGGCGATGCCCGGGCCGACAACCCGGAGGCCGTCTCCCTCCAGTGGGAACACATCAAGCGGACGGTGGAGAACAGGGCCCACCCCTCCATCGTGGGGGGGGTGCCGCGGGAATTCCCTTCCCTGTTGAGGGCGTCCAAGATGTCGAAGAAGGCCGCCCGCGCCGGCTTCGACTGGGAGCGGACGGAGCAGGTGCTGGAAAAGGTGGAGGAAGAGCTCGGGGAGCTCAAGGATGCCATGTCCGGGACGGACCCCGGCCGCATCGAACACGAGTTCGGGGATGTCCTGTTCGCACTCGTCAATCTCGCTCGTTTCCTGGACCTGAACCCGGAAGTCGCGATGATGTCCGCGAACGACCGGTTCGAGCGGAGATTCCGGGAGATGGAAAAAATCGCTTCGGAAACGGGTAATTCCATCGAAGCAGCCGACATGGCCACCCTCGAAACCCTCTGGCAGAAAGCGAAGAAGGCCACCTCCTGAGCGGCATCCCGTTTTCCACACCTGTTGTGGAAACCCTGTGGAGTCCCTTGTGGAATTTCCGGGCCGTGCGCGCCCGGAGGGACCGTTCCGCAGATTGCCTGTTTATTGGGCATTCCATCCGCTCGCCGCTTCCCCGCGCATTGCCGTCCTCCCCGGGAAAATCCCCTTTTCCTCTTTGACATTTCCGGGTCCATGGTATTAAATGTCACTTTCGATAATACCGATGATCGGATCGCAAGGAGGAACAGGTTGGCCAAGCTCAAGTCCGCCGTGAAGCGGCACAAGCAGAGTCTGAAGCGCCGCGCGCAGAACCGCCACGTCCGCTCCACCGTCAAGAGCGCCGTCAAGGAGGTCCGCGCAGGGATCGCCGAATCCGGCGACAAGGCCGCCGAGCTCCTCCGGAACGCGTCGTCCCTCATCGCCCGCGCCGGGTCGAAGGGCGTGCTGCACAAGAAGACGGCGTCCCGCAAGATCTCCCGGCTCGCCAAGGCGGTCCGGAAAGCGACCGCGGGGAAGTAACCGCAAGGGCCACTAAGACAGCGCCAGCAGAAGCCGGATCTCGAAGACCTGCCCGGGGGAGAGCCGGCTCTCCCCCTTCAACTCCCGGTCGATCCGCGACAGGGTGCGAAACAGCACCGCGGCCCGTCCCGGCGCGACCGTCACCGACCTGCCCCTGCCCTGTATGCAGCTCCGAAGGTACCAGGACAACGCCCCGTTCAGCCTGTGGTAATCATCCGCGTCCGCGGTGACAGCGAAGCGGCGCAGGAGCGCGATGCATGCGGGGCCGTCCTTCCTCACCAGCGCCTCCGCCATGCGGAACGGGTCCACTTCACCGCGGGATACGCAGACGGCGCGGATGTCCTCCTCGACGATCTCCTTCCGCCCCCGGGCGTACGCGATGAGTTTCCCGACCTCGGCGGCGAGCGGTTCGAAGGAAACGCCGACCCACCGGGCGAGGAAGGATGCCGATTCCCGGGAGAGGGACACTCCGGCCTCCCGGACAGCGCCGATGGCGTACTCCGCAAGGGAATCCACTGCCTGCTGCTCCCTCGGGGCGGCGGACAGGAGGTTCGGGGCACGGGAGAGCCCCTGCGCCTGGCGGAAGTCGGTGCCGTGCAGGACGAGCGTCGCGGAAGGTTCCGGCGCTTCGAGGTAGTCGCGGATCGCATCCCGGTGAACTTTCTTCATCTCCGTGAGGTCCGGGAGGACGAAGATGCGCACCCGTGCGAAAAAGGAGGGGGAGCGCCAGACAGTCACGGGGGATTCCCGGTCGAGGTCCGCCGGCGTCCAGTGATGGGTCTCGAAGCGCACTCCCCCGGCGCGCAGCCGCCGCTCCCACGCGTCCACGAGGCACCCCGCCAGCCCGGCGCCGTCCCCGTACAGAAGGTATGCGGGGGCCGGCACCTTGCCGATCCAGGCTCTGAAAACCGGTGGAACGGAAGCGTCGTTCACAGGACCACCCGGATCGTCTGGGCGAGGCGGATCGCGAGGCGACGGGCCGCGTCCTCGAAGGCAGCCCTCCGGTTGGCTTCCGTGTACTGGGGGTCCGGGCCGGAATAGAATGGAGCGGTCTCGGAGATTCCCGTTTCCTTCCAGAGGACACGGCCGTTCGCCACATCCACCACCCGGATGTCCAGGACGACGACGAGGCGGTATTCCAGGCCGAACCGGCTGTCCACCGCGTGGGAGACCACGCTCTCGCGGGTCTCCTGCACCTTCCCGTCGACCAGGAAGTCCGCGCGCGGCCGTTCGAATCCCCCCCGGTACCCCCCGCGGCGCAATTCCTCGCGAAGGCGGGCGGCGACGTAGGATCCCGCGTCCGGAATCGTGGAGGCGTTGGAGAACGGCGTGACGTCCATGCGGACCTTTGCGTCGGAGAAACGCGAATTGGCCTCGGTCCGGAGCCGGTACCCGCAGCCGGAGGCCGCCATGACCGCCAGGAGTATGGCCGCGACGGTGCAGGCACGGATGCGGGTACGGTCGAATGCCAGGGTGTTCGCGGGACGGGACACTGTCAGGCCGCGACGATGCTGAACAGTTTGCCGGGGACGTACACAGTCTTGCGGATCTCCTTCCCCGCCGTGTGCTCCAGGACCCTCGGGTCGGACGTCGCCAGGACGCGGATCTCATCCTCCCCCGCCCCCGCCGCCACGGTGAGCCTCGTACGGACCTTTCCGTTCACCTGGACGACCACCTCCACCGTGTCCTCCCGGGCGGCCGCGACGTCCGCCTCCGGCCAGCGACGGGTGCAGATCAGGTCGGCGTTCCCCACACGCTGCCACAGCTCCTCCGCGACGTGCGGAGCGAAGGGGGAGAGCATGTGAAGCAGCAGCTCCACCGCCTCCCGCAGCGCCCCGGCCGTGGCAGGGGCTCCCCACGCCGCGTCGTCCACGAGGTAGAGGAAGTTCACCATCTCCATGACGGCGGAGATGGCCGTGTTGAAGTGGAACCGCTCCTCCACGTCGCCGGTCACTTTCCGCAAGGTACGGTGGGTCACCTGGCGGATACGGCGCACCTCCTCCGACCCGTCCCACTGCCGCGGCGCGGCGGAGACCGCCCCCGCGCGCAGGGCGACAAGGCGGTATACCCGCCCGAGGAAGCGGAACGCCCCTTCCACCCCCTGCTCGCTCCAGTCCAGGTCCTTCTCCGGCGGCGCGGCGAAGAGGGAGAAGATGCGGGCGGTGTCCGCGCCGTACCGCTCGATCAGGGCGGACGGCTCCACGACGTTCCGTTTGGACTTGGACATCTTCATCGAACGGCCGACGCTGACCGTCTCGCCGCACTGGCGGCACGCGCCGCTCTCGTCGACCTCCTCCGGGTACCGCCACCCGTGCTTGGGGCACTCGAGGGTCTGCATGCAGACCATCCCCTGGGAGAGGAGCCGGAGGAACGGCTCGTTCCCCGGGGCGAGCCCCTTGTCGCGGAGATATCTGTGGAAGAAGCGGGCGTAGATCAGGTGCATGCAGGCGTGCTCGACACCCCCCACGTACTGGTCCACCGGGGCGAAGCGCCGCATCTTCTCCGGGTCGAGCGGCGCCCGGTCGTTCTTCGGGTCGATGTAGCGCAGGAAATACCAGCTGGACTCGAAGAAGGTGTCGAAGGTGTCCGTCTCGCGGCGGGCGGGCTTCCCGCAGGATGGGCACGGGACCCGGAGCCATCCCTCCGCGCCTGCGAGGGGGTTCCCACGCTCGCGGGTGTAGGGGAGGTCCTCCGGAAGCACCACGGGGAGGTCCTTCGCGGGCACCGGGACGACGCCGCACGCCTCGCAGTGGATCACCGGGATCGGGCACCCCCAGTACCGCTGGCGGCTGACGCCCCAGTCCCGCAGGCGGTACCGGACCGTCCCCCGGCCCTGGCCTTTCCCCTCGAGATGCCGCGTGATCGCAACCTTCCCGTCCCCGCTGTCCAGCCCGGAGAATTCCCCGGACCGGACGAGCCGGCCGGCCCCCTCGTGGGCCGCCGTCATCGTCTCCGGGTCGAGCGCCTCCCCTTCCGGCTGGACGACGACCACGACCGGCAGCCCATACCGCCGGGCGAACTCGAAGTCCCGCTGGTCGTGCGCGGGAACCGCCATGACCGCGCCGGTTCCGTATTCGTAGAGGACGAAATTGGCGGCGTAGACGGGGATCTTCTCCCCCGTCGCCGGGTTGACGCAGTGCCCGCCGGTAAAGATCCCCTCCCTGGCCATGTCCTCGCCGGTCCGCTCGACCCGGTCCTGCCGCGCCACACGGTCGACGAATTCCCGGACCTCCACCTCGCGGCCCGACTTCCGGGCGAACTCCATCACCATCGGGTGCTCCGGCGCCATGCTCATGAACGTGGCGCCGAACAGGGTGTCCGGCCTCGTGGTGAAGACGGTGATGTCCCCGGCCCCTTCCGCGAGGGGAAAGCGGATCTCCGCGCCCTCGCTGCGCCCGATCCAGTTGCGCTGCATCTCGAGGATGTTCTCCGGCCACCCGCCCGCGAGCTCCCCGTGCCCCGCCAGCAGCTCCTCGGCGTACTTCGTGATGGCGACGAACCACTGGTCGAGCTCCCGCTGCGTCACCTGGGTCTGGTCGTGGATGAAGCACGTCCCGTCGCGGTTGACCTGCTCGTTGGCGAGCACGGTCTGGCACTCGTCGCACCAGTTCAGGGTCGCGCGCTTCCGGTAGGCGATCCCGTCCTCGAGCATCCAGAGGAAGAACAGCTGCTCCCACCGGTAATATTCGGGGGAGCAGGTGGAGAACTCCCGCTCCCAGTCGTAGGAGATCCCCATCTGCTTGAGCTGTTCCCGCATGAAGCCGATGTTCTCCCACGTCCACTTCGCGGGGTGCGTCCCGTGGCGGAACGCGGCGTTCTCGGCGGGCAGCCCGAAGGCGTCCCACCCGATGGGGTGGAGGACCTGGTAGCCGCGCATCCGCTTGAACCGCGCGAGGAGGTCGCCGATGGTGTACACCCGCACGTGGCCCATGTGGATCCGGCCGGAAGGGTACGGGAACATCTCGAGGCAGTAATATTTCGGGGCGGACAGGGCGTCGGGGCAGCGGAACACCCCGGCCTCCTCCCACGCCTTCTGCCACTTCCCCTCGATGTCCCGCGGCCTGTACTTCATCCCGAACCCTCCGTCGGCGTCATTTTACACCTCACCGGAGGCGCAGCGGGGGGTTCCTCGGAAGCGGCGTATGGAGCGGAGGCAGAAATTGCGTCGAGCGGAATCGCAGTGAGCGGGCGAAGGTCGCGAGCGTAGCTTCCGAGGAAGCCCCCCGCGAGCCGCAGGTGTCCAGTTGTAATATCCGTCACACGTTGATCCTTACCGGGCTGGTGTCTTCTTCCGGACGAGCTCCGCGATGCGGTCGAGGATGCCGTTGACGAACGCGCCGGACTCCTCCGCGCCGAACCGCTTGGCGAGATCGACCGCCTCGTTGATCGCCACCGCGAACGGGATGTCCCTGCCGTGCCGGATCTCGTACGCGCCGAGGCGGAGGATGTTCCGGTCCACCAGCGCCATCCGCTCGAGGCGCCAGTTCTCCGCGGCGTCGCGGATCAGCCCGTCGATCTCCACGCGGTGCTCCCACACCCCGCGGACCGTTCCGTCGTAATACTCCGCGTCGCGGGGCGGGGAGGAGGCCAGCGCGAACAGGGGGATGGCCTCGTCCGGACCAACCCCCAGGGCGTCCATCAGGAACAGCGTCTGGAAGGCCTTTTCTCGGGATTCCCGGCGCACGCGAATGCTGTTTCGCCCCGGGAATCCCGGGGCTAGTGTTCCGTCTCGCAAATAGCTTGACGCACCGAGAGCGCCGATGCGCCGAGTCCGGCAAGGCGCACGACCGAGCCGTACTTACAAGTACGGAGAGGGAGTGCAACGACGCCGGCGCGGATGCAGCGGCGATCGAATGCCGAGGTATTTGCGATACGGGACACTACATCCTCCGGAGGAGGCTGACCATTTCCAGGGCGGACTGGGCCGCCTCGGCGCCCTTGTTTCCCGCCTTCGTTCCGGCCCGCTCGATCGCCTGTTCCACCGTGTCGGTGGTGAGCACGCCGAAGGCGACGGGGACGCCCGTGTCCAGCATCACCTGGGCGACGCCCTTGGTGACCTCGGCGCTGAGGTAGTCGAAGTGGGGGGTTCCTCCCCGGATCAGCGCCCCGAGGGCGACCACCGCGTCCACCTTCGTCCCGGCCGCCCGCCGTACCCCCAGCGGGATCTCGAAGGACCCGGGGACCTTCACGACCGTGATCCCCTTCTCTTCCACGCCGTGCCGCCTCAGGGCGTCCAACGCCCCTTCGAGCAGCCGATCCGTGATGAAGCCGTTGAACCGCGACACCACGATCGCGATCTTGACGCCCTGCCCCTGGAGATCCCCCTCGATCACACGCACCATCGGCTCCTCCTACTCGTCCACGTTCAGGATGTGGCCCATCTTCCGCTTCTTCGTGCGGAGGTAGCGCACGTTGATCTCGTTGGCGACCACCTCGATCGGCACCCGCTCCACCACCTCGAGACCGTACCCCGACAGCCCGATGATCTTCTTCGGATTGTTCGTCAGGAGCCGGATCTTGCGGACGCCGAGGTCCACGAGGATCTGCGCCCCCACGCCGTAGTCCCTCAGGTCCGGCTTGAACCCCAGCCGCTCGTTCGCCTCGACCGTGTCGAATCCCTTGTCCTGGAGGTTGTAGGCGCGGATCTTGTTCTCCAGCCCGATCCCCCGCCCCTCCTGCCGCATGTAGAGGAGGATCCCCAGCCCTTCCGCCGCGATGCGGTGCAGGGAGTTGTGGAGCTGCTCGCCGCAGTCGCACCGGAGCGAGCCGAACACGTCCCCTGTGAGGCACTCCGAATGGACGCGCACCAGGACCGGGATGTCCGTCCGCACCGCCCCCTTGACGAGGGCGATGTGCGTGTCCCCGTTGAGCTCGTTGCAGTACGCGTAGGCGGTGAACTCGCCCCCGTGCCGGACGGGCATCCGAGTCTCCCCGACCCGGTTCACCAGTCGCTCCCGGTGCATGCGGAACTCGACCAGGTCCTGAATGGAGACGATCTTCAGCCCGTGCTCCGCGGCGAACGCCTCCAGGTCCGGCATCCGGGCCATCGTCCCGTCGTCGTTCATGATCTCGCAGATCACGCCGGCGGGCACGCACCCTGCGAGGCGGGCGAGGTCGACCGATCCCTCCGTCTGCCCGGTCCGCACCAGGACCCCGCCTTTCCGCGCCACGACCGGGAAGACGTGCCCCGGCCGGACGAGGTCCTCCGGCCGGGCCTTGTCGGCGATGGCCGTGCGGATCGTCGTCGCGCGGTCGTGGGCCGAGATCCCCGTGCTCACGCCCCGCCGAGCCTCGATGGACACGGTGAACGCGGTCCCGAACGGGGAGGAGTTGTCGTGGACCATCGGCGGAAGCTGGAGCTGCCGGGCCTTCTCCTCGGTGATGCTGAGGCATACGAGACCGCGGCCGTGGCGCGCCATGAAGTTGATCGCCCCGGGGGTGACGAACTCCGCGGCGAGGGTCAGGTCCCCCTCGTTCTCGCGGTCCTCGTCGTCCACGAGGATGACCATCTTCCCGGCCCGGATATCCTCGAGAGCGTCTTCGATCCTGGAAAGCGGCATCCGTTCCTCGCGTTTCTCAAGAAAAGCCGTGCTGCTTCAGGAAATCCCTGGTGATCCCGCCGCCGCCCTCCATGTGGCGCAGGACGTACTTGCCCACGATGTCGGCCTCGAGGTTGACCCGTTCCCCGGGACGCGATGCACCGAGGGTCGTCCGTTCCAGCGTAAGCGGGATAAGGGTCAGTTCAAATCCTTCCGGGCGGACGGCGCTGACCGTGAGGCTCACCCCGTCCACGGCCACCGCACCCTTGTAAACCACGAACTTCATTATAGAAGGATCGGCCTGGATATGGAACACCCTGGCTTCCCCCTGGGGCCGGATCTCCCGGATCGTCCCTGTGCCGTCCACGTGCCCGTACACGATGTGCCCCCCGAGGCGCCCGGTGAGGATCACGGCGCGCTCCAGGTTGACCCGGGTCCCCGGCCGTGCGGAGGTCAGGGTCGTCTTCGACAGGGTTTCCCGGGAGACGTCCGCCGTGAACCTCCCGTCCCCCTTCCCCGCGACCGTCAGGCAAACCCCGGATACGGCGATGGATTCCCCGAGGGCGATCTCCGCGATCGGAAGTCCTGTCGCCACCGTGACCGATGTCCCCGCCCGGAGAGGGGAAACGGAAACGACCGTCCCGATATCCTCCACGATCCCCGTGAACATCGCGCTACCTCCCTTCCCGCGGTTCGGCGATCAGGAGGATGTCCCTCCCCACCCGCCGCACGGCCTCGAAGGAAAGCCACACCCCCGACCGCGGGTCCGGGCACGCCCAGCCCGACAGGGCCCGCACCCCCTCACCCAGCAGGAGGGGAGCGACGAACAGGACGTACCGGTCGACGCCACCTTCCGCGGCGAGCCATCCCGCGGTCTTTCCACCCCCCTCCACCAGCAGGGAGGTCACCCCTTCCGCGCCCAGTGCGCCGAGGAGGTCGGCGGCGCGGATCCTCCCTCCCCTCGAGGGTAGCGGGAGCACGCGCGCGCCGAGCGCCCGGAGCCGCTCCGCCTCCCTGCGCTGGATTCCCGCGGGGCACGCCACGAGGACCTCCCCGGGTCCCTCCCGGAAGATGCGGTTCCTCCGCAACGCGCCGGGCCGTGTCGTGAGGACGACGCGCCGCGGCGTTCTCCCGCCCGGGACGCGCGCGGTGAGGAGCGGGTCGTCGCGCCGCGCGGTGCCGCCCCCCACCAGGATGGCGTCCGACTCGGAGCGCATCCGGTGCACCATGCGACGCGCCGCCTCCCCGCTGATCCACCGGGATGCGCCGCCAGCCGCCGCGATCTGACCGTCCAGGGAGACGGCCAGCTTCAGCGTCACGTAGGGGCGGCCCGTGACGACCCACCGGGCGAACCCCCGGTTCAGCTCCCCCGCACCGTCCGAAAGGAGCCCCTCGTGGACCGCCACCCCCGCCTCCCGTAGGCGGCGGCCCCCCCGTCCCCGGACGCGGGGATTGGGGTCCTCTATCGCGTACGCCACCCGCGCTACACCGGCGGCTATGACGGCGGCGGTGCAGGGCGGCGTGCGCCCCCTGTGGTCGCAAGGCTCCAGGGTGACGTACAGGTCCGCTCCCCGGGCTTTCTCCCCCGCCGCGCGCAGCGCCTCGACCTCGGCGTGCGGCCCCCCGGCTGCCCGGTGCCACCCCTCCCCCACCACGCGCCCCCGGCGGACGACCACCGCGCCGACGGCGGGGTTGGGAAACGTCCGTCCCAGCCCCTTCCTGGCGAGGAAGAGGGCCCTGCGCATGAACGCGGCGGCGGGAAAGGTCCCTTTCGGCATCAGGGCTTGCCGCGGCGGTCGGCGGGCTCGGTGATGAGCGTCTTGATCTCCTCGACGAACTGGCTCACGTCCTTGAACTGCCGGTACACGGAGGCGAACCGCACATAGGCCACGTCGTCCACCGGGAGCAGCTTCGCCATTACCCGCTCCCCGATCCGGATCGAGGAGATCTCCTTCTCCGCCGACGCCTGGAACTCCATCTCCAGGGTGTCGACGAGGTGCTCGATGGTGGCGTAGCTGACGGGGCGCTTCTCGCACGCCTTGAGGATGCCGGTGAGGATCTTCTGCCGGTCGAACGGCTCGCGGCGGCCGTCCCGTTTGACCACCAGGGGAAGCTCCTCCTCGATCCGCTCGTAGGTGGTGAAGCGGCGCTGGCAGGAGAGGCACTCCCTCCTCCGCCGGATCACGTCGCCGTCCTTGCCCGCCCGGGAGTCGACCACCTTGTTGTCGTCGTGGCCGCACCGGGGACACCTCACGGGGCAGGGTCTCCCATCCGCACCAGCTCCATCCCGACCTCCGAGAGCATCTCGCAGGTCAGCGCGTCGCTGTACCCCTCGATGTAGACCACGCGGCGCACCCCCGCGTTGATGAGCATCTTCGCGCAGATGATGCAAGGAAGGTTGGTGCAGTAGAGGACGGCGTCGCGGATCGACACGCCGTGGAAGGCTGCCTGGATGATGGCGTTCTGCTCCGCGTGCAACCCCCGGCACAGTTCGTGCCGCTCGCCGGACGGGACCTGGAGCCGATCCCGGAGGCACCCGGCCACATCGCAGTGGGTGACCCCGGATGGGACGCCGTTGTACCCCGTGGCCAGCAGGCGCCGGTCTTTCACCAGCACCGCGCCGACCGCCCGCCGCAGGCAGGAGGAACGCCTTGCGGCGAGCTTCGCCATGTCCATGAAATAGGTGTCCCAGTCCGGACGGGTCCGGGCTCCCGTAGTCAAGGGCTCACCCCTTCGCGTACTCCCCCAGGCGCGAGGCGTAGAGAGGGAAGGAGCCGCAGAGGGAGCGGACCTCCGACTCCACCCGCTTCTGTTCCGACGCGTCGGAAGGGCTGGCCAGCACGTCGGCGATCCAGTTGCCGATCCGTTCCATCTCCCGTTCCTTCATCCCGCGGGTGGTCAGCGCGGGCGTCCCGATGCGGATGCCGCTGGTGACGAAGGGGCTGCGCGTCTCGAAGGGGACGGTGTTCTTGTTGACCGTGATCCCCACCCGCTCCAGAGCCTCCTCCCCCTCTTTCCCCGTCAGCGGGGTGTCTTTCAGGTTCACGAGAAACAGGTGGTTGTCCGTCCCCCCGGACACCAGCCGATGGCCGCGGGAGAGGAGCGTCTTCGCCATCGCGGCGGCGTTCCGGAGGATCTGCGCCTGGTACTCCCGGAACGTGGGCTCCATCGCCTCCTTCAGCGCGACCGCCTTCGCAGCGATGACGTGCATCAGGGGGCCGCCCTGGATCCCGGGGAAGATGGCGGAGTTCAGCTTCTTCGCCATGTCCTCCCGGCACATGATCATCCCCGCGCGGGGGCCGCGCAGCGTCTTGTGGGTGGTGGTGGTCACGAACTCGCAGTGCGGCACGGGGGTGGGGTGCAGCCCGACGGCGACCATCCCCGCGACGTGTGCGATGTCCGCCATCACCATGCATCCCGCCTCGTCGGCGATCTGGCGGAACGCCCGGAAGTCGATGGTCCGGGGATACGCGGAGGCGCCCACCACGATCAGCTTCGGCCTGTGCTTGAGGGCCAGGTCGCGGACCTGGTCGTAGTCGATCGTCTCCGTGTCCTCCCGCACGCCGTAGGGCACCACGTTGAAGAGCTTCCCCGAGAAGTTCACGGGGCTCCCGTGGGTCAGGTGCCCCCCGTGCGAGAGGTTCATCCCGAGCATGGTGTCCCCCGGGTTCATCACGGAGAGGTAGACGGCCATGTTCGCCTGGGAGCCGGAGTGGGGCTGGACGTTTACGTGGTCGGCGCCGAAGATCTTCTTCGCCCGCTCGATGGCCAGCGATTCCGCCATGTCCACGAACTCGCAGCCGCCGTAATACCGCTTTCCGGGATAACCCTCGGCGTACTTGTTCGTCAGGACGGAGCCCGTGGCCTCCAGAACCGCCTCGCTCACAAAGTTCTCGGAGGCGATCAGCTCGAGGCGGTACGCCTGCCGCTCGGTCTCCTTGCGGATGATCTCGTGGATCTCGGGATCGATGACCTTCAGGTATGACATGCTCACGCTCCTTGTCCCTCCGGACCCGGCCCGTGCCCGGTCGAATTTTTCCTCTCGATGTCCCGGATCTTGGAAAGGCGCCCCCCGTGCCGTCCTCCCTCGAAATCTTCCGTGAGGAAGATCCGGAGCCGCCGGACGGCGTCCTCGGGGGTCATGGTGCGCGCCCCGAACACCGCGACGTTGGCGTCGTTGTGCTGCCGCGCGAGCCGCGCCGACGCGTCGTCGTAAAGGACGGCCGCGCGGACGCCCGCGAACTTGTTGGCGGTCATCGCCATTCCGAGGCCCGTGCCGCAGACCAGCACGCCCGCTTCCGCCGTGCCGCCGGAGACCCGGCCAGCCACCGCCGCGGCGAAGTCGGGGTAGTCCACCGACGCCGTGGACCCCGTGCCGAGGTCCTCTGCATCGATCCCCATTTCCGCGAGCGCTTCCCGCAGGTGCCGCTTCATCTCCACGCCCGCGTGGTCGGAGGCAAGGACGATCCGGCGGGGCGGGGCCGCCAAGGGGTTATCCCTCGAACCGGCCGAACAGCAGGACGGAGTTCGTGCCCCCGAACCCGAATGAGTTCGACAGTGCATACCGGATCGGCCGGCGGCGCGCCGTATTCGGCACGTAGTCCAGGTCGCACTCGGGGTCCGGGGTGGTGTAGTTGATCGTCGGGGGGATCACCCCCTCCTGCAGCGCCAGGACGCAGAACATCGCCTCGACCGCCCCCGCCGCCCCCAGGAGGTGCCCCGTCATCGACTTGGTCGAACTGACGGCGATCCCCTTCGCGCGCTCCCCGAAGACGGCCTTGATCGCCATCGTCTCGAAGAGGTCGTTGTACGGAGTGGAGGTGCCGTGCGCGTTGACGTAATCCACCGCGCCGGCTTCCACGCGGCCGTCGGCGAGCGCGGCGGCCATCGCGCGGGCCGCCCCCTCACCCCCGGGCGCGGGCGCGGTGACGTGGTGGGCGTCCGCCGACGCCCCGTACCCGCACAGTTCGGCGTAGATCTTCGCCCCCCGCCTCCGCGCGTGTTCGAGTTCCTCGAGGATCAGGATCGCCGCACCCTCCCCCATCACGAATCCGTCCCGGTCCCTGTCGAACGGCCGGGAGGCCGCCGCGGGATCGTCGTTCCGCGTGGAGAGCGCCTTCATCGAGCAGAATCCGCCCAGCGCCATGGGGGTGATCGTGGCCTCCGTTCCCCCGCCGATCACCACGTCGCAGACGCCGGAACGGATCACGTGGAGGGCCTCCCCGATCGCGTGGCTCGACGCCGCGCACGCCGTGGTCGTGGAGATGTTGGGCCCCTTGGCCCCGTACCGCATCGCGATGTGGCCCGGGGCGAGGTTGGAGATGAGCATCGGGATGAAGAACGGGCTGATCTTCCTCGCCCCTCCCTCCAGGAGGTATGCCTTGTGGTATCGCTCCAGGGTGGAGAGGCCGCCCAGTCCGGTGCCCACGTAGACGCCGACCCGGGGCGCGAGGCCCTCGTCGATCGAGAGGTCCGAATCCGCGAGGGCCATGTGCGCGGACGCCATCGCGTAGTGGATGAACGGGTCCATCCGCTTGATCTCTTTCCGGTCGATGAACTCCTCCGGGTGGAATCCCTTCACCTCGGCCGCGATGGTGGTGGAGAACTCCTTCGCGTCGAACCGCGTGATGGGCCCCATGCCGGATACCCCGTCGAGCACCGCCTCCCAGGAGGGCCGGGCGCCCACCCCGAGGGGGGTCACCGCCCCCAGCCCCGTGACAACCACTCTGCGCATGCTGTTCCTTCCGCCCGCGCGCCTTCCCCGAGGCGCGGCGGGCTCCGCCCTATTTCTTGTGCGTGGCGATGTACTGGATGACGTCGTTGACCGTCTTGATCTTCTCGGCTTCCTCGTCGGGGATCTCGATCCCGAACTCCTCCTCCATCTTCATCACGAGCTCCACGATGTCGAGGGAGTCGGCACCCAGGTCGTCGATGAACGACGCCTCGTTGGTGACCTCGTTCACGTCCCGTTCCAGCTGCTCCGCCACGATCTCCCGTACCCTCTTGTCGATCGACATTCCGGATCCTCCCTTCCTCTTAGTATACGCTCACATGTACATCCCGCCGTTGATGCCGATCACCTGCCCCGTGATGTACGAGGAGGCGTCGGAGGCGAGAAAGAGTGCGAGTTCCGCCACTTCCGCGGGCTCCGCGAAGCGGCCGAGCGGGATCTGGGAAAGGAACCCCTTCTGGACCGCCTCGGGCAGCCCCGCGGTCATCGCCGTGCGGATGAATCCGGGCGCGATCGCGTTGACCGTGATGTTCCGCGCCGCGAGCTCTCGGGCGGTCGCCTTCGTGAACCCGATGATCCCCGCCTTCGCAGCCGCGTAGTTCGACTGCCCGGCGTTCCCCATCATCCCGACGACGGAGCTGATGTTGATCACCCTGCCGTACCGCTGCTTCATCATGTGGCGGGTGACCGTCTTGGTGAGGAGATACGTCCCCTTGAGGTTGACGCGGACGACGGCGTCGAACTCCTCCTCCGACATCCGCAGCAGGAGATTGTCCCGGGTGATCCCCGCGTTGTTGACCAGGATGTCGATTTTCCCCTGCGCCTCAAGGATGTTCTTCACCCCGACATCGACCTGCGCGGGGTCGCTCACGTCGAACATCTCCACCATCCCCTTGCCGCCGGCGGCCGTCAGGGCGGCCAGGGTCTCCCGGGCGCCGGCGTCGCTCCCGACGTCGCTGACGACGACGGTCGCCCCTTCCGCGCAGAACGCCAAGGCGATCGCGCGGCCGATCCCGCGCGCCGAGCCCGTGACCAGCGCCACCTTCCCGGAAAGCCGCATCCTCCCACCCCCCATCCCGAAAGTCATACCTTCAACGGCGAGCGCCGTTCAAGGGGTATTTTCACCCGAGCAGCGCCTGCACGGCATCCAGTTCGGCCGGGGCGCAGAACGCCGCCGTCGGCGCATCCTTATCGATGCGGCGGACGAGGCCGGAGAGAACCTTCCCCGGCCCTACCTCGAGGAAAGAGGCCGCCCCCGATCCCCTCATTTCCCGGACTGACTCATCCCACCGGACGGGTTCCGTGATCTGCCGGACCAGGACCTCCGCCACCCGGTCCCCGGCGCCGTACGCCCTGGCCGTCACGTTCGCCACGACGGGGAACCGGAAGGCCCCCTGCGGGACGGCGCACAGCTCGGGGGCGAGGCGTTCCGCAGCTGGGCCCATCAGGGCGCAGTGGAACGGGGCGCTGACGGGGAGGGGCAGGGCGCGCTTCGCCCCGAACGCCTTCGCCGCCTCGCACGCCGCCGCGACCGCCTTCGCCGCTCCCGAGATGACGATCTGGTCCCCGCCGTTGAAGTTCGCCGGCGACACCACGCCGTGGACGGAAGCCCGGCGGCACGCCGCTCCCACCCCTTCCGGGGAGAGCCCGATGATCGCCGCCATCGCCCCCTCGCCCACGGGGACGGCTTCCTGCATGTACCTCCCGCGGGAACGCAGGACCCGCACCGCGTCCCGCAAGGGGAGGACCCCCGACGCGACCAGCGCGGAATATTCCCCCAGGGAGTGTCCCGCGGCGCACGCCGGCTGGATCCCCGTTTCCGCCGAAAGGACCCGGAAGGCGGCCACGCTCACCGTGAAGATGGCGGGCTGGGTGTTCTCCGTCAGCCGCAGTTCCTCCTCCGTCCCCCGGAAGCAGAGCGCGGCGACGTCCTGCGAGAGGGCGTCGGACGCCTCCTGGAACACCTCCCGCGCCGCGGCGTACGCGTCGTGCAGTTCCCTCCCCATCCCCGGGAACTGCGACGCCTGCCCGGGAAACAGCAGCGCGACCGCCATCGCCCCCCCCTACATCCGGATCAGCGCGGAGCCCCACGTCAGGCCTGCGCCGAACGCCACCAGCAGGACGAGGTCTCCGGGGCGGATCCGCCCCTGCGCCTTCGCCTCCGCGAGAGCGATGGGGACGGAAGCCGCCGACGTGTTCCCATAGCGCTCCAGGTTCACGAACACCCGGTCCGGCGTCACCCCGAGACGTTTCCCCACGGCGCTCACGATCCGCAGGTTCGCCTGGTGGGGGATGAACAGCGCCACGTCGTCGATCGTGCACCCGTTGTGGGCGAGGGCCTTCTGGGCCACATCTACCATCTTGGTCACGGCGTGTTTGAACGTCTCGTTCCCCTGCATGCGGATGTAGATCATCCGGCGCGAGATCAGGTCCGGCGTCAGGGGGTTCACCGTTCCCCCGCCGGGACAGTGGATCAGCTCCCACAGGTTTCCGTCCGAATGGAGGTGGCAGGAGAGGACCCCATCCCCCTCGGGGCATTCGGCCAGCACCACCGCACCGCTGCCGTCCCCGAACAGGATGCACGTCGCGCGGTCCGTGTAGTCGGTGACCGAGGAGAGGATCTCGGACCCCAGCACCAGCGCCTTCCTCCCGCGGCCCGCCCGGATCAGGGCATCGGCCACGGAGAGGGCGTAGATAAATCCGGAGCACGCCGCGTTGAGGTCCAGCGCGAAGGCGTTCCGCGCCCCCAGCTTCTTCTGGATGAAACAGGCGGTGGAAGGGAGGGGCATGTCCGGGGTGCAGGTCCCGACGACGATCAGGTCGATGTCCTCCGCCCGGACCCCGGCGTCGGCGAGCGCCTTCTGCGACGCGAGAAACCCCATGTCCGAGTTCGCAGCGCCCAGCTCCGCGATGCGGCGGGACTTGATCCCCGTCCGCTCCATGATCCAGCTGTCGCTGGTCTCGACCAGTTTCTCCAGGTCCTGGTTCGTCATCTTCTTCGGGGGGGCGTACATCCCGAGCCCCACGATCTTCGACGCCACGATTCCCTCCTCCCCTCCTACAGTCTCGCCGCTTCGCCGGCGATGTGCCCGCGGGACGCGATCGAGCGGGCGATCTCCTCGTCCACCTCGAACCGCGCGAGGGACCCGGCGGCGCGGATCCCGTTCATGATCGCACGTTCCCCGGACGATCCGTGACAGATGACGATCCCTCCCCGTACCCCGAGCAGGGGGGCGCCCCCGTACTCCTCGTAGTCCAGCTTGTTCTTCACGCCCCGGATCGCCCCCCCGGCGAGCATCGCCCCCAGCCTGGCCATGGTGGATTTCCCGATTTCGTTCTTTAGGAACTGGCCGAGGGCCTGCGCCATCCCCTCCATCGTCTTGAGCGCCACGTTGCCGACGAAGCCGTCGCAGACGAAGACGTCGGCCTTCCCCGCGAAGAAGTCCCGCCCCTCCACGTTCCCGATGAACCGCAGCCCCGTGCGGCGGAAGAGTTCACCCGTGTCGCGGGTCAGGTCGGTCCCTTTCAGCTCTTCCTCGCCGATGCTGACCACGCCGATGCGGGGGCGGTGAATCCCGAGGATCTTCCGCGCGTACGCCTCCCCCATGTACCCGAACTGGAGGAGGTGGGCCGGCTTGCAGTCCACGTTGGCGCCGGCGTCGATGAGGACCACGGGGCCGTGGGGCGTGGGGATGGTTGCGGTGATCGCGGGGCGGTCGACGCCCCGGATCTTCTTCATGATGATGAGCCCCCCCGCCATCACCGCGCCGGAGTTCCCCGCGCTGACGAAGGAGGCGGCTTTCCCCTCCCGGACCAGGGTGAGCCCCACCCGGATCGAGGAGTCCCGTTTCTTCCGGAGCGCGAGGACGGGGACCTCGCTCATCTCCACGACCTCGGAGGCGTGCACGATCTCGATGTCCGCGCCCACGGGCTCCGCCCCCCGTAGCTCCGCGCGGACGCGGTCTTCCTGACCCACGAGGAGCAGGGAGAGGCCGTATTCCCGCGACGCCCGGATCGCCCCCCGGACGATCTCCCGCGGCGCGTTATCCCCCCCCATGGCATCCACGGCGATCTTCATCGGTGGAGGGATGGGATCAGGCTTCGGACTTGGCGATGACTTCCCGGCCTTTGTAGGTCCCGCACGTAGGGCACACGGCGTGGGGCCGCTTGATCGACTTGCACTGCGGGCAGATGCTCACGGCCGGCTGGGACAGCTTCTTGTGGGTTCGCCGCTTGTCCCGGCGGCACTTCGACCCGCGTCGTTTCGGGTTCGGCATGGTCTACTCCTTTTTCCCCTTCAGGTTCTTCAACACATCGAACGGGCCCTGCGACGTCCCCGCGGAGCAGGAGCACGGCTCCCGGTTCCGGTTCGCCCCGCAGGACGGGCAGATCCCGCGGCACTCCTCCGAGCAGATCACCTTGAGCGGCAGTTCGAGGGCCACCTGCTCCCAGAAGATGTCGTTGACCTCGAGCCCCCTGCCGTCATAATACCCGACGTCGAGGTCTTCCTCGCGGAGTTCCGCCTGGCTCGTCCCGGCGGGCTCCCGGGCCTTCGGGACCAGGAGCGACCGGAACGCCTTGGCGAACCGGACCGCGACCGGTTCGGAACAGCGGTCGCAGGGCGCCTCCCCTTCCGCCGTGTACAACCCCTCTGCCCACAAGTCTCCGGACTCGGCCGTCAGGACGAGTTCGGCGTCGGTCAGCCGGCACGTCGAAAGGGGAGCCGGGTCCATCCCCTCCAGCATGCGGGGGATCGCGGACCTCCCCCGGGCGGCGAATACGTCCAGCCCACCCCCGGGAATTTCGGACACCCGGATGTACAAGATGCGAATTTCCTTCGAAAAGTTAAAGGAAATACTATAGGCAACCCCCCCTCCCCTGTCAATCGCCAATAACCGGATCCCCGTTGTATCATGGAAGCATGAGCAGGATGCCCGCCGTGGCCGGCCAGTTCTACCCCGGGACCGCCTCGGGGCTTTCCCGGACCCTCAAGCAGCTGACCCGGGACGTCCCGGAAAAGCTGCCCGCGATCGCCGTGGTATCCCCCCATGCCGGGTACGTCTACTCCGGGGCGGTGGCCGGGGAGCTCTTCTCCTCCGTCCGCGTCCCGACCCGCGCCGTCGTCTTCTGCCCGAACCACACGGGGGTGGGCGCGGACGCCGCCATCATGTCCCGCGGAGCCTGGCGCATGCCGTGGGGGGACGTCCCCGTCGAGGGTACGCTTGCCGACCGGATGAAGGCCGCCTGCCCCCTCCTGCGGGAGGACGGCTCCGCCCACCTCGGGGAGCACTCCCTCGAGGTGCAGCTCCCCTTCCTGCACCGGTTCCGGCCGGACGTGCGCATCGTCCCCGTCGCCCTGGGGCGCCTCTCGCTCGACGAGTGCCGGACGCTGGGGGATGCGACGGCCGAGTCCGTGGCGGGAGATCCCGAACGCCCCCTCCTGGTGGCGAGCTCCGACATGTCCCACTACGTCCCGGACGCCGTGGCGCGACGGAAGGACCGGCTGGCCATCGACCGGATCCTGGCCCTCGACCCGGAGGGGCTGTACCGGACTGTCCGGGCGGAGCGGATCTCCATGTGCGGAGTGATCCCCGCCACCGTGGTCCTCTTCGCGGCCCTGCGGCTTGGCGCGACGTCCGCCCGTCTGGTAAAATACGCGACCTCCGGCGAGGTCAGCCGGGATTTCGACCAGGTGGTCGGGTACGCCGGCCTCGCCGTCTGCTAAAAGGGAATCCATTGTCCGACATCGTTACCCGATTCGCCCCCAGCCCCACGGGGTACCTCCACATCGGCGGGGCCCGGACCGCTCTCTTCAACTGGCTCTACTCTCGAAACCAGGGCGGGAAGTTCATCCTCCGGATCGAGGACACGGACCAGGAACGGTCCACGCCGCAAGCCGTGGAGGCCATCCTGGAGGGGATGCGGTGGCTCGGCATCACCTGGGACGAGGGACCGTACTACCAGATGGAACGGATGGAGCTGTACCGGAGGGAGGCGGAGCGCCTCATCGGGGAAGGGAAAGCGTACCGGTGCGTCTGCACGAAGGAGGAGCTGGACGCCCGACGCGAGGCGATGAAGGCGCACGGGGAGAAGCCGCGGTACGACGGGCGTTGCCGGGACCTTTCCCCGGGGGAGACGGCAGGGAAACCGCACGTCGTGCGGATACGGACCCCGCTGTCCGGGCAGACGGTGGTGAGGGACCTGCTCCGCGGCGATGTGGTGTTCGAGAACGCCGAACTGGACGACCTCGTGCTCGCCCGCACGGACGGATCGCCGACGTACAACTTCGTCGTGGTCGTGGACGACGCGTCGATGGGGATCACGCACGTCCTCCGCGGGGACGACCACTTGAACAACACGCCGAAGCAGATCCTCCTGTACGAGGCGCTCGGGTATCCCCTTCCGCGGTTCGGCCACTTCCCCCTGATCCATGGGATGGAGGGGGGCAAGCTCTCGAAACGGCACGACGACGTGTCCGTCACGGCGTACCGGGAGAAAGGATTCCTCCCGGAGGCGATGGTGAACTACCTCGTGCGCCTCGGATGGGGCCACGGGGACCAGGAGGTCTTCTCCGTCGCGGAGATGCAGGCGCTCTTCTCCCTGGAGCACGTGGGGAAGTCGCCGTCGAAGTTCAACCTGGACCGGCTCCTCAACCTGAACGCCCACTACATCAAGGTCTCGGACCCGGAACGGATCGCGGAACTCCTGATCCCGTTCCTTTCGAGGCGCGGGATCGCCGCGGAACCATCCCCGTGGCTCACCGCTGCCGTCCGGACGCTGCAGGAACGCGCAAAGACGCTCGAGGAAATGGCGGATTCGGCGGAATATTACTTCCGCGTGAGGCCGGCCGATCCGAAGGCGGCGGCGAAATTTCTCACCCCGGAGATCACACCGGCGCTCGTGGAGATCGCACGGGAGTTCGCCGCTCTGGAGCCGTTTACCCCTTCCGCCATGGAAGAGTGCCTGAAGGGAATGGTCGAGCGGCGGGGAGGGAACCTGAAGATCCACCAGCCGATCCGGGTCGCGCTCACCGGCGGGACCGCGTCGCCGGGGCTGTTCGAGGTGATGGAGGTCCTCGGGCGCGACGAGGTGGTGCGCCGTCTCAAGGCCGCCGCGGGGCGCATTGGCTCTTGACGGGGGGACGCGCCCTCGGTTACTTTGTCTGTTCCGTTGAGGAGTGGTGAAACGGCATCACACCTGGCTCTGGACCAGGCTTTCCAGGTTCGAATCCTGGCTCCTCAGCCAAACCGGTCCCATCGTCTAGTGGCCCAGGACACCGCCCTCTCACGGCGAAAACGCGGGTTCGAACCCCGCTGGGACCGCCAAGTAAACAAAGGGGATTTCGGATTTTCCCGGAGTCCCCTTCTCTTTTAACCTGCCATTCCCCACGTTATTCCCCACATGGATTTCCTGACCGCTCCCCACTCGTCGCGTCCTGCGCCATCCTCGCTCGCGTGGAGAGGACTTTTCGTTTAGGACGAATTTTTTCCCTCGCTCGCTGGGGGGTATATATTGAAATTGGTACCCAACCAAACACCCAAGAATTGGGGGGTATGCCATGGCATTTTCACTCAGCTGTGACGACATTTCGAGGAAGTGTGAGTTCAAAGTCTACGGCGAGACTAAGGAAGAAGTATTGTTGGATTTCGAAGAGCATATAAAAACATTCCATGGTATTTCTGGGCTTTCCATAAACGTCATTAATCAATTCTTGAAGTTCGTCCGCGAGGAAAAACCGGCGTAATAAGTTACCCCAGCCAGGAAACGCCTTCTGCTCTCGCCCAGGACGCCGTGGGGCGGCCTACAGCGCACGATCTTCCCCCCCACCCCGTACCATTCCCCTCTACCGGCGGGAGGAAACCCCCTGGCCCGCAGGGATCGCAGGGGGGAGGGAGTGCCGACCGCTCGAAGCCGGGAGAATCCTCCCGCCGATGGCCGCAGCCCGGAGCGTATTCCTTCATGGCCGAAAAATCCCGGTCCGCGTCCCTCTTCAAATCCCGGCACGCTCCTCCTCCGTGATGCCTCGTCCCTCGTCCGGAAGGAATCCCGCCTCCCGCATTTCTAGGGCGCATTCGTACAATGTTTTGTTTTCCTTACATATTTGTCGCTCCAAGCGCGGGATAGTGGGCCGATTCTGTAGATATTCCAATGGAACTGCCACGGTGCGAAATTTGGGATATAATTCCCATTTGGAGAACAGGTCAGGAACCCAACCTGCTGATATGGGGGGGGATCGCATGCTCCTATTTTTTATTTCGCTTACAGGACTGATTGTGGGTGTTATTGCCGCCGGAAAATCCACCACTGTCATCACCGAATCGGAGGCATTGATACTCACTGGAATATCGTTGATTGGCGTTGCAATTTATTTGCGACGCAGGAAGGGTATGCGGGGTTGATTGCTGCGACGACCCTTCCTGTAACATCGTGTGGGAATAACACACGAGGATCGTTTATTGGGCATGATCTCCCAGTTCTCCGTCCCGTACCATGTTGAGCTTGCACCGCAAACACTCGCCGCTCCGGTGATCGACTACCGCCGCCCTGGCCCCGCACTTAGAACACGTCGGCCAGGAGTCCTGCGTCACCTCGATCCGGGCGTACCACCCGCGGTGGCTACCGAAGCCGACTGATCTTCTTCTTCCGCCCCTTGGTCCGCATGGAAAGCCCTTCCTCACGGTATAGCCGCCAGACCAGCTTATGATTGACCTTCCATCCTTCCCGGCGAAGCAAAACGTGCAATCGTCGGTATCCGTATCGAATTCGAACCGCCGCGAGGTCCCGCAAACGCATCCGCAGTTCGTTCCACGTCCTCTTCCGGCTCCGGTAATACGCCGTAGGCCTCGGGATCTGAATCAGCCGGCACGCACGCCTCATGGTGAGCTTGTACGCGGTCCGAAGATCCTGAACCAGGGACCGCTTGCGTGCCGGCCTTACACCTTTTTTTGCAACACCTCCTGGAGAATGTGTTTGTCCAGTGCCAGGTCCGCTACCAGCTTCTTCAGCTTGCGGTTCTCCTCCTCGAGCCGCCGCAACCGCCGTAGCTCCGCCACCCCCATGCCTTCGTACTTACGCTTCCAACGGTAAAACGATTGCTCGGACACCCCCATCTTCCGGCACACCTCCGTAACCGGGGTGCCTCCTTCCGCCTGGCGCAAGGCGAAGGCGATCTGCTCCTCCGTGAACCGCTTCTTCATCTCGACCTCCTCAGGGTTCGGGACGGGAAAAGTTAGCCGGAAGTATAACCCTGGAAGTGTCTAAGAAATGGGGAGAAGGTCAATATTGTTCGTAGAACACTAAGCCGAACAGCGTTCTCCTCTCGTGATTACGGTACTTCGAACCCATGTAGCAGTATTCACACCCACCCGTGGGATTTCGATATTGTGACCTCCTCTTTCAATATCGTACCTTCTCGGGTCGACTCTACCTGCCCCGCGGGAGTACCGCTCCTCGCCCCATGGAAATCCCTTTCTGAACCGGATCGTTGGTAAAAGTCTCCTGCTATCCCTGTTTGGTGCAATTGTTGCTAATAAAATTACACCCACCAATATTCATCCATGGAAGACCAAGGGGTGCATCCGATGCGGCGACTGGCATTTTGGCATGTTCTACTCCTTTCCTGTGTCGCGACAGGACTTCTTGCCTCCGGTTGCGGTGGCAGCGGTGGTGGATCCGTCGAGGGGGGTACACCTAGCGTTCCCCCTGCGAACGTTCCCCCTGCAGGCCCCGTCACGATTCTGACCTGGGAACCCCCTGCCAAATTTGCGGACAATACACCTATAGATCCGTATCGGGATATCGACCATTACGAGGTGTACGCCCGTGAAGATACGAATTTCACCAATTCCGATCTTCCGGTGATGGTCATCCCCGCCTTGACCAGCATCGATTCCACCCACGCGCAGTCAACCGGGGACATTAAAAACGGGAGGAAACCGCTTTCGGAGTTCACCCTGGAATATTTGAATCCGCACGTCTCCAAGGCAACCCCGCAATATGTGTCCCTGAAGGTGGTGGGAGTCGACGGGCAGAAGTCCGCTTTCACGCACCCGATCGCCTGGGACAGGATGTAAGGTGAGGACGGTCATAATGAAGAAATCCCTTGTGGTCCTCCTTGCTTGTCTCGCATCGGCTCTGGCGCTGCCCAGTCTGTCGAAGGCGGAAACCCGGACCATCAACTGGGGTGCCGTAACGACCTACGCTGATGGCACTCCGATAGAGTCAAACCGGTCCGTCACATACAACTTCTATTGGACTTCGGACGCGGGGTTGAGCGCTGGTTCACTCCGCCCCCTGTTAACGTCCGTGGGCCAAACCACCGGCACCTTCGACCCGGATCTTGTCGGGATGTCTCGCGGCACGACGGTCCATATAACGGGAGAGACGGTAGTGAGTACGGGGGAGAAGTCGCCGCTTTCACCTGCGTACCCGTGGGCCGTTCCTCTCTTGAACGAACTGCCCCTCTTGAGCGAACTGTTCATCGGGTGCCCGTCATCGCTGAACGAAGGCGAGAGCGGGGTATGCACCGCGACAGCGTCATGGAGCGACGGGTCGATGACCACGGTATCGCCTGCGTGGAGCGAGGGATCCGCGTATGCCTCGATTGGCGTGGACGGCGTACTGACCACGACGGCGGTGTCGGGAGACCAGTCGGTGACGGTGACGGCGGACTACACGTCCGCGGGGGTAACGCGGACGGCATCCGCTACGGTGATGATCGCGGACCTTTCAGTCATTACGATCATGGAACCGAAAAACGTCAAGCTGGCTGGCCCACTGGCGGAATCCCCCTCGAAACCATTCCGCCTCTCGTGGGATCCCGTGGCGAGCTACACCAACGGGACGCCGATCCCCGGGGGCACCATTATCGATTACTCGGCATATTGGACAACCGATTCCACCCTTTCGGAGAGCAGTCTGAAGCCGCTAGCTTCCTCGACCCTCTCCACTTCCGTGGACTTCGATCCGACTGCGGAAGGGATGAACCGCAACCAGCGCGTGTACTTCACAATCCGGGCGAAGGACCCCGGAGGGAAGATATCCAGCCTTTCCGCTTCCGTGCCGTGGAGGGTTTCCAACTCCGGGCCGTCTGCCCCAATGAAAGTCAGGATCAAAAAGTAAGGGTTAAAGATATACTGCCTCTGGCCGAACACCGGGGGCGAACGTAATCCCTTACGGTTCGGCACTACAAGGACCCGCCGACTCCTTCCATGTCTTCCTCGAGGAAGGGATCCACTTCCCGCTGCCGGGCCTCGGATTTCGCCGCCACCTTGCACCGTAGGCACTCGCCGCTCGGGTGGTCCACGACGGACACCTTCAAGCCGCACCGGGAGCACGCTGGCCCTCCCGTGGAATCGGCGGCCGGGATGTTGGAAGGATCCCGATATTGTAGGGGGGGAATTCCATTTCCTTCGTGCCGCAGATTTACCGCTGCCGCGCGAGTCAATTCTCCTACGCCGCTTTCTCCTCCCTGATGATCTTCCTTATTTTTCCCTGGAAGTCTATTGGAATATAACCCATGCTTCTAGGAAGCGGCTCGGTAGTTATCACCCCGACAGTATTCCTTCTTCCATTCCCCTCTGAACGAACTTCTCCAACTCCTCAATGAATCGTTGCGCCGAAACGAACTGGTCTTCAGAGTATCGTTGCGCCGAACCGTTCCGGTCTTCAGAACCGTTCCAGTCAGCGAACCGATGCCGAATCGGGGACTGACTGCCATGCCTCAATACTTCATACCCGGCGATGGTCTCGTCATACCATTGTTTCCTGCCCTTCGACCTTGATTCCTCCAGAGCATATTGGATTACAGACCGGCCCGCAGCCAGGAACGCGCTCATGTAATATCGGAACGCTTCAAGGTCGTTTACCGACTCTTCCATCCTCGTCAAGAAGAACTTGGCCTCACCAATTTTGTATCGCTCGTTCATATCCCTCTCCCTGCCCCTCCTTTGGAAATTACGCCTTGAGATATATTAAAACCGGTAGCCGATGTTGGCGGTCCCGGTGATTCCATCAACCTTCATATCCAGACCATCGAAGGAAGGCTCTAACCATAAATATTTTCCTTCCAGTCCGAGAAAGATTTCCTTCGTGATGTTGAAATTGGCGCCCAAGCCGAGGAAAAACCCGAATGCCGTGTCACTTTCAGAAGCCGATGCGCCACCAAACCCCGATAAATTTGCGGACACTTCCAACTCGGTGAAATACGCTCCGATTCCGGCCATGGCGTACGGTTCGAATTTCCCCATGGGAAGCAAGCCCCTCACTCCGAGTGTGACGGGAATGATCGTCATGTCGACATCGGCGCTAAAAGTTCCGCTTATGTCAGTGAATGACATCGATTTGTTGGGTTTTGTGTATCCAACACCCAGTTCGAGCGCGATATTCTTGTGGAAGTAGTGACCTAAGGCAAGTTCTCCGTTGAAAGCGCTATCCATATCCAAATCCCCACCGCCATCCTTTATTTCAGTCGTCTGCGGTATGTAGATGCCGAATTTTAAGGCGACGTATTCATATAGTGATTTTTCAGGGGCTTTAGGTGCTACTGTAATATGTGAAATATCCTTGCCCGGTTGAGTTGATTCATTTGGTGCTTTCCACCAATCCGGTGCGGCCCACGCATTTGTTGTAATAGAATACAAAACGATTATATTGATTAACATTCTAAGAATTTTGCAAATCATATAATCCCTCCTATAATCTTATTATTACGATTTTTCCCCCCTTCAGAAATGCCTCTTGTTCCCAACACCGGAATTTGTACGCCACGTCTCCTTATGCGGGCTTATTGGTGTATCGGCAAAAGGCATATTAAATATTTAATATATTTATGTCCTCCCATTCCTCTCCCCCATAGTGTCCCCCACTCGTTTGATGGAAAATTGGGAAAGTGTGGAGGGAAGCCCCGTCAGGGACAGCAGAGTACGCACGGGACTTCGCCCCCCCTGTCCCGGTGAGAAGGGAGCGCAACGTTCCGAGACAACATAACGGGTCAGCATGCCCCACCCGCACTGGAGAGGCGACTTCTCCAAGGGCGTCGTGGTGAACGATTACTGGCTGAAGCCCCCACCATAGAACCAGAACGACCCTCCTCCCGACGATCCTCTCGTGACCAACCTGCCTGTAGTTGTGCCCGTTACATGCTGAAAACACCACTTCTCGGCAAACATTTTCCCAACCAAGTACTTCCTATTCATCGAATGTAATTACTGACGGTATTATTTCTTTTGATATCAGCAGAATACGGCCAAGCCAAACAACGGCGCTAAATTTGCTTATATATTTCAGGCGGTGCATTTCTGGGCGTTGGTGCAGGCCATGAAAACAATAATTGGTGTTCTCCTTATCGGCCTTTTGATAAGCGTTTCTACTGGGGCTTATCAACCATCATTTACATATTTATCAGGCTTTGACTCAACTACACTCGTAAACGTGGTAGATGACGCAATCAATTACTGCGGGAAATCCGTTGAAAGCCTCATTGCCTTTTATCAGGACTTTACAGAATCAAGCAAGATCGTGTACTTTTTCAAATCCTACCTGCCGCCGGACCAGAATCCTGGCACGATAGCACTGCTGGGTTGTGGATTGGTGGGATTGTGGGGGTACGGCAGGGTGCGGAGGTCCAGAAGGAAATAACCAACTCAAGGAGGGTTGAAGATGAGCGGCTATATCGTCTATCGTCTAGATTACGTGAACAAGAAGAAGGTGCCCATAGGGAAGCTGGTTGAGCGTCGGAAGGAAGAGTGCGGAAGACATGAAGATAAAATATTGTGCCGGGCGCATCAACTCTACGCATATTCGCCAATTGACAAATTGTTCATAACCGTCAGTCCCGAATAATGGCAGGCCTGTTTGGCTACAGCAGGCGGCGGATGAAGAAGTAGTACACGACAGATAGCGTGACGAGAGGGCGGGTTACCCCGCCCTGATCGTTTCGGCCACCCCTCCGTGTATGCAGAGCGTAGAGCCGCCGTTCGACTTATAATCCCGAAGATGACTGGATCTCCGTGCCCGACCGTTTGCCGCCATTCGGGGAAGACGTGCTGGTGTGTTCTTGGCTGAACAAGACTTATGTCTTGGCATACGTCTCCCCGCGTGACGGTAAATGGTACCTCTCCTTCGGCAGCACGCGGTCCCTGAACATCACCCACTGGTGCCCCTGCCGGAGCTGCCGCAGCGGAGCGTGGTGGTCTGACGGCCCCTGTACTTCTTTAGTACCTCTCGGCAACTATTTTCTCAGTTAGACACTTCTCTTCCCCTGGAAGTGACTACTCGCAGACGGTTCGTATTTCGTATCGAGCGTTTACGCTAACACCATTCAACGGTACGAATAATGCATTTAATTACAGCGGAATTATTGTTTGGTTGCAGGAAGGGGGAAGTCATGAAGAGGTTATTTGTACCAGGAATTATTTTCTTAAGCATATATGTGTTTCCCATCCCAGCATGGTCTCTCGCGATTAACGACGTGGGAAGTATTGATCAATTAATTTATCAAGCTAACCTCTGTAATAGCGGCGATGCAACTGAACTCGCATGGATAAGAAACGCACTCGGTGATCAGACTTTGACAATGAATAAGTTCGACGTAACTGAACATGATTGGGAAAATATTAGTGGTATGCCAAGTGTTTTTGCGCTTAGTTTAGATGATTCGCCGGCATATTTCTTTGTTAAGACGGGGGCTAATACAGGAAATACGAATGACCTCTTCCTGTTCCGCAACATATCCTATTTAAATTATGGTGTGATTGATCTTATAGCGATGGGGTTCACCGGTAGAGCTGTTACAAATATAGGGAAGATCAGTCACGTCGGTGTTGTTCCCGAACCCTCCACGTTGCTCCTGCTGGGGTGTGGACTGGTTGGGCTGGTCGGGTACGGGAGGAAGCGGTTTAAAAAATAGTCGCCTACACGGGCAGCGCAATGGTGGTGTAAACATGAATGTCTACACTGTCTATCGTGCAGAGTACCGGACCAATAAGACTGTACGAATCGGGAAGGTAGTGGATCAACGGAGGGCAGAGCGGAATAACAACGCTGCAGATATGTTGCGAGTGGCTCAAAAGTTATACGCAGCGTCGTCGATTGATTCACACATATTCATCATTAGGGAAAGTTCCCGCCTAAGGTTTTTATTAGAGTGATATTGCTAGGAGTGATTACAGTCCCCCTGATCGTCTGTCTTATTCAGCCGGTATCAACAGTCGATGCTGCCAATCTCGGTTTTGTGGACATATACGAAGGGGGTCGGATCGGTAAAGCCTTTACCAACACCGAGTCCGTGACGCGTATCCCTTCATTACGCGTCTGCGATACGAAACATCCAGGCAAGTCACCTTCGAATAATCCCGCCCGAACCGGGTCCCAGGCCGCGCCTGCGAAACCAGCGTCCGGTGAAACCATGAGGTTCACGCGCTTGTCCGTCAAGGATCCGGGGGCCAACAACATCGAGGCCATCAGTTTTCTCATCCCTGCAGGGTGGAAAACCGAGGGCGGTATCCAGTGGTTATCCGACCACCTCGTTCTGGCCAATCTGCTCATGAAGATAACCGATCCCAAGACGGGCGCTGCCATCGAGTTCCTTCCGGGCCAATATTACGGTTGGAGTTATCATCCAGCGATGGCGAAACCGCAGGGAGGGGTTTACATGGGCGTCATCCAGTGGCCCCCGATACAGGACCCAGCGGAGTTCATCCAAACCATGTACGGACCCGGCCCTCTAAATCGTTTGCAGGGCGCCCGAGTACTCAAGACGGAGGATTTCCCGAAGGTCGCCGCCGAGTTGTCGAAGTTTCATGGCAGCCAGGCGAGGTACACCCGCGTACGATACGAATACCAGGACGGCAGCGAGATGTGGGAGGAGGACGTCTACGTCACCCTCGTCCATTCGCCGTCGCAGACGGGAGCATTCTGGTCCGGGATTGCGTATTCGTTCCGCGCTCATCGGGGGCAACTCGATCGATTAACACCCGTCATGAACACCACGATCAATACACAGCGTCGGAGCCCGGAATGGTTCGGTTATTACATGTACGTCAGGAAACTGTTTGTGGATCGGAATATCCAGGGCGTTCACAATGCAGGCATCCTCAGCGAAGCAATCAGTCGCAATAGCGCGGAGATTCAGAAGATGTTCGAAGACTCTTACCGACAGGCGAACCAATCGCAGGACCGCATCAGCCGGAGCTACAGCGATTATATCCGCGGCGTGGAGACTTACCGGAACCCTTATGAGGACCGGCCGATCCAGCTCCCCTCCGGTTACGACGGCGTATGGGTAAACCGCTCCGGGGAATATCTATTATCGAACCACTCTGGATTCAATCCGAACGAGGGCTCAACCACCGAGTGGCGGCGCATGGAAAGGAGTCCGTAGCCGGTCTTTAGTCAGTCCCCCATGATCGGTCCGCATATAGCCTTGATGATGAACAAAATTAAGGGTCGACCTATCCCGTCCGCCCCTCGCGGCTATTCACTCATAACAATACTCATAACACCGACGGAATAATCATAATCGATGATTCCCGGTTAGCGTAAAGCGTTATTTTAAGTTATTAATTAATACTTTCGCGAGGGTGCTTCTTTTGGGGGATGCGCGAGGCAATTTTCTTCATCATGTGGTATGTCCAACCCTTCCCTTAAATATGATGAAGACATGAACTGGCTCCCCCTGACCGACCGCCTGCACCGACGGAGTTCACGGTTGGTGCGATCCGGCATCCCGAGCTAACGCCTTCTCGATAAGCGCACGCGGAGTGTAACGGTTTATCAGGACTGCCCGCGTATTCCCGCACTGGCAGTGCCATAGAACCGCCTTGCACAAGTGAGTCCCGATCGGATCGACTGATTCCAGGTTGTCTACCCGTCCGCATATGTGGCAGGGGATTGACTTGGAACCACTGCGGCCTGCAGCGATAGCGGAGAATACCATCGCCGCGCCGACGAGACCGAGACCGAGCACCAGCCGGTCGCGCACCGTGCGTTCTCCCTATTCCTGAAGTCCGAAGATGTACCGCCCGGGCAGTTCGCGCCGCTTGCAGATCGACAGCCTCCCCATCATCCTGTTCCTCATCGGTACCATCTCACGGATTCGAATTACCGCGTTCGCGAGCAGGGTATCTTCGGGGTGTTCACGATCTGTCAATAGCCAGGAGTAAACCATCGTCTAATGGTCGCCGTGGAACTGCGCCGTTCACTCGTTGGCGGTCGGATTGGTACCTTGCGGGGAGTACCAAACAAACGGTTTCTTCTTTGCATCCGTCGCGGTACCCCATAGTATAGGCATCGACATGGGAATCGCCTTTTCCGCCTGTGGCTTCTTCTTGAAGACGATAATGCTCGCGGATGGATTCTCCCGTTCTTTGCCGAATACGGAAATGAACCCCCTCACCGTATCCCCGCCAGTATTCCGCCTCTCGTTTATCCATGGTCTCCCCCTTGTCCCAAGCGAAAAACAGGGCTGTACGTCTATATCGGTATATGCGGGTTGAATCTTCAGCGGGCAGCCTGAAATGAACGTGGCCGGCATCCCCAAGTTACGAAATCTAAATCATCAGATTCCACACCGAACTGCCGTATAATCCCGTTTGGCATGAAGGGAGGGAAATATGCAAACGCGTAAATATTTTGTCTTCATGATCGCCGTTCTCCTCGGCGCGTTGACCTTGAACGGTTGCGATCTGGGCTCGCTTGCGCTGGACGAGACGAACCTCGAGAAATTGGCGATCTATTACTACCGCCCCGGTCAAAAGAAACCCCTCTCAAGCGAGAAGGTTTACAGATATTTTTCGGAAAAAACCAAAGCGCAAATTTCCAGGGACGAATGGGTGAAGATGCGCAGCGGTATTGACAATAATTACGCCACCACAGTTACGTTGCTGGGGGACAAGGAAGCGTCCGGTAACAAGTATGCGATAGTCTCCGTAACTCACCAACTTCCAGAAAAGGATGGGAAGACATACAAAAGAACAATTGCTACCACATGGATTCTCGAATCCGGCAAATGGCGGCGGTTATGGCTGCCGAAGACAAAGGAGGAGCTAACCAAAGCCTTACAGGCAGACGACAAGGCAGCGATGCAAGTGAAAGCCGAGAAATGGCTCTCGATCGACCCGTTCTCGGTGGAAGCCTACGCAGCACTCGGGACCGCCATCGACCGCGCTGCCGGTCACCCCTTCAAGCGGGGCGACCGGTCATTGAGTGACATCGTCCAGGCCATGCTGGCCATTGATCCGGAAGATACTTCGGTCCTATATTGCGCGGCGATTTGGTCGGACTCGCCGGCGAACGCGAAACACTTCTTGAAGAAGATGGAAGGAACAAAATCCTATTCCACGGCTGCCTTCAGTATTGCGGTGAAGATAAACGACCCGAAAACACGGCTTCAGTTTTTGGAAGGAATGGAGATCCCGGGGGAACTGGTCCTCCTTAAGATGGAAGCACTGTCAAAGCTGGGAAGATTGGACGAATTCCGGAAAATCGCAGCGGACGAAGGAGAGTTTGACAAGCTCAAACTCGTTCTCGATGGCCAGGACGCAGGTGCCGCAGCCGTCTGGGCCGGGAAGTTAGGGACGATGTTCCACAAAGCAAAGGATGACGATACCGCACGAAAGTGGCTCGAATACGGCAATACGCGCGTTCCGAACAGGCCGACGGATAAAGCTCGTGCAAGGCGTTTGGACCGCCCGGGCAAGTAAAGATGCAGAGATATAAATTTGCACAAAATGGAACGATAGGGCGGGGCAACCCGCCCTTTTCTTATGCGGGATGGTCTACGGACTCGCCTACCCTCTGACGCCTCCTTGGTTATGCGCCGCCGCTCCGGCAAATCGCCCACTGGATGCCCCTGCCGGAGTTGCCGCAGGGTGTGACTGTGAACGCCGGATCCCTGTCATTGCATGCAGGAATAAGCGGAGACGGATACCGCGGTCCCATTTTTGAATTTGATAGCTACAGACCAACACGGGACTCCACTCTCCTCGTCAACAACAGTCCAGCGAAACCCCCAATCTGCCCGAACGCCTTTTCCATATCTCCATAGGCCGCCTTCATCATCCTCGTGTACTGCCAGAGAGTTGGGTGATCCCAAAATTGCGCGAACTTCCTTCTTGGATTTTCCGTTGATGAGGCTGGTAAATTCTTTCCTCCCGTAGTTTGGCTCCGGATATGCGTATGGAACGATGAAAGACGAGAGGACAAGACACAGGATCACGGCGGCGGAAGTTTTTTGCATATGCCACCTCACTGACGAGGATTGAACTACCCCTGAGTGTATAACGTGGATGGGGGTGCTTCAATGGAGATCAGGGGGGCAGGTCGCCACCGGCGGCCCCCATCCCGGGGTCGTTATTCACGCCTGGGATCGGGGATGCGCCAGGGACCTGGCGGGGACAGGGTTCCTACATGGTACCGGCGGGCGTGTCAGCTCCGCAACGGGAGGTCTTCGGGGGCGCTATTTTGGATTCGACTCCGTGAAAAACACGTCTGTAACGATGCCATCGGGACCGATCGAGACGATCAACATTTTTCGGGTCATCCGTACCGACCCGGGAACGAACAACCTTCGTGTTACACCACTGAACAAATACACCAGGGCGGTGTCGTCCTTGCGTAGGATCATCGGGTAGATGCACCCCCCTCCCGGCTTGCCGAACAGCTCGAGCACGCGCTCGCGCGACGTCCCGCCCATCTTGATCTGCCCAATCTTGGTCTCATCGAAGTCAGTCGAGTCCTCAGCGAACGAGCTTGAGTACTCGTAGCCGACGAGGACGTTGTCCAGGAAGTGGAAACTTGTTTCCCACTCCGGAACGGCGCCAACGAAAGGTGTTGCGACCGCGTTGGAATAACTCGCTGTCTTGATGGTTGCGCCGTTGTGGATCGAGATGCCTATCCGGAGCGGCTCCCCGAATTCCTGCAGAACCTCTTGGTAGGTGGTGGTGCCGAGACGCAGGGAGTCACTCCCCGGGCGGACGAAATCGCGCCCGCCGGCGCAGCCCGTCAGCAGGAGCGCAAGGAAGACAACCGGCGCCACTTTCGTGGCCTGGGACTCCTGTGATAGCACGAAAAGCAGTATATATCATTACGCGGGATGACAGGATTGATTGCGTTGAAAAAGAGAAAGGGGACGGTCACGGATGAATCGTCAGGATCATTTTTCAAGCGATAGGGCGGGTT
>Ga0316626_10000064_pt1 | contig 36969 bp, 29 predicted proteins | sample OWC_Aug_T1_C1_D5_FD_207656 | JGI IMG/M metagenome (GOLD analysis project Ga0316626, IMG submission 207656) | Wetland soil microbial communities from Old Woman Creek delta, Ohio, United States - OWC_Aug_T1_C1_D5_A | ecosystem: Environmental > Terrestrial > Soil > Wetlands | place: USA: Ohio...
TGAAGCCAGCAACACCACTGAGCACCGCTTTTTGTGCTGATGCTGTCCTTGTCGCGTGTTTTGCGTTGAGCGCTGTTTGGGTGAGCATTTCGCCCATCGCATGTGCGGCGATCATGCCCACGTTGTGTCCCAACGTAGGGAGCTTCCCTCGCGTGTTCAACCCGTAGCATTTCTGGCACACACCGTCGGGTGCTTCGCACGTCATGGGAGAACGCACACGCAGTTGCTTCACGTTCTGGTCTTGCCAATTGCGAATGTTCTGAGGCGTGATGAGTTCACCGGTGTCGGCTCGATAGCGATCAATCGCGTTGCTGTCGGTCGTGTCCATCACGATGCCGTTCTTCGTACCGCAGTCCGGCATTGTGATGATCTGGTCGGTCATGTTGTTGACGAGGATTTTATTTACCTCGCCAGGCTCGGATACAGATGTGAATGACTCAACCGCATTTCGCCGTGCTTCTTGCAATGCGATCCAGTTGTCTGCGGGTTTGAGCCCCTCTGCGTAGCTCTTGCTGATGAGCCACGGAATGGTGTTTTGTTGGTCATCCACCGCGGCGACAGGCGATGTGACCGTACGCATGAGCTGGTTGATTTTGCCTCGCGCACCGCTGGTCGCCATCGCGGTCATCTGACCGGGATGCGTCTTGGTCGACTCTACGAGCTTCTGTTGCGTGTCGTGAATGAGTTTGATGCGCTTCGCAGAATCCTTGGTCTTGCGTATCGCTGTGAGTGCTGGCTCCAGGATGCGGTCGCGAACAGCGTAGTCAGGTTCGATGTCATCAAGACCAACAGTGATGCCGGTATCTGTAGAAACGGCGTCACCAACACGCTTCAACTTGCCGATGGTCTCAACATAGAGCTTGGGATCCTTGCGGGCAAGGTCCACCATCAGCGTGTTGAGCTGTTTCTTACTGACCGAACCGTTGATCTGATGCGACGACGGAAGTACGTCGTTCAGCAGCAGTTGCCCGACCGTTGTGGCCACGGTTACCCCCGTGGGCTGAACGGCACCATGATGCCGGGGCCGACAGGTTGTCCTTCATCGAGCCCTGCCATACTGATGGGTGCGCCCCACGAGACATGCTTTCCCTTGCTGAAGAAGTGACCATTCTCGGGATAGATCTTCACTTCTTCATCCATCTGCTGTTGCAACATGTCGGCAAGACGCTCTGCCGGAATGTTCTTCGACTTGGAGGGAAAGGGTGTACCTAGCTCGTCTGCGCGCGAAGCGCACTTGAGGCCTAGTTCTTCGAGTGCGCGCAGCACTCCCTCTTTGTAGAAAGGCGTCACTTGCCGTTCGTCTTTGCGGTGATGGCAGCCGCGCGCTCACCCGTGCTTCCGATGACACCGTCGCTACCTGCGCGGTTGAGATGCAGCACGCCCTCGATGAGCTGCGTGAGCTTCTCGTCGGTGTACTCCTTGCCGTAGCCCATGCTGTCGGCGACCTTCCAGAGCGCATCCTTGACCTTGGTGATCGTCTCTGCGCCGGGCGTTTTCACACCGTCGCCATGGAGCACACGCTTCTCGAGTTGTTCTTCACCCCACGCGACGAGCTGCTTGGCTTTTTCTGCCAGGAGGTCTTCGACCTGTACGGGGATGTCGATCTTGAACTTGGCTTCGAGAAGCTGCACGAGCTTGCGCAGCCCTGCTGCGATGAACGCGGCTACTACCAGGCCAAGGGCGCTCGCGACGGGAAGCAACAGCGCTTGCCACCACTTCTGCGTCACAGGCGCGGGTGTGGGGTCTGCCGCGAGAGCGACGAGCGGCCAGAAGCACACGGTCATGATGGTGCAGAACGCAGCGATGGCTGCGAGGCGAAGCTGAAGGATGTGTTGGGTGAGCCGTGTCATTATCATTCTCCTGTTCATGCGCGTGTTCGTTCGGGAGCGATGGCGCGACCTGCGTGGTAGCCACCGATGCCACCCCCTATGCCACCTGCAAGACTTAACAAGCTACCGGGAGCTACACCCGTGAAACGTCGAATTGCACGTGCGCCAAGATTCGCACCTGCACCTGTGCCTGCCCCCATCAAAGCACCACGTAGACGATTTTCCGGACCTGCGGCAAGTGCACCGATGCCTGCACCTATTGCACTTGGAAGTAATATCCCGGCTGTTTTGGAGAACTGTTGAAGTGCACAGCGCACGCCGAGCCCATATGCCGCAGTCTTGCCCGCCTTGAGTTCATCTTCCATCTTCGCGAGAGGATCGTAGTAGTTGTCGAACTCCACGAGATGACCTTTCGTGATGGCCTTGCGGACAGGAAGACTGTCCGAGTGTTCTTTCTCTACTTCGATGCCCTTCGCAAGCTGATCGGGGCGGAAAGCGCTATCGGGACGATCGTGTGCTTTGAGCTGCGCGGCGATGTCTTCACCGGAGAGTTCGGCGCTGGTCTTCAGTTTTTCACCGAGCAGTTGATAGACTTGCTCCTCGAGCGTGTGAGGATCTGTACCGTATGCTTCGGCGAGTTCATGGACGTTGGCGTCTTCCGGTGTGGGATTCGCACGGAAAAAGGTGGTGAGCGCGGCTTCGGGAACTTTTTTGCCCTCGGTGATGGTAGGTTCTTGTTCGTCTGTGGAAGCGAGCTTGCGTGTCGCCACAGCCTTCAACTTGGCCAGCGACGGAGCCCCGATAGGCGTGGCGAGGGCTCCTGGTGCAGGCATGGTCACTTCGAGCGGCTTGGGTTGCGGAGGCAGCTTGATTTCGAGAGGCGCGAACGTTGCCTTGGCGGCGTCGACCGCTTTTTTCACGTGCTCGGGCAGGTCCTTCCCTTTCGGGGTGTGCGCAGCCCACCGCTTGGCGATGCCTGGGTGTTTCGCGAACATGAACCGGCGTTGTGCGTCTGATTTGAAGGGCATACGCGAACCTCTTCGGGGAGAATTATAGGTGGGTTCGCGGCGTTACTCAACCTTCTTGATGGGAATGCCGAGACGCACACGCGCCTTTCCGTGCTGGTCTACATCGTGCCAGCGTGCTCGGAACTCCGCGCCGGTCATCTTACGGATGGGTTTCCTCGATGAGGGGTCGCTGAGATGTACGTAGCGGTCGACCTTGCTCACGACGGAGTAGTGTCCGTTGCGGTTTGATCGTGCCGGACCATCCTGGTACGCGGTGATGACGGGAGTACCGGCACGCGTCAGTTCGCGAAGCTTGGTAAGCGTCATGCCCTCACGAACTTTCGCACCCACGACCTTCGCGATGGCTTCGGGGTCAGTACCTCTGCGTGTGGTCTGCGTGACCTTGGCGAGCACTGCTTCAGGTGCATCCAGACCGTGGTGACGAAGCGCGATGCGCAGCGATGCGGGACCGCAATTGCCGCGTCGTTCACGGTACGCGTGAGCGGCGGGGTTGAGCATTGCGGTCTTCAAGTGCTGCTTCAATAGTTCGATGTCCGGTTGGTCTTTAGGTCGATTCATGCGCTGTTTCCAGTGCAACGCATGTTCGGGCGACCAATGCGGAGTCCCATAGTGTGTTGCTGTGGGCACTTCAGCTGCACCAAAATCTTCGTCTTGTACCATCCAAGGACCCGTGAAGAGTTCAATCTCTCCTTGGGGCGTCTGGAAACGTACTCGAGGATTGCCCGGACGAATTTCGTCAACCGTAGCACCAGGAAGTCTGGTCAGCGCTTTGAAGGCCTTCGGGTCAGGGACATGCACATCGAGGTCATGTGTACGCTTGAGTCCAAGTGCTCCAAGGATGCCACTGCCGCCAATTCTAACTTGCGTGGGGTCAACTTTTGCTTGTGCAAGTAGCGTATGCAGGTGTCCCACGTAGTTTTTATGCGCAGCGCGCAGAAGAACACGTTGTCTTTGCAACATGCCTTCGTAAGGATCACCCGGGACTTCAAGAAGTGTTGCCCACGCTTTTTCAGTACCGAGACCTTCTTGTTTGAGAGCGCGAGCCTTCTCCGCTAGTTCGGGAAATTGTTTGGCCAGGGCACGTTCGACGTTACGATGTTGTACGCCGCGTCGTGCCAGTGTGGGGTCTGCGGTGGCGTAGATGTTCACGGGACGTCCATATCCGGGCAAGCCATAGACAGAACGTCGTTCATCGTGCGTTTCGGTTGTACCCGCAGGAAACTTCGCAAGTAACTCTTGGGGCGAAGGAGTGAACAGACTTACATCGACATCGGAGAGTCTTCGGGCATCAGGAAGACCTCCACTTGCGTGTCGAAGTGGCAAGTCAGGAAACTGCTTTCGTACTTGACGAAAAATGGCTTCTTGCGATTCGGCGGAAGTCTTCTCTTCGAGCGGCTGCATCCCCTTGTCGAGGTGCCAGTCCTGAAAGGACGGTGCCCGCAGTGCGCCTGGTTTCTTCGGGTGGTCCTTGTCGGTGTACAAACCCAATGCGCGAACGCGCGCCACGCGGCCGATGTACTTCTCGGGATGCGCCAACATGTCTTGTTTCAAGTCGTGGGTGATGCCGGTGCCGACACGTCCAACAATCTTGCCGCGAGGCGTCCACGAGTACGTGAAGCCACCGGCCAAGCCTTCGCGTCTTCCCGTTTCGGGGAACACTTCGCGCACGTACACGTCGTGATCGGGGCGGAACTTCGCCTTCACGGGAGGTCCACCGCCCAGCGGCCACATCACTACGCCTTCGCTCGTAACAGGCTCACGACCCGACCGGATGCGTTCCAGAAGCTGGATCTTCTCTTTCGCAGTCCCTGCCATCGGAGGCAGTTCGAGGAAGGGAAGGGCTTCGTTAACGCGCTTGAGGATGTCGAGCTTTTCTTGATAAGGGACCGACTCGACATCCTTTCCGTTACGGCGAGCCACGTCGAATACGACTGCGCGAAGTGGCGAGTGCGATTGGGTGTCGCGGCTCTTCCAGACGCCCGAGTTGAGCACCGCGCCGGTCTCGACAGCTTCACGGGCGCGTCCGGTGTGGGGGTCGGAGGCGAAGAGTTCGCCGCGGAGCACGAGTCCGTCCAGATGATCTGGTACACGTGATGTGAGCCCAGGCAAGAATCGGTGCGTGTGCTCAATGATGCCGGTGTCACGTTCAGTGGGACGATAGGAGAAGATGCGGACGGGCTGACCCGCGTTGAGTTGAATCGTGTTATGGGCACCATCGACTTTCGCCATCATGAGTTGATCGTCGTTCGTGACGTCAACTTTGTCGGGCTCTGTTTCTTTGTAGGTGGGTTTGCTTTGCGGTAGATTCGGATTGGTCGCCCGCGTGACAGTCACGTTCTGAAGCAACCACTTGTTCTCGCGAGTTCGGCGCAGAACGTACTCGTTGTTCTGCTTTCCTTCGTAGAGATTAAAGCGCACCTTGTCATTGTTGGCTTCGATGATGTCGACAGGTGCCTTGACGGCCATTCGTACGCGGCCTTTACCGTAACCGGACTCAATCAGTTCCGGTTTCTTGTCTCCAAAGTGAAGGGCGTACTCTGGCGTGTGCGTGAACGTCTGTACCGCAAGGAGTTTCTCGCCAGGTTCGGGGAGTCGCGCTTTCGGGATGGCCCACGAGTGTGCCTTACCTGCGTCAGGATCAACGAGCCGAAGGTCGTAGTGACGACCTGCTCTCGTAGCTTCGTGATCTTGAACGGCGAGCGTCCAGCGATTGAGCGTGGTGGGTTTGATCGAAGGCAGACGACTGATCGGTTTCCCCGAAGGAATCCCCGGTGCGAATTCGGCAGCGGTCTTTACGTGGTAAAGCCCGAGGTCAGCGAGTGCAGCGAGTCTACCGCTCGTGGTGAATACGCGTGGTAGCACATTAGTGCCGCGTGTTCTTCAGTTGCTTTTTGCGTTTGAGCTTGGTTTTGAGCGCCTTGAAACTTGTTCCTTTGCTCATGGAAAGGCGCGAAGCGCGAGCCTTGGCGCTACGCGGTGTTCCTAGCTTCTCGAGGGCCTTCTCGACGGCGTACTCCGCGGCTGTCTTTCGCGGCGCATCCGTTGGGTTGTCGTAGTCGCGCTCGAGGAACGAACTGAAGAAGTCCTGCGAAAGCTTTGTGGCACTTCCGACCCCACCATCCGTGGGCATGGGTGAAGGACGACCGCTACCCTGCGTGGGCTGTTGCACCGGGTTGCCCGTGCCACTGGTCGGCATCTGCGACGGCATGGGTGCGCCGGTGCCCGCGCTGATGTCGAGGGCACACTTCGCTGCTTCAACGCCCAGCCAGTACGCTGTGTCGAGGGCGTTCATGGGAATGTCAGAAACCGCGCTTGGGACCTGCCAGGCCTGCGTTGGGACCTGGGTTCACGGGGCCCGGAGGGGCCGCCGGGGGGACTGCGCCGCCGGGAGCGCGGATGCCCGGAGGCGGTGTGACGGGCGCGGGCGGTGCCGCAAGCTTCTCCACTTCGGCCTGGAAGTCTTGCATCGCCTGGGCAGCGCCCAGCTTGTACGCGGTGTCGAGATGGCTCATTGAAAGCTCCTTGTCGGGTACTTCGTCGCTGAAAGTATAGGACAGATCAGCTCGTTAGCCAATCGTGACGTTATCGTTGAGCTGAATCTCTCCTCTTTTATATGCAGCGAGCGCCTCGGCCTTGGTCTTGAACTTGACCGCCTTACCACCCTTCGTGCTACTCGCGGTGTAGATGCCGAGGATCGCTTCGTGCTGGGGGAACACCATGAGGTCGTTGCGCGTCTTATCGCCGAAGAGCAAGTTGGAGAGCGTCATCGATCGGACATCTTGCATGGCGCCTTCGCTCGCCGGTACGTGAATCTGCACCGTGTCCCCGTCGTAGTCCATGTTCATGCCCTGTTCCATGAACGGGTTCACGCGGATGGTCTTCCCCGGTACGGGTACAGGGTACGCACCCACCATGCCGAAGCGATGAAGCGTAGGTGCTCTGTTCACGATGACGGGGCGCTGTTGCGTTTCGGCCATCATCGCATCACGCGCCACAGGATGTCGGTCTGCGATCATCTGCTGTGCATCGAGTGCTTTGTAGCCACCCTGCACGAGACGCCGCATGATGTGCGGTTCGTAGGTCTTCCAGAGCATGTCTTCGGGTAGACCGACTTGGTCCATGTCGAGCGTTAGATCTGGAGCTACTGTACCTCGAGCTGTCAGATCTTGGGTACGTTTGAGTACCTTCGCGTGAAAGAATCCTCGCTTCGGACTGCCCTGACCCGAGATGCTGCTGATGAAACCTTGGGCTCCACGTGCTTTGAGTTGTGGACTGACTGCATCATCGAGCCCGAACACAGCGCGTGTTGCATCGTAGAGGTGCGTACGTGCCTTACCGATCTCGTTCTCGGGGAGACTCTTCTTCGCCGTCGCGAGGGACTCATTCGCGAGGATGGCATCCCTGTAGAAGTAGTTCGCATCCGCGATGAGCAGGTCACGTTTGCCGCGCGAGGGAAGCACCGGCCTCACCACCGGCGGCACGATAGGAATCTTCGACAACACGAAGGCTTCGTGTGGTTTGATCTGCTGCTTCTCGAGGGCCTTGAGCACTTTGAGTTGCTTGATGGCGTTATCGAGCTTTGCACCCGTGGCATCGCGAACTTCTTCTTCGAGTTCTTTGATACGTGTTTCGATGTCGAGCGCCTTCAGGCGCTTTTGGATGCCTGCGCCTCCCTCTGTGTGAATCGTGCGACGGAACTCTGCTTGGGTCATACCAAGCATGCGTCGAACAGGGTCTTCGAACGAAGGATTCACGATGGGTTCTTCGAGAGACACATGGGACCAACGACTGCCGTTGGTACCGCCGGTGATCACGGGATCGAAGAGACCGCCCTTCTCAGGGTTGAGATCCTTTTCGCGGACCATCGTGCCGCGGGTGATGGCACCTGAAGACAGTTTATCGATGTCACGATCGGTGAGCGGACCGAGCGTCACGATGTTTTGACTCTTGTCGATGCGGATACCCGCACCCCGCAACATGTCGGTGAATTTGTCGACTGCGAAAGGTGTCCGTACAGCAGGCAACGGTTGGCCGAGTTGATACGCTCGCCACCACGCATCGTTCTTGGAACTCTTCAGTGTGCTTGTTTCGCGAAGGACGTTACGAGCGTTGTGTGCGAGTAGCGCACCGACCTCCATGCGGCCCAGGGCCTTCGCGCCCTCTGTGCCACCTTTCGCGGGTTGCAGGTTGATGTCGTAGTCAGACACGCCGCGTGCCGCATAGTTCGTCTCAGTCGACTTGAAGAGTTTGTAGATGTACTGCGGGCCAACCATGATGCCTTTGCCGTCAGGTCCTTCGATGTTCTTGCCCGAGACCGGGTTGTAGAGAACCTCTTTGTCGCTGATGCCGTGTTTCTTGAGCAGATCTTTCGCCCACTTGACGTTGTTCCGACCCGACATCGAGGAAATCACGATGGGTTCGCCAGTTTTCTTGGCGACTTTCGCAACCGCTGTTTCGATGATTTGAGCCGGATTCACACGGGAGACGATGCCTGCGGAGGTCATCAGCAGATCGAGAGGTGCACCGTCTTGGGTGCGCACCATCTGGTCATCCGGGATGACCTTCGAGATGACGCCTTTGTTTCCGTAGCGTCCTGCGATCTTGTCACCGATGGCTGCGGCTTCACGCGTTTTGACGGTCAGGACTACACGGGTCTCATTCACTACGACGTCGATCACTTCCCCTTCATTGCGATGGTCCCATACGACGGTCACTTCGCGGTACGGTGTCGCGAGAGTCTTGTGCAAACGCCCCAGCATTTGTTGTTCGGCTGATGGGGCTGTCTTTCGTATCGCAAGGACCAGCGGGTCTCCGGGTTGTACGATCGCACCGCTCTTCGCAATACCGCGTTCATCGAGCTTGGCGTACTGATCTGCGGTCCAACGCATGCCGAACTGTGCTTGGTGCTTCTTCTTGTCGAGAACGATGTCGTTGTCGCGCGGCAGAGACTCCTTGTACATGTGCTCACTGGTGAGCTTCTTGGCGCCGGTCTCCGAGACGACGACAGCGTCGTTGGAGTTGAGCCCGTAGTACGCGAGATACCCCACGTTCAGGTTCTTGCCCAGCGCGAGCTTGCCGTCACGTGTGTAGTTGCTCTCCGCGAGGTGCTGATTCGCCTCAACGCGATCTCCGGCCTTCACGATGACGTCATTGTGCAAGTACGTCTTCGAGGACAGCGGGAAGTTCGTGTCGTAAGGGATCTTGATGAGCGGGGTCGCAGTTGCTGCCGTTTTTGCGTCATCATCGGGATCTGGTTCAGTGAGAACGTGTTCGATGGGGGCGATATGTCCGTAGGGGAAGAGCGTTGCTTCGTCTTCAGCCTTCTTACGGTACTCCGGCTTGAGGTAGATGTAGTCTTTGTCGACCTTCTTGATCACGCCCGCCATGGGTGCTGTGGGAACGATGAGATCGGCAAGTTCTCGCTCGAAGGTACGTCCTGGGTTGAAGGACGCGACCTGCACGAGGGGTTCTTCGCGGTCAACGAGGGGAAGTGCCTGCGTCGAATACTTTGCCCCCATCAGGGTACGATTTCCCTGAAGGCTCTCGGGCATGGGCACCGTGTTGGACGCAGGCGAGAACATGAAGGAAGGGTGCGGCAGCTCGTAGTCGACATCCTTTTTCGCGACCGAAACGAGTTTCCCTTCGCGCAGTGCGGACAGCCCAGACGTGCGCTTCATCTCACCAGGAAATGCCACGGTGGACTTTTCGATCTTCTGCACAGGAACGTCTTCGAGATAGCCCGTCTTTGCGTTGCGCATGAGTGAGTACATGCGCCCTTGTTCATCGCGTTTGGTCCAGATGGCTGCGCGCAGGTCTATCCCTGCACGAAACGACTCCGGTGTGCGTGCTGGGTCGATCAGTCCGAAGTGCGTGTGATGCAGGTTGCGTGCTTCGCTGGGGACGGCTCTCTCTGAGCTGATGCCCCCTTCCCCGAGGTTGGTCACACGCACGGCGCTGTCGATGATCTCCATCGGGTTGATCTGTGTGGGGATGGCAGACAACGCCGCGTTCGTCACGAACGACCGAAGAGACCGAGTGAACGGTGACGCCGGCATGATCTTGGCGAGGGTTGGTGCGCTGCCTGCGGTGCTGACCTTCGTCTTGATCTTACGTGTGATGGCCCGCCCTTCGAGCTGGATGCGTTCCTTGATGAAGTCATCCACGCTGTGGAGCGCTTGAAACGAGAGGCTGTCACGATCGTCTGTGTCGCGGCCTTCGCGGTGTACATCGAGGAGCTTCTGCGACGCCTTCAACAGTGCCTGAGGTGTGACCCTGTCGAAGCGTTCACCGAGCGTCTGTTCCGTGACGTTCGGGTCGAGCATCGTGTTCTGGTACTGTGCAGCGATTTCGCGCGCCATGCTCTCGGGTGCGGTCGCCGTTCTTTTGTACTCCGGTACGAGCCGCTCGTAGAGCTTCGTGATGGCTTGTTCTTGCTTTTTCGTGAACGCATCACGGTTTGTCGCTACAACCCCCTCACCCCAGTGTTTGTTGATCTGGGTGTCGTTCACCCCGAGCGACTTGAGCACGGGATAGAGCGGGATGTTGGTCGAACCGTACTGAAGGTACATGTGCCCCTTGGCAGGATCCATGTTGATGCGGAAGTTCTCGCCCTTCCCGAGGTTGAATGCAGCCTCCAGTTCTTCGTTGCCACGGACACGTGTGTAGACGCCGGGGCGCACCCGGCGTTGATGCGCCACGGAGTACTCATTGCCCTCCACGATGAAGGTGTGGCGCTGGGTGAAGTAGGGCAACTGCGCGAGGGTGACTCCCTCCTTCCTGTCGATCACTTTGCCCGCTGCATCACGCAGAACGAGGTCTCCGCGTAGTGGCTCTTGAAGCGTCTGTCCGTTGAGGATGGCTTCCTTTTGCTCACGGGAGGAATATTCGCGTGGCAATACGTGGACGTTTTTGACCTCCAACGCCACATTGCGATGCTGCAACGGAAAGACGCTCTGAACGCCTTCGATGGCTTTCTTGTGGATCTGTTCTCGTCGCGTGCCTGCATCGACGAGTACGGGTGTGAGCTTCATGGTCGAAGTATAGACAAAAGCGCCACCTTTCTAAAGAAAGAGCGAATTCGGGTATAAGAACTAGCCCCGCACTCGTGTAGTCACTGGTATCCCCCCACCAGTGGCTGCACGATGTGGGGTACTGAACACGGTTTGTGTTCTTTACGCATCATGGCTAGCCACAACGGGGGAGTGACCTCTGCACACCAATCCGGAGGTGATGCATGCCTGAAACGGTTGCGGGGCGTTTCTGCCTCGCCTGGCCGGACCGCTTGAGTCTGTACGACATGAACAGACTCGTGCGGGCCAAACGAACCTGCTCCATCCCCGATGAGCTTGGCCGGCTCGCGGGGAAGGGCATCTGCATGACGAGCGAGGAAGCCTACTCGCTCATCGAGCAGCTCTACGCGCTGTGGGAGAAGCTGGGATTCTACCCCCTCGACCCTGATCGGGAGCCGATGGAGTGGACCCAGGGCGACGAGGATCTGCCTCCGTGCGTGCTCGCCACCACGGAGTCCATGTACGTCGACGTCAACGACATGGACAGGATCGTCGCGCTCTACAAGGGCACGAACCTTCCCGACTACCTCCCCGAGAACGAGCGCCAGGCACGGCTGCGACGGCAGCAGAGACGCCTGGTCATGACCACGCAGTGCCGGGAACCTGGCTGTGACGAAATGGTGGCGATCACCATCGGCATGGCCGGCAGGGCAATCGTGGAGCACAAGCTCCGCGAGAAAGGAGACGTGTACGAGCCCTCGACGCTGTGCAAGACGCACAGGCTCGCGAGGGACGCCAAGCTCGCAGAGAAAAGAGCCAACGGAGCGGGCCGATTGAACGTGCCAATCGGCGACCATGTCAGCGCCAAGGGCAAAGCCCGCGGTGCGGCGAAGGCGGCCAAGGGAAGGGCACGTAAGGCTGCCGCTGCTACGCCCGAAAACGCTACGAGCGCAGTCCCGCAGGAGGCGCCACGGCAAGAGGAGAATAGCTGTGCTGATCAGAACGTTGCTGTTGATTCTGTTCCGGAGGTGACGTCGGCTTTGCCGGCAACGCAACCGGAAGCGGAGTCGGCAGTGACGACGTAGGAACCTGCACCATGACTGGGCGGCCCCCCTCGGACAGCACAACTGTCTGGGTGGGGGTCGCCGTTTCTTTTGGTGCGGTCTCTTCGGGTGTTCCGGTGAAGAGTTCACCCACCCAGTCCTTCACGGGACGGACCAGTTCTTTTCCCAACTCTGTTCGAAGGAGTTGCGCTGTCTTGGCTCGGGTCAAGAAGTAATGCGCAGCTGCCTTGAAGAACGGAGGGATCATGATGCGCTTTCAGTCGAAGGCGTTCCGTCAGCAGGTGCCTTCTTTACTTTATTTAGGGGTGTGAAGTAACTGACGGAGATCACCATGGTGCCGTCGTTCAGCGTCTTCCGTTCTTCCCAGCGCAGCATGGCTTCGCCTGCGAGGATGCGGTTCATCAGTTCTTCGTAGGCTACGGAATCGTCACGTTCCTCGTACTGGTAGCCTTCTTCTTTGCTGCCACCCACGATCTGTTGACCCATGATGAAGCGTTCGAAGTGCGCACGCAGGTTGTATTGCGGTACGCCTTCAGGTCTCGCTGCTCCGGGCATTGGCTCGTCGTTGACGACCTTCTCTCCCGGAGGAATGGGGAAGTTCATGTTCGGGAAGAGCTGCGGTAGCGTGACGTTGGCGCCCCCTTTTCCGTCATCGTCAGGAAACTCGGATGCGCGCTTCACAACCTGAGCGATGCTTTCTTCTTGGCCCTTCATGCGCTACCCTCCGCCTTGCGCCTGACGTTTTGCTTGGTACGCCTGTGAGGTTTCCATTTCTTCGAGTCGTTGTACCACGACAGAGTACATGACGTAGTCTTCGACCTGAAGCGCATGGAGTCTGCTCTTGCGCATGCCCGGGTCAACGCTGGAGAGTTCCTGAACGAGCTGGTCAGCTTGGCCAATGACGGCCTGCTGGTCGTATTGCAAGCCCGTCTGACCGAGCATCGCTTGCGAACGTGCTTGCTGCGCGAGGGACTGTTGTAGCTGTTGGGTCTCCTGCTGCATCTTCTGCTGGAATCGAATCTCGTCGAGCTGTTCCTGGAGGCGTCTTTCACGTTCCTTCTTCAGGTCGAAGTCGTTCAGCTCCGCGATGGTCGTGTTCGAGATCAACTGAGCGTTTTGATTCAACTGGAGGATCAGTTGCTTCTGCTGCACGTCGTCGATGAGCTTGAACTCGGTCAGCTCGACTTCCACATCGGGCCAGCCCAGCATCTTGCAAGAACGCGTGGTGATCCACTGGAGCAGTTCGTTCAGCTCTCCCGTGTAGGTGAGGAGTTGGTTCTCGAGCATACGCAGCGTGATCGCGGACCCCGTGAACGACAGACCTCCGTAGATGAACTCGCGGGGGATACCCATCGCGGCGATGATGGAGTCTTCGGCTTCTTTCACCTCGCCGAGGGTGAGCAGCGCACGTCCATCGCCCCCGATCTGGAGCGAGTCAACGGGTACGCCCGAGTGGAAGATGGTGAGCGGGTCTTTGCGATGTCGACCAAGGCCGCGCTTCACCTCTTCGAACATACGCGAAAGCGAGATGGTCTGGATGGGGTCCGCGTTCGCGGATGTCTGCTTCGGGAAGAGCACACGGAAGGGGACGAGGTGATCAAGCGCGATTGCTTCGTTCGCCTTGCGCAGGATCGCGGTGTAGAAGAAGAGTTTGATGGTGCTCGTGAGCGGCGGGAATCCCCACTGGGGGTCGATGCCGGCGGGCGGCGCGACCTTCATGTGGTAGATCTGCCCATCCTTGAAACGGAACATCTTGTTGTCCCGTGCCGCAGCGATGAACTCGAGGGGCAAGTGGTTCAGCAACAGCTTGTTGCCTTGCCGGATGCGGTTCTTGATGTCCGGTGGGATCGAGTAGTAGTAGATGGATTTCCCCGAGATGGGATCGTGGTCGATGTCCATCTGCTTGGGGTCCCAGCGGATGATGTGAATCTGGTTGGGGTCAGTCAGGCGCCGATCGATGACCTTGCCTCGTACCGTGCGTCGACACTTTCGGCACGTGTACTCAAAGGTCATCGGGGTGTACTTGAAACGGTAATTCACGTGCTGGATGTTGACGAGCTTGTTGCACTGTGGACACTTCAAAAAGCGCGCGAACGGCTGGTACAGGGAGATGAATGCGTTGCCGTAGATCCAACGGTCACGCCCACTGAGAATGAGGATCTCTTTCACGCGCAGTGTCTTCTCGAGCAACTCCTTGACGCGGTCCTCGGCGCCTCTGTTGGTGGTGTTGTAGGAGATGTCCGTGATGGGGTATTCGGAGAACTTCTTCAACGCAGCAAAGACTTGCGCTGAGTTGTAGTAGAGGTACTCCATCCACGCGAACAGGTCACGGAGTCGACGGGGGACAAACCCCGTCACGAAGTCGAACATCGGATTGGGATGCGCTGTGTTGTTTCGATACAGCGCTTCCAGATCCGTTACGGTCATATCAGACATGGAGTCCTCAATTCACCTGAAAGGAGAATAGGTTAGGTGCCATCGGATTACAAGCGCACGGTCTGTAACTTCTGCATCCACAAGGTGAATTGTGAAGGCCTTCGTGGACGACTCCTGTGTGGTCTCTGTCCCAAAGCACTACTGTGCACCATGCACGGTGATATTGGAAGTCGCACGTGTTCGTTCGTGACGGAACGCTGGACTGCAACTTTACCGAGTAAATGCTTGCTCGCCGTGAGCTTGTTGCCGGAGCTGACCGACAAGGGCGACAGCCAATCCCTCGCAGTGGGTTTCCGGACAGCACAGACACTTTTGCGTTTGGAAAACGGGGAGGGCGAGTCAAGTGAATTGTGGCTTTGCCCACGGTGTAGTCTCCCCACTTTGGCGAAAAAAGTCCATCACGATTGGAATGCGGGCATCGGTCGCAAGCACCAATTGTCCACCGAATATCGCTTGGTCTGTTCGATTTGTGGCCTTGACGAGCGCAAAGTGCATGGAGTAATGTCGGCGAGATAAACATGGAAACGCAGGTCCTAAAAATAACGAGCCTCGGCGGAACGCCTGTTTTCGCCATCTACAGCACCGACCTTTCGTTCAAAAAGGTGTTCGGCGCTGTGACCAAGAAGGGTACGTTGCTTTGGTACTTCCCTGCGTTCTATCCCGTCTACAAGCTCGTGCTGAAGGATCTCAAAGCGCTGAAGTTGCGGTTCACCGTGTCGGATGCCGCGAAGCAAGCCATCACGCAGCTCGAACGCTACGATGAGCGGGTTGCGAAGAAAGTGCTGCCGTCAGGTTTCGCATTCAAGACGCAGCCCTACGAGCACCAGCTCGAGGGATTCATCCACGTCCTGTACAACATGCGCGTGGCGCTGTTCTACGCATGCGGTCTTGGCAAGACCAAGATCATCGTCGACTGGCAGCGCGCCATCAACGCCAAGCCCCTCATCCTTTGTCCGCGTGTGGTTCTTCACGTGTGGGCTACGGAAGCAGCACGCCACGGCATCGAACAGGAATACCGCATCGTCGATGGTTTGAGCCGCGAGGAAAAAACTGCCCAGATCGCCGACGCAAAGAACTACTCAGGGCTGGTCATCACCTACGGTTCAGCGCGTCTCTATCGGGAACAGATTCAAGAAGAATTTCCTTACAACGCCATCGTCGCGGATGAGAGTCACTACATCAAGGACGCGCGGAGTGGCCGCACGGAAGCGGCGTTGGAACTGAGCAAGAAACCGAGCCGGCGCGTCATCATGTCGGGAACACCATCGACGGGTGACCCTCGAGACATGTACTCGCAGTTTCGATTCCTTTCGCCTTGCTTCATGCCGGAGTCGTTCTGGAAGTTCAAGCAAACCTTCTGTCGCACAGCGCCGATGAACAAGCGCATCGTGATCGGGTACAAGAACCTGCACGTGCTCAACGAGCGTGTGCGCCTGGTTGCGCTTCGTCGCACGAAGAAGGAGTGTCTGGACCTCCCCGAGCAGTACGTCATCGATGTGCCCATCGATATGAAGCCGAGTCAGCAGAAGTTCTACAACACGATCATTCTCTCGGAAGAGTTCGATGAACTAGCGCAAGCCTTGATGCGTGAAGAACGCATTCTGACCGAGCAGGGTGGCCTCATCGACATTCCAAACGCGGCTGTTCTCGTCAACAAGTTGCTCCAGGTCGCGTGTGGCTTCATGTATCTCAAGGCAGACGTGCCCAACATCTGCGATGGCTGCGAACACCTACGCGACTGCGTCGATGCGCACATCAAGCCGTACACTACGAAGTGTCACGTGAACTCGACGCCGATGCCTCCCATCGTGCAGCGCATGCAAGAGAACGCCAAACTCGAGGTGCTCCTCAACAAGCTCGACGAGATTCTGGCGGAGCCGACGCATAAGTGCATCATCTGGGCACAGTTCCGTCCGGAGATGGACTGGATCGAAGAGGCGATCAAGGACCACTGGAAGAAGACGAAGCGAGACTTCACGCTGGTGCGCGCAGATGGCAGCACCCCTGATGTTACGGTACCCGCCACGAAGTTCGAAACGGACGTGGCTTGTCGCATCTACCTCGGACAGGTCGAGACGGGTGTGGGCATCACGTTGAATGCTGCAAACTACATGATCTACTTCAGCCTGCCCTGGAAGCTGCTGGCGTACGATCAGTCCATCGACCGCAACCATCGCGTGGGGCAACGGCGAGACGTGACGGTGTTTCGATTGTTGTGCAGACACACGATCGACATTCACATCGCACGTGGTCTCTCCATGAAGCGTACGGTGTCCGAGACGATCATCTCTGCGCTGACGTGTGCACATTGTGACCGTCGTGAACGCTGTACCGAAATGGGCATCACGCTCTTCGAAGAGGGATGCCGTTACCAACGAGACGTGCAGCGTCACGTTGCGAGAGCAAAGCAGGTCTAACATGCCAAAGATCACGATCACGTACACACATGAAGAGCTGGTCGCGTTCGTCACCGGGATGCTAGCAGTTCAGGGACTGCATCCTGTGACGGACATTCAGTTCGTATCCCTGGACTCCGATTTGAACCGGTTCAACGTGGTCATCGACTGCGAGCCCGGTCCGCTCAGTGAGAAGTGTCCCTCGTGTGGCGTGAAGCTCACGAATGGGGTTCCGGTGCCTGTGGCCATCGTAGCCGTTCCACACGAAGGGTCTGTTGTCTCTCTGCGATCAACAGAGAAGACCGCAGCGGCGCCTCCGCGTGAGTATCCTGTCGATGAAGAAACGCAAGAAGTCCAGGACCCCGTGGTCATCGACGAGGAACTGGGCGAATCGTTCGCTCCCCCCTCCCCGGGCGAGGGCGTGCCCTCTGTACACGTGTCCACCGCAGAAGAGCCCGAAGAGAGTGGTGGCAGCATGAAAGCACTGCTCGAAAAGAACAAGCACCTCACTGCGGTGCGTACGCGTGAACGTGAAGCCACGTTGGGAAAGCGCGGTGGTCGGCGCATGCCGGGTGAATCCACGCGTCCTCCGAAGCCGGGAAGGGAAAGCTGATGGCCAAAGGAAGAGAAGAGATCGCGAATCAGCCCATCATCGACATCGATGACAAGCTTCGCGAGTACATGGCGAAGAATGCACCCGTGGGTGGTTATCAGTTGCCCACGGGGTACCTGAGCAATTCGCAGATCGACATGTACCTCAAGTGCCCGATGCAGTACTACCATCGGTACGTCTGTGACAACAAACGTCCACCCGGCGTCGCGATCACCTTGGGCTCCGGGACGCACAAGGCCGCAGAGGTGACGCACCATCACATCGTGGACCACGATGTGCCTGCGCCGATTGAGCAGGTCGTGGCTGCGTTCTCGGATCACTTCGATAAGAAGTCCGAAGATGTCCCTGCGGAAGACTGGAAAGAAGACGGCATCAACAAGGGGCAGATCAAAGACGCGGGCATCCAGCTCGTCAGCATCTACAATCGCGTGGTCGCACCCAAGGTCAAACCTCAAGTGAAAGATGGGGTGCGGGGCATCGAGAAGAAACTCGAGATCAATGTCGAGGGCATCCCCCTCGTGGGATACATCGACCTCATCGATACCAACGCAGATGCAATCATGAGCGAAGAAGAGAGGGCGCTTCTTCGTCAGTACGGTTCAGATGTGCCCGAGATCTTCCGTACAGCCATCGCCGATTTCAAGACGCGCACCAAGTCCATCAGCGAGGACGAGGTCAAAGGTTCCCTTCAACTCACCATCTACTCCTACGCAGAACAGGTAGGGTTGGTGCGCTACGACCAGTTCTTGCGACAGAAGACACCCAAGGTGAAGCGCATTCACAGCATGCGCACCACACAAGACTACAAGTGGATGGCCGAGATCATCACAGGTGTTGCTCGTGCCATCACGGCGGGCGTGTTCCCTCCGTGTGATCCTACGTCGTGGGCCTGCACACCGAAGTGGTGCGGGTACTACTACATGTGTCGCGGCAAAGCCCGCTGAGAGGAGTGCTCCGTGAAGCCCGAGTACATCAAGTATCTCCGTGATCACGAGATGGACATCCGGCAAGAGTTCGATGAGCTGTGGGAGAAGGCAGGAGCAGGACCGCTGACGCCGACGCAGGCGCAGAACACGCTCGATCGTCTCTATGACCGTACGCATCTGGACATTCTCGCGAAGCTCAAGGACTACACGGACTACTTTCCCACCGTGCAGTGTTACCCGGGCCGGTTGCTCAAGGTTCAAGACCTGTGGTGGCTGGATCACGCGACTGCCGGTATCACCGAATGGGGAACGCTGAGTTGGTTCTCTTCACGCAAGGTCACACACCTTGAGAAATGTACAAACAAGACTGCGGCTGAAGCGCTTGCTGCCCGGCGTGGCGGCAAGGTCATCGAGAAGGGTGGTACGTTCTTCGCTCAGTGGGTCGGGTTGCCGGGTGCGTGTACGCACTTCGTGGTGGCACCCACGGGTGTGCCCTTCATGCTCTTGCGCCTCTTCGATGGTGCTTGGGGCGAGCCGAAGCGCAACGGTGATGCAATCCAAGTCGAGATGGTCAACGCGCTCGTGTGCCATCTCAAAGAAGGTGTGTGGTGCTACTGGGCAGGGAAGCTGCCTCCGGCGCTACTTGCCGTGCAACGACCCGAAGCGCTCGAGAAGCCGTTCCGCGGTGCGACGCACATGCTGCCGTACACGTGGGAGCAAATCATCACGAACATCAAGCTGAAGCGCCTCTGCATTGCAGCGACAATGCGCCCCGACGGCTCCAAGCGCATGGCGCGTGATCGGATGAGCCAGCACACGGATTGGCGTGAGTCGAAGTACGACATGGGTCCGCTCTGGCCCAAAGACTTGTGCAACGACGCGGCCTATGAGACGTATCCCATCGACGCTTACAGCTTCATGGAACGTTTCGTGAAGGCATCCGAAGCGGATGCAGTCGTGAACCTCGCTGAACTGAAACTTCTCGAACAGACCGCAGCGAGCGAAACCGACGACGTGGACCGTTGGGACGCAGATGACACGCTGGACTCCTCGGCTGAGGTTCAACAGGCGCTTGTGGACCTCTACGGACCCGCGATTCTTCCCAAGTACGGTGTGGATGGGAATCTCGGTGCGGAGAGCACGACAGCCACGAAACATTTCCAGCAAGACTGGAACAAGTACCAGCCAACTGACCGCATCAAGGTCGACGGTGTGCCTGGCACCGAGACCCGTAAACGTTTGGTCCAGGCCCTACATGCGGATGGGTTCCGCACAACACCTCTCTGAAAGGAAGAATCGATGAAGCTCACCGCTACGCTCAAGTGCGACCGTTCGGGTCGTACCTTCGACAAAGAGATCGACACCACAGAAGTCGCGGCTTACGAAGGGCGACAGAAGGTACGTGAAGAAGGGCTTCGCAAGGTCGAAGAGTTCTTCGCAGCGTTTCCGAAAGAAGAGCTGCCTGATCTCGTCTGCGTGTACCAGGGCAAGCTCCAGGCGTTCATCAACGTCATCCCCGACTACAACGACAAGGCGATCTCGCGGTTGCTCGAGCAGCTCTTCCACGTGAGCGATCCCTCGGCACGTGCCAAGAAAGCGAAGGCCACGCGGAGCAGCAAGAACGGTGGGGAGAAAAAAGAGAAGGCCGACAAAAAAGCCGGCAAATCGGGGGTACAAGACAAGGCTGCCGCGACTTAGCCTGTAGCGGAGAACGACATGTTCGAGAAGGAGTTCGAAAAATACGGCGTGGAAGAAGGTGCGGACGCGAAGACAGCGTCACGTGACCTCGACGACACAGCGCGGATTTGTCCGCACTGTGGCACCCCGCTCGAGTCTGTCGAGAACACCAACGTGCTCAAATGTCCCCGTTGCGGGACGCTACCGTTCGAACAAAAGCCATGAGCAAGAGACGCGACAGACTGGTGCAGGAAATCGTCGAGCGGTACAAGCTCATCCGCGCGATTCACACGTGCGTCTACACCCGCGTGGGTGTGGACATTCAGAAGGTCGCACCAGAGTTCTTTTTTCTGGTGAATGACATCCTGGAGGGCAAACCGATAGACGTATCCTGCCTTCGCTTCGTGGACATGGAACGTGTCTACGAGTTTCTGAAGGAGGACCGATGACCAAGTTGGATAGCTTGTTGGATGGACTGCATGCAGTCTCCACCACCGTGGCGAAAGCTACGGCACGAAAAAGACGAATCAACCGCGATCAAGTGAGAGCTATCATGAACATCGCGGCGCACCTCGCGGGTGCCATTGGCTTGGTGGTGCCACAGGCACGACCCGCAGCCCTGGTTTTGAGTGGGTTGCAAGAAGCCGTCCCACAAGCTCTCATCCCGGAGAACCCGTTGTTCAGCAAGCTGCGTGCAGTGAACAACGAAATCAACCAGACCACCGGCGAACAGCGCATGCGCCTCGAAGCCCAACGGGACCTGCTGCTTCGCCTCATCGAAGAGCAAGAACACAACCGATGATCCTGACGGGACCTGAGATCGTAGCTGCGCAACAGCGTGGAGAGCTGCGTATCGAGCCCTTCACGCTGGCGCAACTCAATCCGAACAGCTACAACCTGCGTCTTGCTTCAACGTTGCGGGTCTATACCGATCCCGACGTCGAACATGCCGTACATGCCGGATGGCCCCTACCTTCGACGGTGCTCGACTGTCGCGCGGACAATCCGACGTACGCCTTCGAAATCCCTGAAGAGGGTCTGATTCTTTACCCGGGAAAGTTGTACCTTGGAGCCACCGTCGAGTACACCGAGACAGCTACCTACGTTCCCATGCTGGATGGGCGTAGTTCCTTCGCGCGTCTCGGTCTCTCGATTCACCAAACAGGTGGCTTCGGTGATGTCGGTTTCCGGGGACATTGGACCATCGAAATCTCCTGTGTGGAACCTGTCCGTATCTACGCAGGGCTCGAGATTTGTCAGATACGGTTCCAGTCTGCACAGGGTGAACGCACGCTTCAGTATGATCAAATCCCCACGAGCAAGTATGCTCACCAAGTAGGACCTACTCCCAGTCGTTTGTTTCAAGAGACAACAAGGAGACACAAGCATGACAACCGAGAAGACGACAGAACAGCCGCCCAAGGCGGCAACACCCCCCGGGCCAACGGAGAAGAAGGAACCGGAGAAGAAGGAACCAGAGAAGAAGGCCGAGAAGAAGTCCGAGAAGCAGGCCGCAAAGGATGACAAGAACGTCATCCAGGTGCCGATCGATGACGTCAACCTCGAGAAGGGTGCCAACCCTCGGCAGACCTTTGACCGGGAGCGTCTGACCAACTTGGCGCAGTCCATGAAACACGTCGGCATGATGAACCCGCTCACGGTGCGACTCAAGGACGGCAAGTACTACCTCGTGGCGGGTGAGCGTCGCTACAAGGCAGCCAAGATCGCGGGCTTCAAAACGGTGCCCGTGGTGGTCAAGCCGTACACCGATGGACAGGCAACCTACGCGCGGTTCACGGAGAACGCGCAGCAGGAACGGCTCAACCCCATCGAGTTCGCGCAGTCCCTCCAGGGTATGATCGGGCAGACCATCGAGCGCCCCGCGTCCGAGGGCAAGCCTGCCAAGCCGGAGACCGTCAACGCGAAGATCGCAGCCGAGATCGCGAACATCTCGCAGGCTGCGGTGAGCCAGTACCTCGCGCTCCTCGCGTTGCCCAAGCCCATCCAGGAAGACCTCCGGGCGGGCAAGGTGACCTTCGCCCAAGCACGCATCATCTGCGGTGCCAAGGAGCACGACGAGCAGATGAAGCTCTACAACAAGATCAAGTCGGGTGAGACCAAGCGCGCGTCGGACGTCAAGGAGGCCGCGGAGAAGTCTCGCGCCAAGAAGGCCACCAAGAGCGACGGCAAGCGCCGGGGTCGGCCGCCGCAGACCGATGCGGAGAAGCCCAGCATCCGGCAGGGTCTGGATGAAGCACTCGAGCGTCTGCGTCAGGTGAAGATCGAGGTGCGCGCGAACAAGGAGCTGCGCGAAGGCCTGGCCACCGCGTACGAGCGCTTCGATCGGTCGAAGAGCGACGACAAGAAGCTCTTCTACCGAGGGGTGATCGCGGCGATGGAGTGGAATGCCGGCCTGCGCGAGAACTTCTAGTTCACCAGCACGTCACTGCTGTTGCGGACATTCAGCCGCATCAGTCGCGTCTTCAACTCCTGTAACGCTTCCTCTTTGATCTGCCGTACACGTTCGGAACAGACACCGAGCTTCTGTGCAATCTCACGTAACGTCTTGGGGTCTTCGCGCAATCCGAAGTACGCGATGACGACGTACGCCTGTCGATCTTTCATGGATCGCAGGATGCTGTGCAACAACGAGAGTGCGTGTTGCTCCAGCGCTTCATGTTCGTGATTGCCGATGACCGCTTCGGCTTGTTCAGCCGCATCTTCGAATGAGACGTAGGTGAGACCGACAGCCTGTCCTTGCTGACGGGCACGATGGTGTTCTTTTTGTTTGTAGGGTGGGATATGAACCAGCGAGGACTCGTACAGCTCTGTGCGTATCGCTTCTGAAATCCACCACGCGGCGTAGGTCAAAAAGCGCGTGGTGTAACGTTCGGCATCGAATTGACGCAAGCGTGCGTTGCAATCATTGCAACGTTGGTGTTTGGGTGCGGCCACAAAATTCTGTTTGCCACAGCGTCGACATTTGATGACCCAGGGTCGGTAACGGTCGACAGCAACCATCAGACCTACGTTGCCTGCCGCGATGAGGTTCTTCAGAAACTCCGTGTCCCCGCGATAGTACTGCTTCGCGGTCTTGATGACGAAACGCAGGTTCCCTTCGACGAGCCTGCGTTTCGCTTCAAGGTCACCGTGTTGGTGGTACCGCTCGAAGAGTGCCTGTTCCTCTATGGCATTTTCGGGCATGCGTGCGGCACTGACGTCTCTGAAGTACTGCGCGTAAATCCGATCCTCTTCAAAGCGCACGGCGGCCTCCGTCTTTTATGGCGGAAGTATATCAAATTAACCCTCAATGATGCAATTTTTGATGTCGTTAATGTTTATCTAACCGACATCCGTCGAGGGACTTGACATACGAAAAGCTGCCGATGTAGGCTCAGAACCTCGCACCCCACTTAGGAGAAGAGACAACATGGCGAAAGACAAGGCGACCACGAAGGGCCCAGAAGCAACCTCAAACCCTCCATCCCAGGAGGCTCCCGCAGCAGGAAACGGAGGTACGCAGACCAGCACGTCGTCCAATCTCCCCGCTACCACCACCCAACCGGCACCCACCCTGGATGAGTACCGCCAGGTGTTCGCTCCTGCACGCGACCTGATGATCACCAAGCTCGAAGCACTCTCCGCGAGCTTGACGGATGCACCCAAGGCCGCAGTGGAACAACTCATCAAGTCGGCGAACCCGCATCGCAAGGGCCGCGAGGAGATGGAATCCCGGTGGCTGATCCCCACCATCCGCATCGTACAAGGCATGACCAAGGAAAAGCCCGACAAGGCCGTGCCGGGCGATCTCATCACCACGAGCGGCTACATCCTGACACAGCCCTTCAAGGTGACTCCGCTCTACACCTTCCAGGCCAATCGCATGTTCCCCGAGGGCGGGGGCAGCGGCAACAAGGCGCCCGCGTGCTTCGCACCGGATGCGAAGTACGGCAAGCCGTTCGGAGAGTGCCTCAAGTGCAGCAACCTGCCCCTCGGGCAGAACGCTGCGGGGGCCATCACGGACTGCGACAACGGACTCTGCTTCGTGGTGCTGTCGGAAGACCTGAAGCTCTACCGCATGGAGTTCTTCAAGACGAGCCGCAAGGCTGGTGTCCGCATGGACCAGCTCTCGGCTGCCTGTGACAGCATCTGGGACCGCTGGTTCACGATCAAGACGCAGACCCAGACCGGCGGAGGCAACGAGTGGTCCATCTTCAGAGTGTCGCCTTCCGGTGAAGACACACCCGCGCACATCCGCGCTGCTGCGGACATCCTCTACGACCTCATCCACGCCGAACGCAAGATCTTCCTCAAGCTCTACTACGACTCCATCGCACGCGGTGATGCGGCGGCGGCAGGCGTCAACGAGCAGGTCGATCTCGACGCCATGGGCATGAACCCCGCGACGGGGGGAGACAACCCGGACCTGTCGGACGGGGGGATCTAGTTTCACCAGGCAGGAGACCACATTCCGCTGGCTTGCAGCCTTGTGCTGCAAGCCAGCGGTTCTCGATTGGTCTACCCAGAGGATGAGATCATGGCACCTACCGACGCCGTTATGAAGCATGCTCCGTGGTCGTATTCGAAAGTCAGTGCTGCACTGACCTGTCCCTTCAACTTTCATGAACGTTACGTGAAGAAGACGAAGGCTACGGTTGCAGAGGCGCAAGAAACGCGCGTCGGCGTGGTCGTCCACAAAATCCTGGAGTGGACGGATATGGGGCTCAGCGTCAACGAAGCCTTTCAGCGTGCCATGGACGCCTTTGATTTGACGCATGAAGCAAGCCTCGAAGTACAGACGTTTCGAAGTGCTGTCGAGGAGTGGGTGCAGGGCCTGGCATCCTTCTGTACGCGATTCAAAGTCGTCAAACGGTATCCCGAGAAAAAAGTCGCACTCAATCAGCATTTCATGATCACCGGTTACAACAGTGACGACTGCCTCATTAGAGGCAACATCGACCTAACCCTTTTCACAGGGTATCGACAGGGTGTGGTCATCGATCACAAGAGTGGAACGCTCAAGAAGATCGAGTACCACCAAGATCAGCTCGAGCTGTACTGCATCATGGCTGATGCGCTGGTCAAAGGCGTGACCAGCGTTCGCGCTGCATTGCACTTCGTGGGCTCAGACCCCAATCGAAAAGGAAAGAGGACCAACTGGTTGCCGGAATACAGTGTCGACGTTGTTCGCTCGACTTTCCGCAACAAGTGGATGGACCTTCTCGAACGTGCTGCACGCATCGCAGAGGATGTTAATCCTCAACCAAAGCCATGCTGGATGTGCAACTTCTGTGGCTATCAGTCGATATGCCCGGGGAGGATGCCGACGCATGCCAGGGAAGAAAGGCGGGAAGTCAACTCAGAGTAGCAAGACCAGTACAGCTGGCATCAAACAGATCTGGGGCCAGATCGATGCCAACGACTGGTTGCATATTCTGCGTACTGCAAGACCATCCACGAACTGGACTTACGCGAGGAGACAGATCAAAGGGAAGTGCCCCTTTCACGATGACAGCCAGGCTTCGTTCATCGTAGACCTCGAGCGGCAGCAGGCGAAGTGCTGGGGCGGCGACTGCGGCAAGTACTACTGGGACCCCGTTCGGTTCTTCAAGGACCTGAACGAGGGGAATATGACCTACCAGAAGGCCCTTCTCGAGCTGAAGGACCGCTTCAACATCAAGATCTCCAAGCATCTTATCAGTGAGGTGGGCAAGCGCCAGCGCCACCGCGACATGAAGAAGCTCCTCTTCGAGGTGATGCGCGGGGAACTCATCGACTGCGTAGCGATGCGCAAGATGCCGATGCAGGAGTCCGAGCTTTTTTATGCTCGAGACGCCGTGACGTATCTGGAGGACCGCGGTATCAAAGACCTGTACCACTTCCTGCCCATCGGCGTGTTCCCGCCGAAGCTGCGACTGGAGAAGCTCATCAACAACCGGCTCCAGCTCATGCCCAAGGAGAAGGCGCAGTACTTCAAGGGTGTGTGGGAGGAAATCGAAGCGTACCTCGAAGTGCCCTGGAACGACACGGCCTGGATGGGAGCGATCGTCTTCTTCACCGGCTCGAGCCCGAACGATGTGTGCAAGCTCAAGCTTCGCAAGGTTCCCCACAAGCAAGCCAACCTGTACATGCCCCAGGACTTCGTGAAGGACATCTGCTTCGTTCACGATGACAACGAACCGAACAACGGCGCGTTTGGCCTCTTCGGCGTGCCGCCGTACTGGCATCGCATCGGAAAAGAGAACCAGACCTTCCACTGGGTCGAGGGCGAGTTCGATGCGCTCACCATGATGTACAACCAGTTCATCGATGGTGGGCAGATCCTCACGATGGTCTTCGCGGGTGGGGGTAGTTCCACGTGCGGCCTCGACATGATGAAGGGCTTCCGCTTCGATGCGGGCTACATCGTGGGTGACCTCGATGACAAGGGGCCCGCGTTCATCCAGAAGGTCCTCGAGCAGACCTCGCATCTGCCGGTGAAGGTCTTCGAGTGGCCAGACGTGTACAAACGCGACTTGCAGAACAAGCCGCTCGACAAGAACGACCCCGACCGCGCTGTGAACATGCGAGGGCTGGAGAAGTTCCAACGCGAGTTACGTGATGAGACGAACTTCACCCCGCCGCACGTGTGGTGCCTTGCTGGTGCTTCGAAGGAGATGAGTGGCATCGACAGCAATGACATTCGGCAGCTCACGAATAAGGCTGCGACGTGGGGGCGGTATGTTCGTGATGAAAGTGAACAACACGCATACGTGAACGAGCTTTCGAAGCGCTTTGGTGTTTCCTCAGGGCAGATCCTCTCCGAGATCAAGGTAGGAGACGAAGACGAGGATGCGTTCATCGAGCGACTCAAAGGAGTGCTAGCGAGTCGCTTGCAACCCATGCACGCATTTCGTACTGCCACCTCGCACATCATGCGTGTGTGGGATCGGCAGACGCAAGACATCTACGAGTTCGCGATTGCGGAAAAACCGCGCATCCTGACGACGATCTCCGCGATGTCAGGCAAAGACCCGCTTCAGTTCGTGAAGGATGAAGTAGGCGAACCCGCATTTCTGGAAGTAGACGAAGACGACGCGAAGAGCACGTACATCGCACGAAGCAACAAGTGTGCAGACTACATCTGCTACGCCATCACACGGCTCTCCAATGCGTTGCCTGCGGACTCGCTGGTACGCCGCATGGGTGCAGGTTTGCACTGTGTTGCACCCACCGTCGATGACCCCGAGGAGATTTTTCGACTTTACCTGGTAAACGGCACGGCCCTTTACCGAGGAGACTACAACGACCTCGGAAACGTGGTGTGGCGTCGGATGCCAGGGCCCTGTGATGGGGCCATCGTCATTCACGCGGAAGGCGCGATTCGTCCTCGAAAACTACTGCCCTTCGTGAATTCGGAAGCTGATCTCAACCAGCAGTCGACCATAGGACTGCGTGAGATGTACGACACGCTGTTCGGGATGATCAGCAAAGGCTGGGTCTTCAAACAGCACACGGTCACCTCCGAACTCCTCGCTGCGGCAACCATGGTCATTCCTATCGCAGCGTGCGTACCGCGCCAACCGATCTTCATTCTCAACGCTGAGGCTTCGAGCGGGAAGTCGAGTTTCATTGGCGGCTTCATTGGGCGTACAAACCTCCCCTCGATCAACGTGATCCACCAGGCGTACTACACTGACAACTACACCGTAGCGGGTATCCGCCAGTCATCGAACCATGGAAGTTTCTGTGTATGCCTGGATGAGTTCGAAGACAAGGGCGGCAACGATCGACGCAGCGGTGTCATACGCGGGGTTCTTCAGCTCTTTCGTGGACACTCCAATGAAGAAGGCACCACGCTCATGGGCACCGCGCACGGGGTGTCACAGGAGTTCCGCTTCCACTGCATGGGATTCGTAGCCGGTATCCGTGGTCTGGAGGACGTAGCAGACATCAGTAGGTTCATTCAGATCGAGATGAACAAGCAGGTGCACCGTGAGTCACCGGAGACTGCGTTGTTGCGCGAATTCGGTGCCGACAAGATTCAAGAGGTACGCCGTAACCTACCGCTCTTGATGTTCCAGCACGCCAAGGAGTTTCGCGAGGCGTACTACCGCATCGTGGACGAGTACCGGGAAGGCGGAGGGCTCGAGTTCGGCAAGATGACGCGCAGCCTCAGTCACTTCTATCCCATGATGGCCATCATGTCGATCTGCGGGAAGGACTATCACAAGTTCATCCACTCGTACTTCAAGCAGCATCGACGCAACCTTGAACGTGTCGCCAGTCTCGCGCTGAACAGTGATCTGCTGGATGATGTGTTCTACACACCTGCCATCCGCATCCCTTCACTGGAGGGGTCTCGGCCACGTAGCGTGAATGAGATCCTGAACAGCGACCAACCGGAAGTGCTGAATCAGTCGGGCAGCGGTGTCTACTACGACAAAGTACGCAAGTGGTTGGTGGTGCACTGGCCGGCTGCCAAGGGAGAACTGGTACGCAACAAGGAGCTACGGGACAAGACATCAGACCTGATGGTGCAATATGCGTCTCGTAGCCCCTACTGCGTGCCTGACGAAGAAGCGCGCCGTGACGGTGTTTTTGCACGATTGCACAAGTACATGGGGGCAGCGATCTTCCGCAACTCGTACTCGGTGTTCGACGTTACGACCATCGTGAACGCCGCGACGCAGGTGCCCAAAGCCAAAGGACGCGAAGACATCGACATGCTCAGCGAGTACAGAGAAAAACTGTCTCGCATTGCCACACCGAAGCCACCCGCCCGTGCGAAAAAAGCAGAAGTGAGTGGTACAAGTAGTGGCTCCCCACCTATTACTGGTGAATCCCCATCGTCGGATGGGAGCGATGACGATGACGATGACGGAGGTTTGAACTGGTGAGCAATGTCATCGTTGGATAAACCCCCCACGTGCATTGCATGCACCTTCTATCATGAACGGCGCATCGCTGCACGTGGGTCCAACAAATCGCCCATTGTTTTAGTGGGTGATTGTCCTTCCCCGCAGTTCCCAGCGGGGGGAGAGCCATTCCAAGATCGCAACGGCATTTCTGTAGGTATGGCACTGAAGCGTCTTCAGGTCTACTACAACACGCTTCCAAACGGACCAGCGCGCTGGTTCAACTTGAAGACGTACAAGACCTACGTGGTTCAGTGCATCCACGCTGACAAGCCCAAGAAGGACGTCATCACACTCTGTCGCAAGACCTTTCTGGATGCGGATCTTGCGGTCATCAAGCCACGTCTTGTCATCGTGTTTGGAGCGTTGCCCTTGCAAACACTCCTACATGATGCCAAGGCCTCCTTCGAAGACAACCGGGGATCGTTCACCTCACGGACCATTCAGGTCAATGAGACGGATCATCACACGTTCGATCTCTTTGCGACGTACTCTCCCAAAGCGGTGCTTGCAAAGCCCGGTCTCTACGATGAGATGTATCGTGACTTGCAGCGCGCGTTCCTGCACGCAGAAGGTTGCGATGCAGTCACCGTCATTCCTGAAGAGACGCTACGCAAGAACTACCGCTTTCCCGATACGGTCCAAGAAGTCAAAGAGGTGTGCGATGAGATACTCGCATACGCCAACGATGGCGCGGACCCTGACAAGCACTTCATCTCGGTAGACATCGAGACCTCGTGTCTGGAAATGCACGACCCCACGGCGAAGATCATCATGGTCTCTTTCGCCTGGGCACGTATGAAAGCGGCATCCATCTTCATCGACCACCCACGTAAACGATGGTCCCCTGAAGATCGAGAACAAGTCGTCGCGCACGTACGCCGAGTGCTCGCATCCAGCAAACCCAAAGTCCTACACCACGAAAAGTTCGACCGCCAAGGCATCGTGCATCGCTATGGCTGGGAGTTGAACAATGTGATCTGGGACACTATGGGCGGCGAACATCTCCTGGAGGAAGACAAGAAGGGCGCGTATGGCTTGAAGGTCATGACGCGCTCTCGCCTTCCGGAGTACGCAGGGTACGAAGACAAGGTCGCAGAGATTCGCGAAGCACACGGCGGCGCTACTCGTGCGGATGAGGCCAAGCGTTTCCGCAAGGCAACGCTCGAGCATCAGAAAGCCAGTGTAGAGTACACGCGGTTGATGAACGAATACGACCTGGCGTTTGGGTCGTATCAGCAAGAGTTGGCCGCGTGGGAAGCCAAGAAACGCGCAGAAAAACTGCGCGCAGATGGTGCACGCAAGACGGGGGAGACGGACAAAGCACTTCGGGCTATGAACAAAGCAGCGTTCGGGCCGAAGCCAAAGAAACCCCACAAGCCGAAAGAGCCCAAAGCACCGGAGCACCATGAGCCTTTTGACTTCACGATGATCGACCCAGAAGACCTGAAGCTCTATGCGGGTGTCGATGCAGACGTGACCCGGCAACATGCGGTCGCACAGAACACCCGCATGATGACCGAGCACAAGAAAGACATCGCGGACTGTGTGCGGCTCAAACGAACGGCGCCCTTGCCGTTCAAGCGACTCATGGCGACACACGTTATCCCTACGAGTCGCACGCTTGCTGATATCGAGTTCACGGGCTTCCCGGTGGACTTACCGTATCTCGAAGAACTGGATGCGAAGCTCGAAGTCAAAGTTGCAGAAGCGCAGTCCAAACTCTTCGAGTTGGCGGGTGGTGACTTTGTGATCGATAACCCAGCTGCGTTGGGCAAAATCCTGTTCAACGATGGGTTCTACCAGAACGGACAGAAGGTTCTGGTTCCGCGTGATAGCAACATCAAGCACACCAGCCGGGGTCAAACCAAGTCTGACGAAGGCACGTTGAAGTACATCGCGAACACGTACGGCTTCGACTTCCCGCGTCTGATCTTGGACTACCGCAAAGCGCGCAAGGCCCGTGCACCGTTCCTCATCAACGTGCGGGAGCATGCACGTTTTGACGGGCGCATGCACTCGTCGTTTCATCTGGTAGGCACAGGCACAGGGCGCCTGTCATCGTCCAACGAGAATCTGCAAAACATCCCCAAGAAGCTGGCGGGCTTCAACATCAAGAAGATCTTCATCCCGCCCCCGGGGTACACGCTCATCAACACTGACGCGAAGGGCGCAGAGATTCGCATCTTCGCAACCTACTCCCACGACGAAAAGCTGATCAAAGCCATCCTCGATGGACTCGATACGCACAGTTTCTTCACGTCTCAGGTCTTCGGTGTCACCTACGAAGAAGTAGAGACAGCACGAGACTTGTGCGACCGCTTCTACGCGGGTGAGGCCATCGATGCAGCGATCATCAAGAACGCTGAGGCGTTGGTCCGCAAACGCACCAACTGCAAGCGCGTGGTCTTTGGTACGCTCTACGGCGCCATGGCTGCCAAGATTGCAGAGACAGCGGGCATCTCACTTGAGGAAGCACAACGCGTCATCGACCTCATGTTCAAGATGTTCCCGTCGATTCCGGCCTACATTGAAAGCACTCAGAACGAAGTTCGCTTCTTCAACTGGGTGGCTACGCTCACGGGTCGTAAGCGACGGTTCCCGCTCGCAGCAGTGCGCATGTTTCGCAATCGCTGCTTCCGGCAAGCAGTGAACTTCAAGATTCAGAGCACCAGTTCTGACATCGTGCTCTGGGTCATGAATCAGATTCATCCGGTTGTGAAACATGATCTGCGAGGCCAGTTCCACGCCACGGTCCACGATTCGATTGTGTTCTCGGTTCCGCACGCATACGTGCCACAGGTCAAAGACATCATGTATGAGTACGGAACACGCCGCGCACAAATCGAATTTCCCTGGCTTTCAGTGCCATTCTTGTGGGATGTTGAAGCGGGTCCCTCCTACGGTGAAGTAACCGACGTCAACAAATACCTACAAGGACAGCTCTATCATGACAAAATCACAGCGGCCGAAGAAGTCATTACCGACGAAGAAATCCGAGACGAAATCAACGAGTCCTTGGCAAGTTAGGACAACCAACGTTGCCGGGCACGCGCTCGAAGTGACGCGCTTCGAGCTGGGCAAACGAAGTGCCATGGTGGAGATCGCCGAGTCGGAGATCAGCAAGATTCCCGCGCAGGCGATCATCAGCAAAGAACCATTGCCTCCGGCAGTCTTTGCTGACCCCGAACCTCCCACGGTGGTGGAGCCGGGCAAAGAGGAGGAGAACTCGGCACTGTGGAAGCAGTACCGTGAAGCTAAGGATCGTTTCGAAAAAGCTCACGCCGATGACAAACCCATGCTCAAGGTCAACCTGTGGGTTCCGGTCACCGTCGTGAAAGACGCCAAGCTGGATGGGCACCGACTGCGTATCTTCCACACGCCGCGGGGACCCATAATGGGCGCGGTGACAAGTGAGGACACACATCGAGTCTTTCTCTTTTCACCGTGCTTCTTGGACCCCAACATCCAACGGGGTCGCGTCCACTATCTCCCCATCGCATTCGCCGGGTATGAGTTCGTGCTGTACAAGACCGGCATTGGGGAAAGTACACCGCAGGAGGCGGAGATCGAGGGCTACCCGCACTTTGTGGAACGCAATCGTGCCGGAGACTACACGTTCCGGATGAAGGCGGCGTACCACCACATCGACGCGGACTATCCCGAGGACTCCAAGCTCATCTCGGCAGACTTTGCGCCGCGTGATGCGCTTCTGGGTCTGTTGCTGACAACTGATGCACGTGAGCAACAGATGGTCGACCAGGCACGTCAAGCACTCGCGCAACAGCAGGCGCAACGAGCTGCACAACAGGTTGCGCAGCCTGCTGCACAGCAAGAAGCACCTGCTGCTCCTGCCGCTGAGTAGTATCCTGCACTGTCCGTAATGAGTCGATTCAGCCATAACTCGCGAGAGTTAGGTGGCGAAACGCCACCATTGTTCACTCTTGCCCTTCGGCTAGTGTGAACAGTTGTTAGGGCCGAGCATTTGCGAGAACGCGCGCTCGAGCCGCGGCGACCCGAACGGGAATTCCAAGGAGCTGGCGGCCCCGCGGGCCCTTGCAAACGTAGTGAATCGACGTAGAATGTTTCTTGAACTGGATAGCTACTTTCAATGTACTCGGATGGCGAAACGCCATTCATTGATGGGTTCGAAGCGAACTGGAAGAGTTCGACCCACCACAGGGCCCGGACCTCGAGCTGCTTCCCGGAGGCAAACGAAGTATCCAGTTCACTGTGTAGCACGGCGACGGGCGTCACCACCGAAGGTGGCGACGCATCGTCGACCGAAGTAGAGCCACGCCACGAAGTTCGCGATGAACTTCGTGAGCGAAGTAGAGCGACGCTCTAGACTTGGGTGGCAACACCCGACGGCGTAACGCCGTCACTGTGCTGTGCTGGGGCTTGCATGCGCCGGCACATGGTATGTATCCCGTGGCGGCCACACGCCCTCGCTACGCTCGTGCGGAGGCCACCGCGGCACAACGAAGTAGAGCGTTGAACAGGTATACTCCAGATACGCCACGTCAGGTGGAGATGGCGGAACGCCATTGTTTGCGTTTCAAAGAAGCATGGTTCCCCCAACTTCGAGACTCGCGTCCCTCGCTTACGGCAATTTTCCGAAGCGGAAAATAGCCGAGACTCGGCCCGCTTCGCCTCGAAGTCGTGTGAAACGAAGTGGAGTTAGCCTGTGAACTGAAGGTCGAGGAGCACAACCTTCGCAGCCATCCACGCAAAGAGTTGTGCGTGGAAGCAGTCATCCGGTTGTGTAGGGGCATGCCGCCAGACCTTCTGGCCATTCAACGTGACTTCTTCGTAGATGTTGAGCGTATCCTCGATGGGTACACTCATGTACTCGAGTTTGGGGAAGACCACACCACCGCGTTTAAGGACCATGAAGAAGTTGTCCATGAGCGTGGTGCGATCCGCGTAGTAGCTGTTCGCGTCTTCGTTCCAGACGAGTGGCGCAGCTTGAGCTTGGTACTTGAGCTGCGCCACTCGGTTGTTTCCCAAACGTGCTTTGAGCAGGTTGTTCGCGAGGTGCCCTTCACCGCGGTCGCCGATGACGAATGAGCAGTTGTAGTTGTTCAGTACCTCGGCAACGTCATCCACAACCGCGACGGGGTTTGTTACCGGGTAAATTCGGAAGTAGAGTGTCTTGAGCTTGTGGTCTTGGGTGATACCAAAGATCCACACCACGGTGCGACTGATGCCCTCCGTGCCACCCCCGGACCAGTCCACACCACCCACGATGTGGCTAAACATCTCCAAATTGGTGGGCGGTGTGCGGTACAAGTCGTAGTCCCGACAGAGGTTCTGTAGCTCTTCTTTGCTGATGAGTCGGGCACCCAGCGCATCAGAAACGCCCAGCACCTCGTTCTTGAACTTGGTGGTCGAGTAACGTTCGAGCTTGTTCAGGATACGCTGCCACCGCGAAGAGATTTCGCTGTTGAGCGGCAGCATGGGTTGCGAGATGTGAAACGCTTTGAGGGTCGACCCCGGGTTGAAGTCGTACCACTGTCCTTCCCGTGGATTCAGCTTGTGACCACACTTCAAGCAGATCGGCCCGGTTTTTCCGATGGAACGATCTGTCTCGATGAAGTTCCAACGACCACAGCCGTCGCACTTCATGATCCACTCAGTGCGCGAGCTGATAGACCAGAGGTACTCGATGGTGTTTTCCATCGTCTTGGGCGTACCCGCGTAGGTCTCGTAGCCATAGTTCGAGTTGCCCATGCACTCGTTGATGACGGGGATTACTTCCTCGTAGAGGATGTCCTGAACCTCGTCGTAGCACACGCGATCAGCCGTGTTGCCTCGTGCGCGGTCAGGGTCATCAGAGGCGTAGGTGAACTTCACCTCTGCGCCATTGCGGAACATGCGCAACATCGTGCGGTGAGTGAAGTCGGTTGCGGTCCAGTACTTGCGAATGAGGGGCGAGTAGAAACACGTCTTCCCGAAGCGTGTATTCGAGAACGTTTGAGTTTGTTCTTCTGACGGAGACACATAGAGGTTCCTGAAGTGCGGAATCCCGATGCTCTCGCAGATGATGAAGTTGCAGAGCGAAGTAGACTTGGCGACCTGCCGCCCACACTTCAACAGCAACCCCTGGTACTGACCATCGTAGATGGCCGGATAGAACGGGTAGTCGATCAACGAGAAGGGTTCACCGCTCAGGTAGAGCAGCTTCTCAGCCAGTTGTGACCGACGCTGCGCTGGGAGGTCATCCGACATGAGATAAATGTAGGGAAAATTGGAGGAATTTACAATGCCATCTTTTCACGTCCGGCTCACTGACCCTGCGGGTATCGTCATGGTGCGCCGTGCACTCGAGGAAGGAAAGATCATCCTCGTATCGTTCGCTGCGCAGATGACGCACTATCCACTGCTCATTGGACCCGATACGGCGTTCACGCACATCGGCTTCGAAAAATCCTACGGGGGAGGACCTACGGGAGGTGGCTATCACTACGTGGGTCTGATGGAGTATGGTGGACTCTACCCGTTCCAGCTCGGGCACCTGTCTGCGGGCTACGTCAAAGAGAAGTTGAAGCTCAAGCACCGGGGCTGTGCTGGCAACATCACGGTGTTCCTGAACGCCCTTGGGCACCCCGACGGGGTGTATACGTACCTTTCCACGATCCCGATGATGGGGGATCATCCCGATCACGAGTCGGAGGCTCTCCATGTCTAAGACCAAAGTCGCCGCCGAGGAAGAGAAGTTCTTCTCGAAGCTCGGTATCAGCTTGACCTCGCTTCGTGGTGCCCAGGAGGCCATCGAGGCTAACCGCACTACGGGCAACGTCATTTGCCTCGTAGGCCCCGCCGGCATCGGCAAGACGCACATCACCAAACAGATCGCGGATAAGCGCGTTCCCCGTAAAGCGTTCGACTGGCATGGACGCACGTGGGAGACCTCCGTGCCGCTGATCGTGCTCTATCTCGCGCATATGCAGGCAGAGGACACCGGGGTGCCGTACCCTTCGCGGGCTCGCCGCAACGAGTTGCTGAAGGAGTGCGACCTCTTCATGCGCATCGCAGCGCAAGCACAGAACGGCATGGGTGAACGAGCACGAGAGCACGCCTTGGGTATCGCAGAAGACGTGCTCACCAGCACCAGCGCTCAGGACGAGGGAACCTTCGAGTTCCTCATCAACAAACAGCTCAACGACTTGCCGCCCGAAGGCATCCTGTTTCTCGACGAATGGAATCGCGCCGAAAAGCAGGTCATCAAGGCCTTCTTCACACTACTCGAGGACCGTGAGATCCACGGCCATCGCATTGTTCCGGACGGGGTGCAGATCGTTGCAGCAATGAATCCGTCGGATGGCGCGTACTCGGTGAACGAAGCAGAGAAGGACCACGCGTTCAGACGACGGTTATCCTTTGTCGCAGTCACGTGCAACACCGGCGCGTGGCTCGAGTACGCGGCTAACAAATTTCACGTGCATGTCGTGAACTTCATCAAAGCGATGCCCGATGCGCTCTACGATACGAAGTTGCGTGACGCAGGTAAGGCCTTCCCGTGCCCTGCTACGTGGGAGAAGGTGAGCAAAATCCTGCAAGCGATCGAGAAGGAGGGCAAAGACATCGTTTCGACGGGCGTAGAGCTGAGTGTCTGTGGGCACATTGGCCAGGCCACCGGTACGCAGTTCATGGCCTACGTGAAGGACAACGAGACGGTCATCAATCCGGACGAGGTCATCCACAAGTACACGGAGAAAAGCGCCGTGCGCAAGAAGGTGCTGAAGCTCGTCGAGAGTGCACGGAACGACGTACTCAACGAGCTGTGCATGGGTGTGGCCATCACGCTGCTCTCCGCCAAGCCGGACCCCACCAGCATCGCACCCAACATCGCGCTCTACATGGGTGATCTTCAGCCCGAGATGGCTGTCAGCATGATCGTCCACAAGCTCAGTGCGGCTGCGGAAGAGACACAAAACTCCGAGAGCTATCTCAACAATCTTTCCATTGCGATGCACGACCAGAAGCCATATCAGCGGCTCTTCGAGGACATCGCAGCAGCTATGGAGAAGGCTCGCGCAGAGGTCGGGGAAAAGAGTCCCGATCCTCTAAAGCCGTAGCCGACTGATGTCC
>Ga0316626_10000065_pt1 | contig 36875 bp, 68 predicted proteins | sample OWC_Aug_T1_C1_D5_FD_207656 | JGI IMG/M metagenome (GOLD analysis project Ga0316626, IMG submission 207656) | Wetland soil microbial communities from Old Woman Creek delta, Ohio, United States - OWC_Aug_T1_C1_D5_A | ecosystem: Environmental > Terrestrial > Soil > Wetlands | place: USA: Ohio...
AGTACACCCTCGAATTAATGTATTAGTAGGTAATGTAGCAACACTTGATAGACCAATTGATAATAGTTATATTATTGGCGATACCATTGAAAAAGCAATTATTAGTATGAATGTTTTAGGTTCGCTTAATGCTCCTCAATCATTTAAGCTTATCCCAAATATAGGGGAAATTTGGCACATTGAAACTATTACGCTTGATATGATTCATTCAACGGCAGGAGATAATGGGCTATTTGGTAATTTAGCACCATTGCTCAATGGAGTATGTCTTAGATTTTACAGTGGAACTACTGGCAAGTTTATCACTATTACCAATTGGCACTCAAACAGTGGAATATCCCTTGACATGGGAGGGATTAATTACATAGCACGTTCGGGAGGTGGAGGCTCATACGGCACTAACGCAATAGGTAATTTTAAATTTCAGACGGGTTCGGTAGTTTATATCAATGGAACAGCAGGAGATTATATGGAGTTTCTAATACAAGATAACCTCACTGGGCTTATACAATTCAGGGCTAAGGCTCAGGGTCATACAGAGGGTGCGTAATGGCTAATATATCAGACGTACTCGCAGACGCTACAATCAGCAGGGCATTAATATTACAGCGTATAGCGAATGGATTAAGCCGTGACGTAGCGTCACAATACCAGTCTATTATAGACGACATAGTAAAGACCATAAAATCAACCGATAGCGAAATAACCATCCGCAATATGAATAAGCTAATTAAAGAGCTTAAATCAAAAGTAGAAACGGACTTGCCTATCTATCAAGATTTAAACGATTTAGGCATACAAGAAGCAACGTGGGCGGCAACTTCAATTAATACAGCAGTAGGCGTGGATATTGTAAGTAGAATAGCACCCGCATCAGCAATAGAAAAGATCGTCAATACTTCACTTATGGAAGGCGCAACGATTAAATCATGGTTTCAATCACTCGATGCTTCTATGCAAGTTGATTTAGACCGTGCGGTCAAGCTCGGAGTATCTATAGGTGAAACAACTCCACAAATTGCAAAGCGTGTACAAGATAAGCTATTAATATCAAAGAGTCAAGCGGAAAGCATAACTCGTACTGCTATCGCTACCGTATCAAATCAGGCACGTGACGCTACTTGGATGGAAAACTCAGAGTTGTTTAAAGGATGGGAGCATTTAAGCGTTTTGGATAATAGAACCTCAACTATATGTGCAACTCGTGATGGGGCATATTGGACTTTAGATGGTAAAGGATTAAACGAGAAAGGCAAGAAGTTTAATTTTAGACGACCTCCTTTACATTTTCGTTGTAGAAGCCTATTATTACCGATACTTAAATCAGGATTAGAGTTAGATATACAAGGAACTCGTGCAACTATGGACGGACAAGTGAGCGCAGATATTACATTCGATAAGTGGTTTGATAGTAAAGATAAAGCGTTTCAGGAAGAGTTTTTAGGCAAAGGAAGATACAACCTATATAAAAAAGGAACTATCACGTTCAATGATTTAGTAAATCAAAATGGACGTGAATTAACGCTTAAAGAATTGAAAGAGAAATACTCTTAGCTCTTTCATTCTTATCATGTTGCTTACAGGCATTACAGCAAAACTTCTGCCCCTTGCGTCCCATTTCAGTTTTGCCACAAATACAAGTGTACTCGTGGGCTTTGGTGTTTTTTGCTTTGCGGGTGTATGTTACTTGTTTGGTCATTTTGATAACCAATAATTTTCTAATAAAAAATAATTTCTATCTTTATTTCTTATTCTTCCACCCATACATTTTTCTTTATTACTTCTTCCATCTAAAACTACCAACATTGAATCATGCATTCCACATTTGGTAGTGACTTTTTCACCAAATGTATTAATACCTTCAAATTTTACTCTACCCTTCAAGAAACATATCTCTGGGTTTTGAGGCAATAAAAATTCATGAAATAATTTTGTTGAGGTAGATACGGGAAGAAGAAGTACACATAGCCTACCTTCTTTAGATACTTTGATAGCCTTCTTTACAAAAGCCTCTTTTACCTTCTTAGAGTATGGGGGGTTTATAAAATTACGATAACCCCATTCTTTTAAAAGACCGTTATTTTCAGGGGTAATTTCTCCTAATTCAAGAGGGCATGGGTCAAAGTCAAAATTAAACTCACTATCAAGACTTTTGTATAAATATTCTGGTGTAGCCCAGTTGTCGCTATGATCTAAATTTCTATCCTTCATCTTCTCCACCTTTTCTTTTTAGATACCGTTATTATATCACGATTTAATTCAAGTGTCAATAGTAAATATACAATTTAGTCAAATTATTTTTTAGTGTTATAATTATGCTATGCAATCGTCTGTGACGGTTACAAATTATCCTTTGTGAGGAATACGTATGACACCCGAAGAATTACAAGCGTTGGTCGATGAGTTGAAAGCTGAAAAAGAAAGCTTGGCGAATAAAAACAAAGAGCTTTTAAGTGAGGTTAAAAAAGAGCGTACAAAATCGCGTGAGATCGACGCTGATAAATACTACGCGATGATTGACGAAGTCGAAAGCGTTAAAGCAGAAAATGCAAAGCTAGTCGGTGAAGTAAAATTGAAGGCTAAAGACTTCGAGAAACTTACTGCACAGATTGGCGAGCGTGACGCTTCATTATCCAAACTCTTAATTGAGGATGGTATTACTAATGAATTGGTAAAGTTAAACGTACCAGCACATTATATGGATGCGGTCAAAGCGTTACATCGTGGCAGTGCCACACTCAAAGACAATCAAGCTTTCTTAGGTGATAAGCCTTTATCGGAAGCATTGAATGAGTGGGCAACTAGCGATGCGGGTAAACCTTTCATCAAAGCCCCTGCCAATTCAGGTGGTGGAGCAGGTGGAAGTAAAGGCGGAGATAACGGTAGCAATATCGATATTAGTAAAATGACCCCTAACGAAATGATGCGTGCAGGGCGAGAACAAAAAACATAAGGAGCATTAAATGGCTTTAACTTTACTAGAAGCGGCAAAGCTTAATAGTGGTGACGTATATAAGGCTGGAGTAATCGCTAAATTCGCTGAAAGTTCAGAGATTTTGCGTATTCTTCCATTTCAAGGTATTCAAGGTAACTCTTTGAAATACAACATCGAAGAAACATTGCCAGGCATCGGCTTTCGTGGTGTGAATGGTTCATACACTGAATCAACTGGTATTATCAACCCTAAAACAGAATCGTTGTCTATCGCAGGTGGAGATTTGGACGTTGATAAATTCATTATCGACACTATGGGTGGTGACCAACGTACAGTACAAGAGGGAATGAAGATTAAAGCCCTTGCACTTTCATGGACTAAAACATTTGTAAAAGGTGATAGCGAAACTGACCCTACTACATTTGATGGACTTCAAAAACGTCTTACAGGTGATGCGTTGGTGCTTAACCATGCAAGTGGAGCGGGTCTTTCATTGGCTAAACTCGATGAAGCGATTGATGCAGTAGATGGCGCAAACGCTATTCTTATGAGTAAATCAGTTCGTCGTCGTTTGACTGTTGCGGCACGTACAACTGCTGTAGGTGGGAACATCACTTACACTATGGATGAGTTCGGTCGCCAAGTGACTATGTATAACGATTTGCCTATTATCATAGTTGATAAAGATAATACAAACACGGACATTCTTGGATTTACTGAAACTGGTTCAACAACTTCTGTTTATGTAGTTGCTTTCGGCGACGGTATGGTTCAAGGTCTTGAAAATGGCGGAATGAATGTGCGTGACCTTGGAGAGCTTGATACTAAGCCAGCATTGCGTACTCGTGTTGAGTGGTATAGCGGTTTTGGTGTATTCGCTCCTCGTTCAGCGGCACGTTTGAAAAACATTACTGACGCAGCAGCGACAGCGTAAGGGGATAACATGGCAAATAAAACTTATGACACTTTAGGTCTAATCGTTTCAGGAGAAGCAGTTACTACAACTGCGTCTTGTACAGGTGCGAATATCGCAGGTCTTAATATTGGTTCAGCTTCTTACGTTGCTGTAATCAACACTGGTGCTGTAACTGGTACAGTTGATGGTTCAAACTATTACACAGTACAGTTACAAGGTTCTGATTTGGTAGGAGGCACTTACTATAACATTGGTAATGCTGTAACACTTCCTGCAACGGCGGCACAGTTCCAAATCGGGTTTACTTCTGAGCAATTAGAAGATCAACTCGCAGGGATTGATTTCTTCCGTGTGACTTGTACCAAAACAGGTACAACAGCGGTCGCCACTTCTTACACTGCATTTATCTCTAAGATTTAATCTAATGCCCACTTCGGTGGGTATAATTATCAAATCAAAACATAGGAGCATTACATGACATTAGTTTACGACGCAACGGGCAAAGAGTTTAAAGTTCCTTACGCTATCGACGTTAAAGGATGGCTTGACGCTGGTTACACGCTTGAAAAGCCCGAAGAAAAGAAAACACGTAAGACTAAAGAAGTAACGGATACTGAATTAGTTTAATTATTTATCTACAAGGAATTACTATGAATTGGTTAAAAGAAAAACGAGATATTACAAACGCAGAGTTTTATTTTATTCACTTTGCATTATTAGCAACAAATATTATTATTACAATAACAAGAGGATTATAATATGATAGTCGTTGAAGATGGTACAGGCTTAAGCACCGCTCAATCATACGTAGATACTACATTTGTTAATGCTTATTTTGCGCTTCGTGGTGTAACATTTACCTCAACCGATGCAAACATTATCAACGCTATGGATTACTTTGAGGCTACATACTCCCAAAGTTGGAAAGGCGAAAAGCTTGTGTCTACTCAGGCGTTGTCATTTCCTCGCTTGATTGATGGCGTTAATACGTATCCAGTGCAAGTTAAAAATGCTATTTGTGAATTAGCATACAAAGCTAGTACGGCAACACTTCTGCCTGACCCATCGCAAGCGGTTAAGCGTGAGAAAGTGGACGTTATTGAAGTGGAGTATCAAGACTTTACAAGCGCCACTACAAGCTACTCTCTCGTTAATGCGATGATTATGCCTTGGTTAAATGCAAGTGGTAGCGTACATACTGTTTTACGTTCGTGATATAATCATACTATTAAAAACAACACAAGGAGCATTACATGGCTACGATCGCAGCAACAAATATTAAAGGCGGTGGAGTAAAAACCATTACTGAAACAACACTAACGGGTACACTTGACACGTTCACATATCGCTCAGGAGTAAGACAAACACTTATTTTTCGTAATGCAACAGCGGGTGCATTAACTCCAGTTATCGATGGGGCAAGTTCTTCAACGGTATCAATTAACGGTATTGGTTCAATCGATGTATCGGCTGGTTATGCAATCGGTTCAATCGCAGCGGGAGCAGTTAAGTCAATCAATACAGAGGAAATCTTCGAGTATCTACGTGGTACTATCGCTATTACAGGTGGAGTCGGACTTGTAGCTACTCTTTTAGAGGCTTAATACTATGGCGGATAAATTCGATTACAGCCGATTATCCGCCACTTCTGTGCGTTTAATTAATCGTTTTGGTAAAACAATTTCAAAGCGCACTATCACAAATTCAGGCACAGAGTGGAGTCCAACACAGGTTAATGTTGATACTCCTATTGATGGGGTAGTAGTGGCGTACGGACTTAATGAAATCGATGGTACTTTGATACTTTCAAGTGATAAGAAATTATTAACAACCTCATTGGTTACCACTGCTGATAAAATAGTTGATAGCGCAATCGCTTATAGTGTTATTTCTGTATCGGTAGTCGAGCCAGCTAGTACAGCATTATTATATAAAGTACAGTTGCGAGTATGAGTTTTGCAAGCGGGATAAGTGGATATGCCAAGCGAACTGGGTTAAGTATTGATAATGCGGTAGTGGCAATTTGTACGCAAGCATCAGTTAATATCATTAAGCGTAGCCCTGTAAAAACGGGCAGGTTTAGAGGGGCATGGTTTGCAAGTATTAATGATATATCAACACAAACAAGTGAAACGCGTACAGAGAATGAAGCTATATCAGATGCAATACTAAAAGCTCAAAAGGCAAGCGGAGCTATTTTTATGCTCACAAACAATCTACCATATGGAAAAAATCTTGAATATGGAAGCTCAAAACAAGCCCCCGCTGGTATGGTTCGGATTACAGTTGAGGAAATATCAACATCACTAAAGGCTTTTAAATGACAACCGAAACAATCCTAACAAGCGTATTTACCAAACTATCCACAATCAGCGGATTACCTAAAATCTTTTACCCAAATATTACCTATACCACTATTCCCTATGAATACATAGCCGTGTACGTTATTCCTGCACCCACTGAGAGCATTTCAATCGACGGATGCGAGTATCAGTACGGAATTATCCAAATCGACGCTGTGACGCTTGACGGTATCGGTGCTATCAATGCTTCAAAGTTAGCAGATAAGATTATCACGGCTTTTAAAGTCGGTACAGTCATTGCAACGGGGTTAACAGTTAATAAGCCAAGCTATGCAAGCGGGGGGATGAATGATGGATCGGGTCATTATAAAATAGCTGTCACTATCCGCTATAAATGCTACTCTAAAGATTAGACCGTATATCCTAAAACGTCAATTGAGAAAAGTTCTGTATTTCCTTTACGGAGTAGCTTTTCCCCTTTATACTTAAACTTCTTATATTCTTTTAATATCCTTCTCTCTTCAATATATGCCTCCAACCCATTTTCATATTCTTTTATAAAAATAATTTCAACATTATTAAGTTCACTTTTTATATATCTTTCCCCTACACTTCTATTTGTTATTCCTATTTTAAAAGCCTTGCCATTACATATGGATAAATAGTATAAATATCCTTTCTTATTTTTATCATATGATCCCTTCTTAGTTGTCATATGTGACATTAATTCTTTATCTAAATTTAGTCTTAAAATAGCAGAATATGCCTTTTTATTATTTTTATATAATTCTGACTTATCTGTACATTTAGACGATATATCTTTTAATTTATCATATGTCCATTCTTCATGTTGGTAATTCATATGAGAACATACATCATCTAATATTTTATATCCCCTAGCAGACATATAAGCCTTATTATTTCCTAATTCAAATTCTTTTCTAGTATTATATTTTTTTGCTTCACTATATATTTCTTCTTTTGTCCATTTCTTTTTAATAATATCCATATGAACACATATTGAATTTAAAAATTCTTTCCCCCTATATTTAGCAGAATAATAAGCATTACTATTTTTTTGAAATTCATATCTACTTTTATATTTTAATGCTTCATTTTTACATTCATCATCGCTCCAAGCTGGTTTAATACCTGACGCCATATGTAAACATACTTCATCAATTATTTTATGTCTAAGTGCATAGTTATAAGCAGCTCCATCGATTAGTTTAAATTCTGATCTTGTTTGGTATGATAGTGCCTTATTAGCAACAATTTCATGAGTATTTTTCATATGTTATAATTCCTAGTGAGTATAAATTCCAGCGCTGGGATATTATATATCTACTATACTTAAAGGAAAATAATATGATTTCTATCACAGAGTCACAAGGTACAACAGCAACATTAGTCGCTACCACAGTAGCAACAACAACCGCAGCTGATATTCTAACCGCTATCGCAGGTGGTAAATCTATCGGGTGTGTGCAAAATATCGGGGATGTAACTACGTCTCGTAACGTACAGCAATATTCTTGCTTAAGCTCTTCAGAGGTCGCAAAATCATTAGGTTCATTGCAACTTCCAAGTATTACAATGGATCTATTGTTTGGAGCTGCTGATGCAACTGGACAAGCTGATCTTCGTTCTATGTATTCAACAAATACACGCCGTAAGTTAATTTTGGCTTTGAATGACAAACCAACGGGTACACTTACAAACCCTACTTACATTACTTTTGAAGTTGGAGTAAGTACTGACGGAGTATCTATTACAATCGATAATGCTGTAATGTATAAAGCAGTTTTAGAGATTTGTTCTGTACCAGTAATGATTCTTGCGGCTGTTACGACACCGTAACTATATAGTTTAGAGGCATTGCCTCTTTACTAACTATCCATCCTTTATACTGCTTATTTCTTCCCCTAACCATAGCATTAAAACAGTTTATATCGAATCTATACATATTACATATTTTAAATTTATCACATATAATAATTTCTCCATTAATATGAATAAATTTATAGATAGAATTATCTTTATTTATAGGAGTTCTACCTTGCAATGATTTAGATATATTTGCTTTAGTTTGGTTGCTAAGCTTTTTTCCTATTTGCCAATTACTCATTTTAGCTTTTGTTTCGTCACTATGTTTTCTTCCAGTGCTTGCAATAGTAATTTTATCAATAGTTGATTTACTTAATTTCTTTCCTATTTGAGAAGAACCTATCTTTTTATTATGCTCATCTGTTCTAATGTGTAATTTTAGAGAATCACTTATTTTTAATCTATATTCATCGGTAAATATTTTATTCCTAGACCCATATAGTAATGCCTTCTTATGATCTTCAGTTAATTTTTTACCTTTATGTATAGCACTCATTTTTAGTCTAACTTCTTTAGTAGGGTTATACATTCCGTCCCCGCCATCTGTCATATTGCATAATAATATTCCTAATGCTTTATATCTTCTTATTTCCTCTACTTCAATATCATAAGCATCTTTTTCGCATAGAAAATTATGAGTAATATCTATAATTGGATGACCATATTTTTCGCATAATCTTTTCCAATATGAATTTCTACTTTTTGATTTATACCTTTTATTTTTACCCTTACCAATATAAATAACACCATTGTTAAATGTATGTTTATACACATAAAAGATATTATTTGAGTGATTTTCTAACATTGCAGATCCCCCGATCTATGTGATTATTATTGAGGATACCGATCGGGGGAGATAAATACCCTCAATAAGTATCACATTGTCAATATTATACTATAACCTCGCTATAATTTCCTTATTAACTTTTAAGGAACTCCCATGAACCTATCAACCCTTGGTCAAGTCGAAGCAAAAGAATTTAACTTTATCGACGAATACACAAACCTTCCTACTGATATTTATGTAACCGTTTACCCTATGAAATCAAAAGTTGGCAAAAAAGCGGAAAACGATATGCGTCACCGTATTATTGAATTAATGCAAGATGAAAACAATATCATTGAAGTAGACGGGCAAAAGTCTTTAACAGAAAATCTTGTTAAATTGGAATCAATGCGTAGAGTAGCTGATTGTGTAGTAGGTTGGCGCGGTGTTCAAGATGATAAAGGTAAACAAATTGAGTTTTCACGCGATGAGTGTGTTAATCAGTTTTTACAATGTGAAGAGTTTGTTAATGCCGTGTTTGAGTTCTCGAATAACTTGGGAAACTTTACAGCGTAGAGGATAACCTCCTCCTTTACGCGAAACAATCGGGGTATTTAGGTTGTATACCTGACAAAGAATATAAAGATAAAAAAGAAACATCACGGCAAGACGTTTTAGACGCAGGCGGTAAAGAGTACGCACTAGCTAATGTAGAAGGTGGGGAGTATTTATTACAACATTTAAATAACCTTGGATGGTGTAGCTCTAATGGTATGGGATTAAGCCCTATAAGCTTTACAGAGATAAAAGCATACATTGACACTACCGAAACATATCTAAGCGGTGAAGAGGCTCTATTAGTGCATAGAATGAGCCAATTGTATGTTAATGAGATAAATGATAAGAACCCAAATAAAAAAGCTCCGTTTGAAGGGTTAGAAACTCAGCCAATGAGTCCTAATAGTATCATCAACGCGTTCGCCGGAATTGCTACAATATCAGAGGCTTAGATAAGCCTCCTCCCCCTATTCGATATAATGTTAATAACATTCCAAAATAGGAAACATTATGGCAGAAGAACATTCTCTGATTCTCAAAGTAGACTCTAGACAAGTAAAACAAGGCGAAAAAGACCTTAATAGCTTAAGCAACTCAGCTAATAAGACTGAAAAATCAACCAATGGAGTAACATCCTCTTTTTTATCTTTGGGTCGTGTACTATCTGCAACGGCACTTATAGGAACAACCGCACAATTCATTAAATTAGCCGATACTATGACGGGTATTGAATCTAAATTAAAGCTCGTTACCAAGTCCACTATGGAGCTAAAAATAGCTCAACAAGAGTTATTTACTATCTCACAAAATACACGCCAATCGTACGATGCAACCGTATCCACTTATTCAAACTTTGCACTCGCTATGGGAGAAATGGGTAAATCTCAAAAAGATATTTTAAGAGTAACCGAAACAGTAAACAAAGCTATTGCAATTTCAGGCGGTACGGCTCAACAAGCGGCAGCGGCTACTATGCAACTCGGACAAGCGTTTGCAAGTGGAACTCTTCGAGGAGATGAACTAAATAGTATTTTAGAAAACTCCAAGGGACTTGCGAAAGCTATCGCAGACGGAATGGGTGTACCTATCGGTAAGCTTAGAACCCTTGGAAGTGAAGGGAAGATCACCGCTGAGATTTTAGCAACAGCATTAGAAAAATCGGCTCAATCAGTCGATGAGAAATTCGGTAAAGTTGGGATTACCGTTGAGGCTTCAATGACAGTTGCCTCAAACTCTTTAACCAAAATTGTGGGAGAGTTAAATAGTGCTACGGGGGCAACATCATCTTTATCAGAAGAAATAACTGGATTTTCTAAATCAATCGATGATAATACTGAATCAATAGTTAATTTTGGTCGTTTTTCGGTTGCTACAATTGACCGTACTATCGATATGTTTAAAATGCTTGGAGGCTTTGCGGTTAATACAGCTGAATATGCTTTAGGTGGAATTTCTACTATTTATTATGGGGTAATGTCGCCTATTACAAGTGGATTATTAACAGTTACAGAAGGCTTAAATAGCATAGGATTATCATCGGATAAAACGCTAAATAATGCAAAAGTATTAGCTAATAGTATGGATAAAAATCTAAAGCTATCACGTAAATCAATGCTTGATGATGTAGAAGATATGGATAACTTAATTAATGCAGCTTCCGATACAGTCGAGGAACGCGTCAGTGCTATGATTAAAAGATCGGGCGCAATAAAAGACTTAAAAGGAGGGGTTAATTCAGGTGGTAAAAAAGGTGTAGGAACTACTGAAACGGAAAAAGAACGTAAAGCACGTTTAAAAGACATTGAAGAAGAAGCAAAAATACAAAAAGGATATTTAGAGTCCTATGCTGAATTACAAGCCAATCAAGCGTTAGAAGATTATAACAATAAGATAGGTTATCTTGAATCTTATGCGGATATGGAAGCAAAAGCCGCTATTGATAAATTTAATGCTCAAGAAGAAATAAGACAAACAACATTAAGTGAAGCTGAAAAAATAAACGAAAAAATGATGGCATTAGCTGAAAGTGGTGGGCTTGATTTTAATTCTGCTCCTATGATTGCATTTTTTGAAGAGATGAATAAACAGCTTGAAAATGCAGTGGAAAAAGTAAAAGAGTTCGACTCATTCAAACTAGAATTTGACGCTGAATCATTAGAAGGAACTCCAAAAGCTATCGCGGCCGTTGGAAAATCATTAGACAAATTAGCTCAAGCCGATAAGAAGTACAATGAGAAAAAAGCACTTTACAAAGAGGGTACGGAAGAGTTTAATAAAAATGAGCAGGAGCATACAAGTAATCAAATTATAGGCTACTCAAACCTTGCAGGTGCAATGTCTACTATGTTCCAAGAAGGTAGCAAAGAGGCTCAAGCTATGCAAGCTGTACAAGCAAGCCTAGCAATGGTTGAGGCCACTTTAGCCGTTGTTCATGCTGGTACAGGTGGTGACGTTTATACTGCTATTCCAAGGATGATAGCAACGGCAGCAGTCGCAGCAAACGCACTATCTAATATAGGTAAGTCATTTAGCGGCGGAGGTTCTGCCCCTACGCTTCCAAAAAGCACTGTATTAGGCGCAAAAGCTGGAACAGAATCAGAAAGTACAACTAATATCGTTGATATACTAGAAGAGGCTCATGCTTCCGAATACAGCGAATTACGTGATATTAATAGAGCTGTTACATCAATGGCTCAGGGCATAGAGAGTGCCGTTGCTAATATATTCAAGAGCGGTATTTTAGATACGAGTGGTATCAAATTAAGTAGCTCAGGTGGAGCTGCTGAATCTACTATGAATTTTTATAGTAATACGCTTGGTAAATTAGTAGATAAAACACTTGGAGGGGATAAGCTAACTCAATCTTTAATGGGTGCTACAGCAGGACTTTTAAGTAAAGCGTTTGGTGGTATCTTTGGAGGGTCATCTAAGCAATATATCGCAGGTTCAGGGTTTGATATTGCGGGTGGTAGCCTTGGAAGTAAGGCGGGAGGTAATATCGGTGCTTCGACATACGTAGACGTAGAAACGATGAAAAAGAAAGCGTGGGGATCTGCTTCATATTCCCATAATATCACTACCACGGCACTAGACGCGGCATCGTCTCAATCTATATCCCTAATCTACAAATCATTTAGCGATACGATGATGGAAATAAATAAGGGACTTGGAACTTCATTAGCTCCCGCGATCTCAAATTACACCCTTGATGCTATTAAAATAAGCACAGCAGGACTTAGTGGTGAAGAAGTAATTAAGACTCTAAACGATAGATTTAGCGCTCTTGGCGACAAGATGACAAATGATATTTTTGGAAGGATACTAAGCCAATATCAAGACTTAGGGGAAGGACTACTAGAAACAGCAGTTAGGGTTATTACAGAAAAAGCTGTGGTAATGTCAAACCTTAAAGATATTAATAAGTCTATCTACGGTGACACTATTGCTATCACCCAAAGCCTTGTAGATTTAGCAGGAGGATTGACAGATTTTAGCGATGATAATGAGTCATACTATGATAAATATTTTAGTGATGCTGAAAAGCAAGTCAAGTTACAAGCGAAATTATCAGAATCATTTAGCTACTTGGGTGTTCGTATGCCTACTACCATTGAAGGATTTAGAAAGATAGTCGAAGGCACAGATTTATCAACATTAGCAGGTAGGGAGTTATTTACTGGGTTAATGGGGTTAAGTGAAGGATTTGCAGAACTTCAAGACAATATCAAAAATACTGATTTAAGTGGACTATTAGATGATATAAAAGCGTTTGTATCTTCGCTTAGAGCCGAAATAGTACCAATGTCTACCTCAACATCGTTTACTACATTTAGTAAATCATTTAATGATATGATTTCAGCTATTGCAAGTGGTTCAAGTAATTTAAGCGAGATAGGCACTAAAGCTATTGACAATGCAAGGGCATATATCGATACTGTTACCGCTACCTCATCAGCAGGGCGCGACATAGCTTTTGCTAAAGCAGTTGTAGCAAATAAGTTTGAGGCAGTCACACTAGCCCCTAATATTACGATGGGAACGGTAAATGATACTCTTAAATTCTCACTTGGAGAACAAAGTTATATCGTTACCGAGCTAAGAGCTATGCGCCAAGAGTTGATTACAGCGAATCAGTTAGGGATTACACAGACGGCAAATAGTATTAATCAGTTGAGCGCTACACGAGCACTTTTACCAGCATGATATAATTACATAAATAAGGATTAAATATGGCGCAACCAGTCTCAATTAAATATCTTGGAGCTGTTAGAGTTACCGCTGGATTAACATATCTATCGGCTGATATTATTACAGCATTTACTGGGGCGAATGTATTGCAAGCAAAATCGGATATAGATTTAGCTACTGGTAAACTAAAAGATACTTTTATAAACGTTTCAATCAATGGGAGTCCTATGTTTCATTTTTCCGATGGTGATTATTGCTATATTGCATCAGGTCAATCATTTGTATTTGATAAAGACTTCACCGCAGCCGTCGGAACATACGTGGCTATCTGATGACATACATAGCGCAACAAATACCAGAGTTTACATCCTCAAATATTACTGAGACAGCATTAGCGTGGAGCGGTTCAACTTTAACAGCTGGGACTTTTGTAGTTGGTCAAAGATATACTATCGTTTCAGTAGGAACAACAAACTTCACTTTAATAGGGGCGGCAAGTAATACTATTGGAGTTGTATTTGTAGCCACTGGGGTAGGAACTGGAACTGGTACAGCTATTACTACCTATAATGTAGGTGATTATTCATTATTTGGATCATTTGTATATAAAGCAGTATCTAACCATACTAATAAATCTCCAGATACTTATGAGGGCGTATACTGGGTTAAATGGCAAATAAGTAATAAGTGGGCGATGTTAGATTTATCGGCTCAAAGTAAAAGCTATGTCAATGCTGGTAATCTAACAGTCGAGTTTTTGCAAAATCGTATGAGCACTTTAGCTATTGGAAACTACGAAGCTGAATATGTGACAATTTCAATTTTAGATACCGATGGTACTACTATTTTATGGACGTATAATAACGAATCAGCATTAAATGAAAATGTAATTGATTACTACTCATATATTTATGAACCTTATGGGTATCAAGTAGATAGAGCCATTAAAATAGTCCTTCCATTATGGGGATATAAAGTAAAAGTTGAGTTCCATATTTCAGGCGATGCAACTAGAACAGCGTGTGGGTTCTTAGTTGGAGGTGATGAGGTAAATATGGGTGATACACTATGGGGAGTAAATTTCCGCTATAACTCATATTCAACAAAGACTTATGATGCATTTGGGACATTGACTATTGCAAAAAGAGCAGTTCAAGATTTAGTCGATTTTAATACTATTATCCCAACTGATGAGATAATGAATATGAAGAGAAATATCAAGGCTGTTTACAATGATATAATTGTATTCATAATCAACGATAAGTCTACAGATTATGAGAATTTAATCACACTTGGAACTATTGAAAACGCATCGGTAGTATTATCACAAGCACAAATTACAACTATGACATTTAGTGTCATAGAATCAATTTAAGGAGTATTTATGCCTATAAGTCAAACAATAACAGCTATACCACGTGCAGGGCGTAGGGGAGTTGATGCTAGAACCCCATTTGTTATTAACCAAGAAGCATTCCAAGGTGCTTTAGAGACCGTTACAGTACCTGAATTAAATAATTTTGCTACACAAGCTAATCTATTAGAGACAAATGTAAATGCAAAAGAAGCAAGTGCGGTATTAGCCGAAGCAAGTGCGGTGGCGGCCGCAAACTTTAAAGGTACATGGACTAATCAAACAACAGCTATTGGCGAGTCTTGGCTATATAATGGGGTTATTTATGGTGTCTTAATCGCTGGCAATACCTCCCCCATAGCGTCTCCATCTAATTGGTTTGCTTTATCATTGGCAAAACAGATAAATAACGCTACTTCAAAAACAACTCCCGTAGATGCAGACGAATTTGGAATTTGGGATAGTATTAGTGGTTTACTCAATAAAGTTACTTGGGCTAATATAAAGGCTACCATATCGTCGCATTTAGCATCAAATGGACAGCTCGGACGTAAAAACTACCTAATCAACGGTAACTTCAAAATCAATGAACGCGCTTACGTAAGTGGAGCTGCAACAGTTGGAGCGAACCAATATATCTTCGACAGATGGTATATCCCTACAACTGGACAAAGTGCAACATTCACAACTACAAATGGAATTGTAACTGTAACAGCTCCTGCAAGTGGTATTGTTCAAAAAGTGGAGAATATCTCCAATAACGGTGGAGCTATGACTGTATCTTACGTGGGTACTGCAACGCTAACCGTAGCTGAATCAACAGATAATATAACCTACACAGCTATAACATTGACTGGTAAAACGTTTACCACAACCGCTGGAAACTATATTAAAATAACTCTTGCAAGTGGTACAGTATCACTAGTTAAGATTGAAGATGGAAGCGTAGCTACTGATGGTTGGAATCCGTATGACGGAGAGTTAGGTGGAGAAGTTCAGGCTTGTCAGAGGTATTTGCCTATTGAGTATGGGTATATGTTAGGTCAAGCAGTATCTACCACTCTTGCTTATTTCTTGTGTGTATTTAAAGTTAGACCAAGAGTAGTTCCTACTGGAGTATCAACAACTGTTGCTGGGGTTATAACTAATGCTTCAGCAGGCGCATTAACTATTACTGGGTTAACATTCTCTGACTCAACACTATCTGCGGGGAGAGTTAGTATCACTGTTGCATCTGGACTTGTAGCAGGGGACGTTTCCACTGCCGTGCCTACAAATAAACTTCTATTTACGGGATGTGAACTATGATTTTTAAATTATGTAATAATGGTAAATCCGTTGTAGGAATAAGAGAAGATGGTGCAACTGTTTCGTACTCTATTGAAGCAGAAGAATACAAACAATGGCTATCAGTAGGTAATACTCCTGAACCTGAGTTTACACAAGTGGAATTAATGGCTAATGCTATTGTTCATTTTGAAAGCATGACTGATACTTTTATCCAACGTAAGGTCAATGAGTATAACTCTTTAAATGGGGTAAAATTTAAAGACATTGACGCATTCCCAAAATACGCTATGAATACATCAAGCGCACATTATGCTATTGCTAATAAGTTTATTGCTTATGCCGACAAAGTATGGAGTGCTATACGATTGTATCAATCAACGGCAACAACTATTCCAACCGATGTTGAATTTCAAACTGTATTGGATGGGGTATTATTCTAAAATGCCTAAATTCATAACCTCATTGGATGTAAGACACATAGGCGATCAGTCGTTTATCTTAATCGCTCCTTTGATTTATGAAAATAGACAATTTGAGATTACTGTGTTTCAAAAATTCGATTACGACGGTGCTAGTATTCCCCAATTTTTATGGAGTTGGATAGGCTGTCCTATGGGTGGATTATATTCCTCGGCTGCTTGTTTACACGACGCTCTTTATGCCTCACGTATATTTGACCGCAAAACGTGCGATAAACTATTCCATGAGGCTATGCTATCGAGTGGTGTACGCCAGTCATTAGCCAAAAAAATGTATTTAGCTGTACGTGCTTTTGGTGAGAGTGCTTATAATGAAAGCGATGATTTACAGAAATATCGAAACATGATTTCAGTTGTAGTTAAATAATATGCTACAATAAACAATAAAAAATAAATCAAGGTTATAAATGGAAATAGAACCAAGGGTCGCAAAACTTGAAAGTAATCAAGGTCTTTTGCAACAAGAACTTCATCAGATGAATGCTACCCTTGGAAAGATCGAGCAAGCGATAGAAAGGCAGAATGAGATTTCAACAGATATAAGACTTTTAAGACAAGAGTTTAAATCGCATATTGAGGTTGAGTCAAACTCAGTAAAGAGACAAAATGAGCGCATTGAAAGCTTAGAGAACACTCGGTCAAAGATTGGATATACAATTGTTCTTGCTGTTTTAGGAGCTCTTTTAACCTTAGTATTAAGGAGTAACTAATGATGTGGATTTTACATATCTTAGCTGTTATATTTTTCATTCCTGCACTATTTGTCACAATACCTTTACATATTCTTATCACTATTAAAGGTGGGTAATGAGCCTCAATAGAATACAGCTATTAATAATCACAATCATATTATTATCAATAGGGTATTCGGCAGGGTTTCAAAGTGGAAAATACTATGGTATGAATAAAGAATTAAAAAAGCATATAAGCAAGATTTACAAAAATATGAAGGATAAATAATGGAAAGCTTTAGTAAATATTTCACCCTAAAAGAATTAACTAATAGTGAACATCACCCTGAAATGGTTGCACAAAATAGGTTAGACGCTAAACAGTATTTATTAGCAGGGAAGCGGCTCTCTAAGCTCTTAGAGTCAATCCGCCATATCTTAGGTGATAAACCGATTAAAGTCACTTCAGGGTATCGAAACGCTCGTTTGAATAAGGCTGTTGGATCGGTTGCTAAAAACTCAGCACATTTACGATTTGAAGCGGCAGACATTAAGCCTGAAATGAATTTAGAAGAGGCATTTAATACTTTGATTATGGCACATAAAGATGGGTTGCTTTCAGATTTACGTAAAATAATTTTTGAGGGTTCTTGGCTTCATGTTGAATGTGCCATGAGTATTGATGATTATCGTGGGTTCTTTGTATCACACGACGGAAATAAAACTTTTGAAAAGGTAGCCTAAATGTGGACAAAAATTCTAATCGATATAATCGCAAGTAATCTTACTAAAGAAATAGTCGAGCTATTGCTTGATAAAATTGCGGATAGCCTTAAAAACAAAGCTACTCGCGACGATGTGGATAAACTAAAGGCTACTTTATAGTCCAAACTCGGTTTTAATATCGAGAATCTTATTGCTTTTTGACTCAATTTTATCGCTGATAATTTTGAGTAATCTAGCTCTAATTCGTTGCTGTTCATCGGTGATACTACCGCCTAGTCTATATATACCGCTCAAACGATCGTAATTGATACGCAGAACCATCAACTCCTCTTCTAAGTGTCTCATTAGCTCGAAGTGAGAAATGCCCGTGAGATTACAGTATTGCTCACGTGTAACGCCATATACTTCTTCAATGCTAAACTCTTTCATTCTTTGCCTCTTTGTATCCAAGATTAAACCCAAAGTCGATAAGCTCTTTTACAATCGTTTTAATCGAGTCTTTCGCTTTGGGACTCACATCGTATTTATCCATCAATTTTCCGACTACTGCCATAGCGTCGTACTCATCTTTTACCTTTGAAAATAGCTCATCAATCTCTTTGTTATCTTCTAATTCTTTATCGGTTCTTTTTGGTCTCATTATTTCTCCATAAATTACTAGCATTTTTAGCTCTAAGGCATCCGCAGCTCTTAGTTAGTCCATCACGTACCGAATCATCACGACACGTAAATAAAAGCCCACAGTGGCATTTAAACACGCTCACGTTACGATACTTCTGTCTTTCATAAAACCTTACGAATTCAACTTGCATTTTTCAAGCTCTCTTCGTTGTTTCTTCCACTCTCTCGCACGTTGATTAACGAGTTCACGGTTATCTGCTTGCCATTGGAGCATTTTAGCTTTTAGTGCCTCTTTTTTCTCATCACTCAATGACGCTCGATAGTCTTTACGTTTTTGCGTTTGGACTTCTTTATTTTGGTGATAGTATTCACGTGAGTATATTCTAGCCGTTTCAATCTGTTCAGCAGTTTGGACGTGTAAAATACCAAGCTCTTTACGTTTAGCGTATGACTTCTTTTTAACTTCGTTTTTATGCTTGCGTTTTTCTTCATCACTCATATTTTTAAGCGATGTTTTATTTATAGGATTGAGTGATTTAGCTCTAGACTTTCGTGGCTTTTTGATTCGATCATCGAGCGTTTTAAGTAGCTCAGTATTTTTTATTTGAGGTATGGCTTCCTCTTTGGACTTTTTTGTGGTTTCGATATGAGCGTTTAATGTCGGCTTGGTGTTTTTATGACTAGATGATTTACGTGCGATAAATGGCTCGTGTACCTCTTCATCTTTAATTCCCATTGCTTTTTTCCATTCAATCAATGACATTGGGTTATTATTTTTTATCGCTATTAGATATTTTTCATAACCTTCGTATTTCATTTAATAGCCTTTGGCTTGTACATATCAGGATATGATTTAGCTTGATAAATTTTAATACGAATACAAGTATAGTCGCAACTACAAGTTCCACACGCACTAATCATTGAATAGCCAGAAAACTCACATCCATCACACGTCTTCGGCTCAGCCATAGCCTCCATAATCGCATCTTTACCTTTAATTATCATTTCGAGTTCTTCGATTTTTGCTTGTAGTTCTTCGAGTTCTGTAATGGCTTCATTAATTAATTGTAGTGATTCTTCTATTGATCTATTATAAAATACATCTATATTATGTGATGATTGCAAAGTTTTTAATATCTCTAATGCTTTTAACTCTTTCATGCCACTTCCTCATATTCAATATTATCAAGCAATAATTTATTCTTGATTTTAAGCTTCAAAGATAAAAGCTTATTTGGCTTTGAGGCTTCAGAATGATGAACGTGCCCCATGAGAGTCGCTATCATGGTATGGATTATGTTTGATTGATGTGGGGTCATTTAACTTCGACCCATGAGCCCATAATATATTCACTTGGTAGCCCATTGCAATCCCATCCATAATCCCATAATCCATTCGTTTTTATTGAACGATAAAATTTATTATTTTCAACATAAAACTTTTCAACTGGATTTACACCTTGCTTGTATATTCCTAAGCATTTACCTGAATAACGCATTAAATGTAATGCCCTTGAAAATGTGTAAGTCTCTTTCATCTTATTCCACCAACTCAATCGCACGATTCAAGGAGTCGATAGCCTCTTGTAAATCTTGCTTAAAATCTTTAACGCCTCTTTGCCCTGGTGCTAACATTTTTTTGATAGCGTGTTGTTGAGCAGGGTTTGTGACGTTAAATGATTTGAGAACATCATAAACGTCAATATAAACTCCTTTACATTCACGTTGGTATTTGTTAGCAGTAGTAACCGCATATTCTTTATCTATGTAAATACGAGCGTTACTGACTTCTTCATATCTCAACTCATCTTCCATTTCTTCTAATTGCTCTTTTTTACTTTGACTCATCTTTTACCCCTTTCAGCTCTTTATATCCCGCCCAAAAATCGGAAGGGGATACGTTGTATTTCTGCATTACTTGAAATGCTCCGACGCTCTCGTTTTTCATGTACTCGTTAAGTGCTAGTGCTACTTGGTTGCTCATCTAACATCCTTTTAATTTAGGTAGTGGTGTGTTTTGGCTTGCTTTTCTAAACTATGTAGGATTGCAAACTTTGATTAAAGCCATATTGCTATCACTTAACTCTTCGTTACGCTCACGTAGCTTAATTAATTCGTGATTGAAATTATTATGCTTTACAATAACATATTTAATTTGAGCCTCTAACGACTCGATGTGAGCGTCTTGTTGATAGCTGATATAAACTCGAAAACTAATGAATAGCCAAAAACCAATCATTGCTATAAAAGCGATAATAGCTAAAATGTTTTTCATCTCGATACCTCGCAATCATCATAAGTCGGGGTGAATACAGTTATATTCCCATCGGTAGTTTGCCAAAATGCTTTACCATCACGACAAACTAAATTTGGATTAGACTCGCTACACCCAATCAACGTTGCAATTAGAATTAGAGTTGCTACAATCTTAATCATCTAACCACCTCCGTTTTTTCATAGTAAATGTCATAGTTTGACATTAAAGCGAATACGCTAAAGTAGCCGATAATAATCATAACCGAAATACCGATTTCTGCTAGTTTTTTGCGGGTCATACTTCAACCTTTCGGCTTGCCTTATATTCATTGAGTAAATCTTGAGCGTTTATGCCAAACTTAATAGCTACATGATGGAAGCTGAGAGTATTATTATTTGTGATATAAATCACGGCTTTTTGTAGGTTTGTCATTTAGTTTCCTTTTTTGTTTTTGTATCTTCGTATGGCTTATCCATCACATCCACCCCTTACTTTCCAAAAAATTAACCGCTTTATCAAACCATGATTCAATTTTGTTCATACTTCTTCCTTTTCAACATATCCAGTCGGTTCAGCTGGTGACATTTCAATAATTTTAAAGATGATTGTTTTCCATTTATCCCACCACTCTAGCGCACCACCATCCATGCTTTTAATTTTCTCATAGTCAAAGTTTTTCCATTCTTCAATCTCATAAGACTGGCAACCGATGTTTAAAATAGAATCAGTATATGAAACCATATATTTTTCAATTTGGAACGATCGTAATGATCTCATCTCTCCAATTGCATAGCGCAGGTCGGCAGAGCGCAGGTCGGCAGAGCTCAGGTTGGCAGAGCGCAGGTCGGCAGAGCTCAGGTCGGCAGAGCTCAGGTCAGCAGAGCTCAGGTCGGCAGAGCGCAGGTCGGCAGAGCTCAGGTCGGCAGAGCTCAGGTCAGCAGAGCTCAGGTCGGCAGAGCGCAGGTCGGCAGAGCTCAGGTCGGCAGAGCGCAGGTTGGCAGAGCGCAGGTCGGCAGAGCGCAGGTCGGCAGAGCTCAGGTCGGCAGAGCGCAGGTTGGCAGAGCGCAGGTCGGCTCTAACACCACCATCATTATTTAACCACTTCCTATGAAGCTCTAAAATTTCTTTTAGTTCTTCTGCTGTGTATTTTTTCATATTTTCACCTCTTTTTATTTAAAGTTAGTTGCAAGCGTCGCCAGATGTTCGTTATGGCTGCGACCAATGATCTGTTAATCCAGTATTCCTTGCTTAAACTTTTAACCAAACTCATACCGCTTGACTACACCACGTTGTCATTCTCTTTGGTTTAAGATAGCTCGGCATGAGTTTGGTTAAAAACTCTTTGTAGTAATATAAGTACGTCTAAATACACAATGATTTACTGTAACTTATATCACTATTAAAAGCTTTCGGTGAAGTACACAACACAATGGTAGTGTATCCTTTAACTGGATTTTAACACTTTCTAGCCCTCGTAATAACCAATGTGTACTTCATATAAAGCTTTTCTACTCGACAATGATAATTCAAATAACCTTTTTCGTAGTGTCATTGTAACACACAATTCTTTAATATTTATTAAATAACCTTACATATTATAAAGAAATGATACAAAAACTATTTTGAAGCTTCATTCCATAAATCTCTCGAAGGAAATGGTGGGATTTTAATACCCTTCTTTTCGCCAAAGATTAATACTATGTAATCGATCAGCATATCGAGTTGTTTACGTTTTAATTTAGTAGTGCTATCAATACTAAAAAGCGTTTTAATTAATCCTTTTATGATCTGCTCTTTTACTAAAGACATACTCCAACCAATATCATTTTGAAAAATTCCAGTCATATAGAGATTGTTCGCATTTAGAACCGTTGCGATTTGAGTACACCACAAATGCAAAGCGTTGTTTTGTGCGAGTGTTCGACTATCCATGTTTTTAATGTCGATCACGTAAATAGCGTCCGATAGCGTTGCCAGTTGTTCTGCATCGGCTTCGCTATTTGGGGTTAGCGTGCCGTATTGCTTACGTAGGGTTATTTTCATTTCTTTAATTTACTATAATTTAATTCTAGCTCATTAACAAAATCATTTAAATGAGTTTCCATCTTTTTAATATACTCTTCATCACGATAAACTCTAATTTCATAAAAGTCCATAGATGGATGAAATGCAAGAAAATCCCACCACTCACGCCCACTTATCATTAAGCTACCCATCACTTGTGGTTTATACTCCAAAGGAAGCCCACCGTCGAGCATATATTTAACAACCGTACTGGCTTTAGGACTTTTAATCTCTAACCCACCGTTATCGCCTATAAGACCATCAGGGCTAATTCCTATTGTCATTTCGTCATTAAAAATCATTCCTACTTGTTGCACTTCTACTTCGTGCATAAATTCATACGAAGCTCTCGCTAAAGGTTCAATCTCATTGCCACGATCCATCCATTCAGACTTAAAAAATCCTTCTCGATCTTTAGTGAGTCTTTCCGCTATAAGCTCATACATATAAGCCTTATAGCTTGTTGATTTATCCCCCTTCAATGGCGTGATAATATCTTTAAATCTTGACGCAGTCGGAACACCTAAGCGAAGTGCGTGCCACTCATCACTCCCCTGCTCAAGATTTAGGATTTTCATCTTTTTTAGCCTTTTGAGTTAATAGGTTAATAACGTGCTTCAATTGAACGCCCGATAAATCTGCAACTGCTCCTACTTTGTAATTCTTTAAAATCCAAGTAGTTGTGGCATCTGAATCTGACGTATTTTTTATTAATACCGAAAGCTCCTCTCTCATTTCAATAGTGTCATCGGTCATATCGCTCGGACGGTTATTCATATCTTCAGGGTCAATATCACTTAATCCCAAAATACGAATAGTTAAAATTCTGCTCCAATAACCAAATTGCTTACCTCTTTCAATTTCTGCATCAAGATACATTTCATTACCGTTTTTATCTTTACGTGGAGCAACAGTAGGTAATTTAATACATGATTCTATACTATCCCCACTTCCAACGTGCCAAAGGGTAACAACTACACTATCATCTTTCATGGTAGAAATTATCTCTAAGCCACATTCGATTAACGGCTGTTGGATTGTCTTGATAACATTATCCTCTCCTGCAAACTTCCAAGAACCACCCCCCCCGTCTTTTTGCTTATCTGCTACAAGAGTAACGCCTTTTTTTCTAAAATCTGATTTAGCTTTTAACAATTCTTTCATACAAAATCCTTCACATTAATATCAAAATCAATCATTTCGCCAGTTTCTTGGCACTCAATTTGGATAACAATATTATCGCTATCCTCTCCGTCTTCGATAGCCTCTTTTATTTGTCGAACTATCTCAGGCTCATCGCTTTTTTCCAACTCGTAAAACTCCATACGGATACCACGGTTTCCGTCAATATCCGAGCCGTAGTTTTTTTCAATTATTCTAATCATCTTATTACCACCTTGTTTAATGTATGCTCAAGATTATTCTCTAAAACATAATTATCATAAGCTTTTGCAGCATCTATTGCGTGTGCAAAAGTTCCTATATACTTTTTATTTCCATTTATGCCTACTACCGCCCTCCATCTTTTTGTTAATTTATGGAAACTTACTCCTCTATACCCACTTGTATTATTTGATTGGAGTAAACGTTTATTTCTTGATTGCATTGTTTTTGTAGCCCATCTACAATTATTAGGTTCATAATTACCATTATTGTCTATCCTGTCAATACTTAAATCTTTTTGATAGCTTGGATACATATCTTCAATGAATTTATTAATATCCATCCATCTTTCACAAACCTCGATACCTCTTCCGCCATACTTATCAAAATGTTTTACTTTTGGATTGTTAGTTCTCCTTATCATATTATCCCATGTATGGTATAGTGGATGGTTAGACAGCCCATGTTTTTTATAACAACCGCATGATTTAGTATTTCCCCGTTGTACATTATCAGTTCTTGTTTTAAATTCAACCCCACAACTACACCTATAAATACCATAGCTAGATTTTTGTTTAGATGTAGCAGTAGGGTATGAATACCCCAGATCTTCAATTAAAACTAGCATTGTTGTATTAATTATTTCTAACATTAAAGTCCTCCACGACTTAAAAATTTATGAGAGAGGTAAATGCGTGGAGGCAGTAGATTACCTCTCGAATAAACTTTCTACTTTAAAAGTATAACGAAACAATTATTAATTTAGTATTAATTTAACCTCTTGACAATAAATATTATAACGTGTATAATTTCGTAATACATAAAAAAGGAATGAAATGAGTGATACAAATTTGTTTAAATCCTATGAGATTGCAGAGCGTTTTGGTATTCCGAAACAAACTGCTTCGAATTGGGCAAAAGAAGATAAAACATGGAGAAAACAACTCTATACACAATTAGAGAAGTTTTTAGCAAGAGAGTTAGCTGAGAAGGCTATTAAGATGGGAGATAAAAATGTTTAACCAATTAACGCTACTTGGAAATTTAACACGTGACATCGAGCTAAAATACACTCAATCAGGAATCGCAGTTGCATCGACTGGAATTGCAACATCACATAAATTCAAAGTGAACGAAGAGCAGCGAGAAGAGGTTATGTTTATTGACTTAACTTTTTTTGGTCGTAGCGGTGAAATTGCAAACCAATATTTACGTAAAGGGTCAAAAGTATTCATTACTGGACGATTAAAACTTGACCAATGGGATGATAAAGAGACAGGCGTAAAACGCTCAAAGCATACGGTAATTGTTGAAACTATGAAAATGCTGGACTCAAAACCAACAGATGGACAGCAAGAACAAAAACCATACACGCCACCTACTCCACAGTATGAGAGAGCACCCGCTCAACCTATGCCTGAAAATACGCTTCCATCAATCGACATCGACATGGAGACAATCCCATTTTAATCTGCATTTTTTGCAGGTTATGATATAATACTGATAAACTTTTAGAGGACTACCAATTCCGTGGACGATTTGATCGTCCTCTAAGAGTTAAGCTTTAAGCGTGTGATGGAATTGGTAGTTCCCCTCACTCCTCTTAAAATAATCATACCGAAAGAATAAACAATGTCAAACGTAATCATCAACAATGTTGAGGTTCATTTAGTTTCCCGTGATGGGTCAATATTTGCAAACAGTTTAGAATTAGCCGCAGTTTTTCAAAAACTACATAAAGACGTAATCAGAAAAATACATGATTTAAACGATAGAGCAAAGCGTAATTTTACGCTTAAGTATTATCAAAGTAATGGAAAAGAATTTCCTATGTATGAAATGAACCGTGATGGGTTTATGTTTTTGGCTATGGGATTCACTGGTTCGGAAGCTGAGAGTTTTAAACTAGATTTGATTGACGCTTTTAATGAAATGGAACGACAAGTTAAAGAAACTCCAAAACTACCAACTAACCCGATGGAAATCCTACAACTCGTTTTCGATGCTCAAAAAGCAACTAATATTGAATTGATTGAAATTAAGGATGATCTCGAAGGACTTAAAAATGATATTGTACTAACTCCGGCACAAAAACGCATCTTGCAAAAATCGGTAAGCTCAAAAGTTTACAGCTTCAATGCTCCATCCGAATCAAATAAAAAGCTATTTAGTAAAATATATTCAAAACTAAAAGACCGATATTTTATTAGCAGTTATATGGAAATCCAACGCCTACAATTTAACGAAGCAAAAAGTATGGTTGATAATATCACGCTTATTGATTTGGTTTGAGGGGGATGGCATGAAAGATATATCTATTTTACAAGATGAGTATAAAGATTTATTTATTAAAACTATTGCTTATGAAGCTATGCTTGACCCAAATGATATGTGGATGGCTTATAATGAGTTTGATGCACATAAAGAAATGGTTGGAGATGATTTTATTGGAAACCCACAATTTGAAGCAAAAGAGTGTTTGAGTTATTGGATTGACTAATTTTAACAAAATAACGCTATAATACCTAAGCCAAACTTCGGTTTGGTGGACAAAAGCTTTTAAATAAGAGCCGTTTCTCCTTTGGTCGGGTTGGCGGTTCTGATTTAAGTGCTTTGGAGAGAAACCCGACCGCATATCTCTCACTTAAAACAATCACTTAAATTTAAAATAGCGGTATCTAAGGATACAAATGAGATGGACGTTAAACGTAAATCAAAAACAATCTTTATGTCTTGGCATTAAAAACATAAATCAGTCCATTATTTTAGGGCTTATTTGTGAATGTCATTCGTGGGCTGAAGCTGTCTTAATTGACGGACAAGTATTCTATTGGACTTCAAGACAATCGTTCTCTAAAGAGCTTCCTTTGCTAGATTTAAAAGCAGATACAATCTACCGTCATTTAAAAACTCTCGAACAATTAGGGCTTATTGAGTATAAAAAAGACGGTAAAAAAGACTGTGTTAGATTAACTAAATTAGGTAAAAGTTACTATGTCGGAAATGAATCCGAATTTAGTGAAAACTCGGAAATGAATCCAACTAAACTCGGAAATGAATCCGAAAATAACTCGGAAATGAATCCGACATATCCTAATACTATATCTAATCATAATACTAATAAAATAATATATAGTGATTTTGTTAAAATATTTTCATTCGTTGATGAGGACAGTTTTATAAAAATGATTTCTCACTTAAAAACAAAACATTATAACCTTACTAAACATAGAGTTAAAAATAATATTAACAAGCTAATAAACAATCCTGATTTATTTAAACTTGCAGTTGATAAAATGATTGAGCTTGATTACAGCGGTTTATTTATACCATCTTTAACTCCAATTAAAAAACAGTATGAACCGACTAAAAGCAAAATGGATGTAACAATGGAAACTTACGAAAGAGTCCAAGAGATGAAGCGACAACAAGCTGGAAAGCAAAATGTGATTGATGGGGAGATAGTATGAAAGATTCAATGACCGACAAAATGAACAAGATACACAACATAGACTGCTTAGAGTTTATGAAGCAAGTACCTGATAAATACTTTGATTTGGTGCTAACTGACCCACCGTATGGGATAGATTTAGCGAATATGAATATGGGAGCTGGTAAATCAGCAAAGTGTTCGAGGATAGAAAATCGTAAATGGGAAGCAAAAGACTGGGATAAAAAAACTCCAGATCAAGAAATATTTAATGAAATATTTAGAATTTCAAAGCATCAAATTATATGGGGAGGTAATTATTTTGATTTACCGCCATATAAATTTTATATCTTATGGGATAAAGAAATACCAAACGGATTGAGTTTTGCAGACTGTGAAATTGCGTGGACTTCTTACAATAAAGCACCTCGTATTTTTAGATATTCAGCATATCAGGATAAAAATAATAAGTTTCATCCAACTCAAAAGCCGTTGAAGCTATTTGATTATTGCCTAAGAACTGCAAATGACAAACAAGAGATTAAAACCATATTTGACCCATTTATGGGAAGCGGAACAACTGCCGTAGCGTGTCAATCGCTAGGGTTAGAGTGGTGTGGATGTGAACTCGAAGCCGATTATGTAGCAATAGCAAATAAACGCTTAGAAGCTGTGCAGGGGAGTTTGTTTTGAAAGACCTAATAGACTACATAGCACAACTCTTCGGGCTAGAAATGAAAAGCACTATCAGTATCATGGATATGGAGCAAGATATAGGTGAAATACAAAACCACGCTGAATACGTCCGATACCTAAAAAATGGATTTAACCTCGATGATATTAAGTTTCTAACAGCTTATCAAAAGTTTCTCACACTCACGAAGCGGTATAAGGCTATTGAAGCGGAAACTATCAATAAGCACCGCATTGAAATGATGGGGTCACTTGCAGAGAAGCTATCTGAGAAGGTTAAGCAATTCGACGTATCTATTCTGAACCATCCATATAAAGATAAGCTAAAATGGGAAAATATCAAAAGTGTAGACGATGTTGAGGTAAACTTTTTCAGCCATAAGGAAATTTTGGCATTGAGTACAATAGGACAACCGCTACACTGCATTGAGATTCAACGTGCTATAAGTGGTCGTGATTGTCTAACAGAACGTCTTGAAGAGATTTTTATATCAAAAGTTACTCAAGGTATTGCTATTGAAAATAAAAGCCATACAGATGATATTAGAGCTAATACCGACGTAATGCAATTAGCAAAAAATTTAGTGAATAGAGGGTGAAATAAAAATGATAACCTCTCATTTCCTGCAACAAAAAGGCTATACTCCAAAACAAAGCACAAGCATAATGCGAAAGCTAAAATCTCTAAACTGTGAAGTAAAAGAGATTAAAATATGTTCTGAGTACGTCAGAAACGGTACTACGTGCAATTATCTACGGTTTAGTAATGGAATCGGTCACATTGAAGCTTTAAACGCTTTAAGACGCTACAATGATAATATGGCAAAAAACGCTGATAAAAAGTTTTGGACGTTGGTTTTACAAAATATGGAGGCGATGTGATGAGAACTTGCAAAATATGCAAAGATAAGTTTGAGCCAAGCCCTAATATGTTTTGCCCCCCAACTTGTGAAAAGTTCGAGTGTAGAAACGAATACGTTATGAAGCATTTAAACAAAAAAAAGCGTGAAGTAAACAAAGAAAATGCAAAAGCAAAAAAAGAGTTTAACGAGAATGATCGCAAGTTCCTTTTAGAGTTAGCACAAAAAACTGTTAATACTTTTATCCGTATGCGTGACGGTAAGTACTGCATATCTTGTGAATCAAGTGGGGAAGGTAGACAATATCAGGCGGGGCATTACAAGTCGCAAGGCGGTAACAGCGCATTACGATTTGATGAAAATAATCTGAATGTACAATGCGTATACTGCAATATGCATCAAAGCGGAAACCTTGCAAAATATCGAATAAACCTGATTAAAAAAATAGGAATTGATGAGGTAATATATTTGGAAACCACAAAAAATACAAAGCTTTGGACGGTGGACGAATTGAAAGGTATTATTAAGATTTATAAGCAGAAAATAAAGGAATTACAGGTATAATAACACAATCGATGAACTTGGTAATAAGATTCATGTCTCTTAAGCAATTAATCGGTGTTTATCATAACTGAGTATTTGGGTATGATTTATTGACAAACTCCCATTTGGGAGCGTCGTATGTTTGATTTTAAATAGGCACTTGAAGAGTTTTTCACCTTCTCGCTTTGAGTGTCCATTTAAAATCAAAAAAAGGTGAATACATGAGTAAAAAACAAAAGCTACGTGATGATATTGAGCTCTTAGAGATTTATGCCGAAGCATTAGAGATTGAGTTGAAGTTAGCACACGATGATAACGAGGACGTGAACCGACGTTTGGGTATTGCCAACTCAACGGTATGCAAACAAATTGATGAGATTACACAACTTACTGATATTATTCAAAGCTATGTAAAACACATCGAAATGATTAATAGACAGTTAGAGCAACAAGACAAAGCAATCGAACGAAAAGACTCTCAATGGTTGGGCTTACGTATGGCGTTTCAAGATGCGCTAATAAATAATCAGGTTTAATCATGTTTTCCCTCGAAGAACTTTACGGCATGAGTCGTGAGGAATATTTAACTACGACTGGTATTACTCGAAACGAATTACTTTGCCACTTAATCGCTGAGGTGTCGATACTTCAAGCGAATTATGAACGGATGCAAGTTGAGTTTACACATGGTGGTATGATTACTTGCGATGACCAACGGTATCGGGCGAGACTCTTAAAAGAGATTAATGGGAAGATTGAGCGCAAGAGCTTGAAGATTAGAGATTTAAAGAAAAATGTTGTAAACTAGCGATATGAGCAACGTAACATCTAAATATTATCAACTTAGCGAATACCTACAAGATGATATTTATTTAGTATGCCATGTAATACGTTCTTATTGTAAGACGGATGTATCGTTTAAATGCGTTTTTAAAGCAGTAGAGAGCTTAAATCTTGATGAGTACGAAGATTGCATTGACGATGCACTTGATTCAGGCAGAGAGGCTATAATAGCTTCTAGTATTGGATTGACATTCAGGAGTGAAAAAGAGTATATTAATTACTTAGTTCTACTACTCGAAAGTAATGCGGTAGGATATGCTCCGTTTCATTTAGCAAGTAGTAGTATCGATAAATTCCAAGGAGGGTTATTTAATGCCTAAAGCAACCAAGAAAGACCGATGCGTTTCAGCAGTAAAGAAACAAGGTAAGAGTGAGTCTAGCGCATACGCTATTTGTACGGATTCACTTGGTAAGACTAAAAGCAAAAAGAAGAAATAATGATTGATATAATTAAAGATTTTTGGGTAAATATGCTTTTATTAGCAGAGTTTAGCGCAATACGTTTATTTATTCATTATGTAATTATTTGGTTTATTATTGAGGTGATAGCATACAACATTGAAAAAATGATAGGAGTTCCAACTATTTACCGATGGTATGACATGGTAATCACATTTACTTTAATTTGGATATATCTATACAATATCCAATATTTATTAGATACAATTAAAAGTAGAATATAATGGCATATAGCCAAACGCAATGGGATCGTGCTAAGTTCTTATTTGAGCTTGGGTACTCACTAAGAGATATTGAGGAAGATTGTAGTATCTCACACGTACAAATAAGCCGTAAAGCAAAGAAAGAACAATGGCAAAAGGTAACAGAGAAGCAATCTATTAAAGCCGACGTTATCGCACTTGAAAAAGAAAATGTAACACTTTCGGACAAAAAGGTAACAGTATCGCAACGGGTTGCAACATTATCGGACTTTGAGATAACTATTTTGAGTGAAAAGATTACCGAAGAGATAGGGATTAAAAGCCTGATAACTAATACGCAAGCCCTTGCAGTGATACGAGCTAATGAGCAATTAACGCGTAACACAAAGACTGTTATGTTAAAAGAGAGACAATACAGCAGTGAAGGCGTACCTATTGGAGAAGAATATACCCCTTATGAAGTGCCACTCGATTCAACTGATATAAAAAATAATGTTGATTCAGTTGATAAAGCGTCTATCACTCTCAAAGTATCAGACCGTCATGCTCCAAAGATCGAAGTAAACACGCAAAATAATCAAATAACGCACTTATCAGTAGACGAAATAAGCAAAGCAATAGCAAATGGATTACCAGATTAATGGATTATCTTTCAGATATCAACAAGAAACGATGGTATAAGCTTATCGATCACCCTATACAATTAGACCTAGTTAATGACGATGTACGTTTTAAAGTAGTCCCAGCAGGTCGTCGTAGCGGAAAGACTGAAAGAGCTAAACGCTACATAATCAAACAAGCACTTAAAAACCCAAACGAACAGTATTTCGTTGCAGCACCTACACGCGACCAAGTTAAAAAGATTTACTGGAATGACCTGAAAAGGCTTATGCCTGAATCGCAAAAGATGAAGCCACCAAGTGAAACAGAATTAACACTACATTTCAAAAATGGAACTATTATTGTATTGATCGGACTTGATAAACCTGAACGTATCGAGGGGACATTTTGGAGCGGTGGTATCATTGACGAAATAGCCGACATTAAAGAGGGAGCATGGGAGGCTAATATATCCCCTGCCCTTGATACATTCAACCCGTCACGACCTGATTATTTAGCGTGGTGTTGGCTTATTGGTGTACCTGATGGATTAAACTTTTATTACGACATGGCAACATACGCAGAAACAGCAAACGATCCACAGTGGAAGTTATATCACTGGAAGTCAGCCGACATCCTACCAGCTAAGACAATCGAGGCGGCAAAGCGACGGATGAGCCGTAAACAATACTTGCAAGAGTATGAAGCAAGCTTTGAGACTGCAACAGGGCGTATTTACGAAGATTACTCCAAGGCAAACCATAGCGATAAGACATACGATGAAAACCGACCTATTATTTGGACGCACGACTTTAACTATACTCCTATGAGTTCCGCCATCATTCAAGAGTACGATAATGTTTCCTATGTAGTGGACGAGATCATCTTAGAAAGCGCAGTAGCAAAGAATGCCGCTATGGAGTTTGTGGAACGATACAAGAACTCAAAGATCAAACAAGTGTTTCTATATGGCGATCCAGCAGGACGAGCAGGAGAAAAACATAGTCAAGAATCATCATGGAGCTCAATTAAAGAAATATTGAAAGCCGACGGATGGACGGTAACGGACAGAATACCATACTCAACTAAGTCAATCATGGACGGGCAAAACAGTTTACGGGCTAGGATATTAAACGCACTTGATGAGATCAACTTTTATGTGAACCCGTCAATTTGTAAATATACAGATAAGGGATTATCAACAACTCAATTAAAAGACGGTTCAAGCTTTCAAGAAAAAGACAGTCAATATCAGCATATTACGACAGCACTAAGATATTACACAAATGTTCGCTTCCCTATTATTCCTCAATACGGCTCAACTAAAATAGGTGGGTTATGATTATTCGTTATAATATTGACAATATTACCCACAAAGGGAACAAATGAGCGTAGATACCAAACATAAGCAGTTTGACGAATTTATTACACAAAACCAAACTATGCGAGATGCAATAGCTGGCGATGACGCTATCAAAGCTAACTCTAAAACATACGTTGCAATGCTTGACGGTCAAGACGCTACACAATACAGCGCATACGTAAATCGTGCAGTATTTGAAAATTTTACTGCTCGCACGCTCGATGGCGTTTCGGGGCTGATTTTTTCGAAAGCTCCACAGATTGAATTAGGAACACAGCTCACAGCATATTCAGATAATATCGACCTTGATAGCTCAACACTTACCGACTTAGCGCAAGTAGTAGTCGCAGAAGTTGCAACGGTTGGACGATGTGGACTATTGGTTGATATGCCAAATATTAATACCGAAGGTATGACACAAGCAGACGTTGATAAGCTTAACATTCGCCCTTACATGAAGATTTATAAATCAGAGTCTATCATCAACTGGCGTACTGAAACCATTAACAATGTCACCGCTTTATCAATGGTAGTTTTATACGAAACTTACGATAAATGGCTTAATGAGTTTGAGTCTGAATCAATGGGTCGTTATCGTGTTTACTCGCTGCAAAGTGGGGCGTGTACCGTAAGAACATTTGAAAAAAGTAACGATAATTTTATAATGACATCAGACGTCCCATTGATTATGAACGGAAAGCAATTAGACTTTATCCCTTTTGTATCTATTACTCCCGATAATCTGACAATTACACCTGCTAAATCTCCATTGTATGACTTGGCAAAGGTAAATATTAACTACTTTGCCACAGCGGTTGATTACGGACATGGAGCGCATTACACCGCATTACCTACGGCATACGTAGCAGGGCATCAGATGGGTCAAGGTGAATCTATAAAATTAGGCTCAACATCAGCGCACGTATTCCAAAACCCGCAAGCACGAATGGAGTTCTTAGAGTTTAAAGGTGATGGGCTACAAACATTAGAGCGCAAGATGCAATCCGCTAAACAATCAATGGCGGTACTAGGCGCACGTATGCTACAGCCTGAAACGGCACAGATAGCAGAGAACACAATGGCTATGCGTACAAGCGGAGAACGAGCTATTATTATATCAATAGCGGATACTTGTTCTCGTGGTATCAAAAAAGCATTAGAGATTATGGCTATGTGGTCAAACGATAACGGAACTGTTGAGTTTAAACTAAACACCGATTACAATCTAACCACTATGGACGCTCAAACATTAACCGCCCTTGTAACATCATGGCAAATGGGCGCATTAAGTGAGCGTGAATTATTTATCAATATGCAAAAAGGCGAATTGATTGGCGAAGAGGTGACGTTTGAAGAACATCAAGGCGAGATTGAGGAAGCAACACCATCGATGAGCGTAACACCTACAAAAGAACCTAAGCAAAACAGTGAAGGCGATACGTCATTAATTGAAACATTACGCACTAAGCTTGGGTTATAGATGAAAATTAAAAAACTAAAAATAAAACTTGATTTTGTTCCTACTGATATTATTTTTCTTGTAGGTGATGAAAACATATCTAAATACATAGATAAAATGGCAATCGGTGATATTTTTAAGTTAAACGGAAGCGATGCTAAAACAATTGATATGACACACAGCAAAAAAGGTCATAGAATAATTATAGGAATAGAGCCACAACAATATTGCACTTATCAAGTAAAAGGGCTTATAGTACACGAAATAGCTCACACAGTAGATTTTATTATTGAGCGTCACGGATTTGAAGGGTATGAGTTTAGAGCATATTTACAACAGCACTTATATATCCAAATTATGAAATATTATGATAAGGAATTTATAAATGAAAGCAATGCCAGTTAAATTAATAAATAGTCAATGGGTAGAAGTCCCAAAAGAGGAAGGGACACACGTATACCTACTGTTCCCATTAGACATTGTTATCACTGTGGATATTACCCCTCCTCTATCCTACCATATATTGCGTGATCGATATATTCCATACCAATTAAATGGCAGTCGAGAACATACAGGAAATTGGTCTTGGAATGGAGATACAGAAAAACCAACATTGCACCCTAGTATTTTAACAACAAGTAAACAAGGCGATATTAATCATATATGCCATTCGTTTGTAAATGATGGAATAATTGAGTTTTTATCAGATTGCACACACGAATTAGTAAATACAAAACGTGAATTATTAGAAGTAAAAAATGATTGAAGAAGTATTTACCTCAGCACTCGAAGCAATAGCGAAGGCTAAACAACGCCTTGATGGATTAGATGAACAATTGTCAAGCCTGACCAATGAGGTTAACACGTTTGAGGGCGAATACGCAAAAGAGGTTCAATTACTTCAAGAACAAATAGATAATCAAACACTGCTCATTGACCGATTAGTAAAAGAAGCTATCGACAAAATACCTATTCCTAAAGATGGTGAGAATGGAATAGACGGTAAAGACGCTGTTATAGATTATAAATACATCATAAGCCAACTACCTATTCCTAAGGATGGAATAGATGGGCAAGACGGTAAAAGCATCAAGGGCGATAAGGGCGACAAAGGAGAGGACGCTATCGTAGATTATGAGCTGTTAAAAGAGTTCATAATGTCTAACCTTCCAAAAGCAATAAAAGGCGATAATGGAGAGAATGGCAAAGATGGAACGGATGGCGTAGGAATTGAAAGTGTTACCGATAATTTAGGTGACATTGTAATAACCCTAAGCGATGGTACGATACACCGCATTAAAATCCCTAAGTTTATCTCACACGGTAATAACATCATAAAGCCATCAGACGCAACAGAGCTAATCTATGACGTTAGCACACACTCAACACTTAAGCCTGAGTCGCAAGTTGTCCTAGTCAATGCAGTAGGTGGTAATATTAACATAACTCTTCCCGAGCCATCACTATGCTTCAATAGCAACCGTTCATATCGTATTGCAGTAAATAAAGTAGACACTTCAACAAATACGGTTACAATACTACCATTCAGCGGTGAATTAATATGCGGTGATGTTAATCAGCAACTACTCTTTCAAAGCGAAGTTTTAAACTTCATTACAAACGGTACATCATGGTACTTGGGGGCATAATATGAGTCACTTACGAAAAACATCATTAATCGGCACAAATAATGAGGACATTGCTTCATTTCGTGGGGCGTTAAATATCCATGACGCAGATGTTCACCATTCATTTGTAAATAATCACTTTCATCAACACACGACAGCCACAACATTTGCGGCAAACGCTCCAGCTGGAAGCACACAAATAACCCTAACAAGTGCAGTTGGGTTTGCTGTAAATGATTTTCTTCATATTCAAGATGGTAGCTATGAAATAGTACACCCTCGAATTAATGTATTAGTAGGTAATGTAGCAACACTTGATAGACCAATTGATAATAGTTATATTATTGGCGATACCATTGAAAAAGCAATTATTAGTATGAATGTTTTAGGTTCGCTT